>Ga0209784_100485_pt1 | contig 15977 bp, 14 predicted proteins | sample AraplaCvi_mLB_r2_2_FD_184284 | JGI IMG/M metagenome (GOLD analysis project Ga0209784, IMG submission 184284) | Arabidopsis root microbial communities from North Carolina, USA - plate scrape CL_Cvi_mLB_r2 (SPAdes) (version 2) | ecosystem: Host-associated > Plants > Roots > Endosphere | place: USA...
TCCGACTATAGCACCCGACTTATCCAGTGTCAATTACCAAGGAAAAGGTTTTCTTTTGCAGAAAACCGGGAAAAATGTCGACTTGGCTTCACGACTGAGTTGGCGGGCGAAAATAGTTTGCGGACAAAATTAGTTTATGGTTATTTAACCAGAGAGGGAGGAGGTGAAACGAAAGTATTATAAAGTTATCCTCGAGATTTTCGACATGTTCTTTTCGTGTACATTGGATCGTCCTATTGAGTAGTACTCAAGTCCTGTATTTTCAACTTCGTTTAAAGAGTAACAATTCCGCCCATCAAAAAGGATAGGCTGTTTCATCAGAGAAAGAAATCTGTTTTTATCGTAACTTATGAATTCTTTCCACTCCGTTAATATGAATGCACAATCTGCTCCTTCAATGGCTTCATCCACAGAGTCAGCATACCTCACTTCTTTGGGAAGTATTACTCTAGCATTCGTTATAGCAACTGGATCATATGCCGTAACATTGGCACCTTGTTTAATTAGCTCATGTATAATTGGAATAGACGCCGCTTCCCGCATATCATCAGTCTCTGGTTTGAATGACAGACCTAATACGGCAATATGAATATCTGATAGCTTTCCGAATCTTCTAATCGCTTTTTCTATCAGGAGCATATGTTGTTTTCGATTCACTTCTATTACAGATTTTAAGAGGTCAAAATCCATATTGCTGCTTCCCGCCATTTGCACGAGGGCATTCGTATCCTTAGGAAAGCAAGATCCACCATACCCGATTCCAGCATTTAAGAATTGGTGTCCAATCCGTTTATCCATTCCCATGCCATGGGCAACTTCTGTTATATCTGCATCTAACTTTTCACAAAGGTTAGAAATTTCATTAATAAAGCTGATTTTTGTAGCAAGAAACGCATTAGAAGCATATTTTATCATTTCGGCACTGCGAATCGTTGTACGAAAAACAGGTATATTGAACGGTTTGTTTATCTCTTCTACTATATCTGCTGCTCTACTATTATCTGATCCTATTATTATTCGATCACCGAAAAAAGTATCATTTATTGCGGTTCCTTCACGTAAGAATTCAGGATTTGAGACTATATCGAAAGTTACGGGAGAGAACAGGTTATCTTGAATCCACATCTTTAGCTGATTATTCGTTCCAACAGGGACAGTGCTTTTAGTCACTATTGTCACATGACGTTTGATCAAACTAGCTATCGACAAGGCAACCAAATGCAATGCGCTCAAATCAGCAGTCCCATCTTCATTTGCAGGAGTGCCTACTGCAATGTATATTACTTGTGCATGCTCTATTCCAATATCATACGATGTAGTAAAACTCAGCCTTCCTTCGTTGATATTATGACGAATCATCTTCTCCAGGCCAGGTTCATAGATTACGGATCTACCAGATCTCAATGTTTGAATCTTGCTTGGGTCCTTATCAATACAAATAACTTCATGGCCGATCTCTGCAAGGCATGTTGCCGTTACCAATCCAACGTATCCAGTACCAATTACTGTTATATTCACAAAAAATCAACCCCGAAAAATATTTAAAACCATCAATCCTTGGAGGTAACCAAATTCAACAATTCCAAGACACTTCTAACCAAATCCTGGTCAACCCAATTATTATTTACTGCTAAATTCGCAAGTTGATGGATGTTTTGTATTCCCGATGAGCTAAAGCAAGGGTTACCGAAGGATACTGTGTTATCGTAAACTATGCCTATATCAAGTTTCACTTCATGCAGAAGATTTTTCTTTGCATAAACAACTGCTCGATCTAGGAATGCCTCCAGCATTTGGACTACATCATCTGAAGCGAACGCATCCGGATAAATTTCATTTATGGCAATAGTTCCATACATTTTTTTGAAAATGAGTTGTTCGTAATCATGTGTGGCACTGACCACATCCGTATAAGCAACAGGCTTATCTGCTGAACCTCGCGCCCCTGCGTGCAGTCGATATTTTACTGTAGGAACAGGTAAGTATTCCATTTCATAATGCCTTGCAATTCTTAACCAAAAATCATAATCCTGTGCTCTGATTAATGTCTCATCCCATCCGCCAATCCGTTCTACACACTCTCTTTTAAACAAAACTGTTGGTCCATGGATAAAGCAACCTTTGAATAATAGTTTGAAATCAAGTTTTCCTCTATAAGGAGACAAGTCTTGCAAACTATTTATTTCACCGGTATCACTTATAAAATTAATAGATCTTGTATGAACCAAACCTACCTTTGGATTCAAAGAAAATCTCTTGAGCTGAAGTTCTAATTTCAAAGGCAGTGCGATGTCATCATCATCGAAAACCCAAATATATTCACCTTTAGCCATATTAATTGCATAATTCAATGCAGAAGATTTGCCACCATTCTCTTTATACAGATACTGTACCTTTTCCCCGAAGGGAGCTAATTCCTCTCTAGGTGAAACGACCGAGCCATCATCTATGACGATGATTTGTATATTTTTATGGGTTTGATCCAAAATAGATTGAACAGCTTCCGCAAGATAATCTTTACGATTATAGGTGGGTACAATGACGGATACCAATGCATCACTCAAGGGAATGCTAAAAGGCTGAGGTAAAAATAAGGAATCTATATCTTCAACTTTAACTACATCTAAATCTGCATCGACTCCTGATTTAATCAAGGTGCCCATTATCCACTCTTTTGGTAAATCATCAACCCATTCTAGTGATGAATCCACAGCATATTCAACTAAGTTATTCAGTATTTCTTTCGTGAAGATATTACAATGATCTGGGTCAGGAATTGAGTATCTGTTAGGAACACTAATGATTACTTTTCCATCTGGTTTGCACACCCTGTATGCTTCCATGATTATTTTTTTAGGGTCGTCCACATGCTCAAGCACTTCTGCAACCACTACTGTGTCAAAAGTGTTATCTTTGTATTGCAACTCATAACCATTTCCTAATTGAAATTTGCAAGTATCAATGCCGAGTTCGGCCGTCTTATGCCTCGCCAAATCTATAGCAACCGGATCTATGTCAATACCGTATAATTTAGCACCATGACTCGCTATAAATATCGACAAATCACCATTAGCACATCCGATTTCTAGTACATTACCCTTGCAAAGAGGTGCTGTAGCAGCCATTCTCTTGAGTTCTTGCTGATTGCGATTTCTTCGGTAATTATCCCATCTTTTTTTAATAATGGGATCGGAAGCTTTCTTCATCATCCCCAAGTAATCAGAATCTAGCATGCGTTTGAAGTCAGTGCATTTATTTAAATACATGTCCACAAGTTCATGATTACCTGTAATCATAGAAAGAAGGGCCAAACAACCGTACACTTCATCGCTTTCATTCCGATTAGTTAATTCCTCGAAACACAATTTGTAACCTTTCTCCAATTCTTCTTCTCTAACCAAACGGACAACTTCATCAACCAACGTTACAGTCGCAACCATTACTTATGATCCCCGCCTTATGAAAGTCTTAATATTATAATTATCGGAATTGAGCCTGAGATTGATTAGCAAGGGGTTGTTTAGCTGCCCACTCTGAAACAGGGCTTATTTTAGACATCTTTTTAACACATTCTTCTTCAATTTGATGGTCTCCGACCTCAGCAGCAAGTCTATAAATTCTGTAAAGAACATTAAAGCTTGTATTTTTTACACTGATCTTGGAATAGTAATGATATGCATCACCGTGGTTTCCCATTTCTCGTAATATATCCCCTACTAACAAGTAAACCTCGTTCTTCTCCGAGGTCTTCTCTGGCTCAAGGACACAATCCAGCGCAAGTTCTAAAAAGTTATAATGAAATAACATTTTTGCCAAATGATAACGAAGTGTAGGAGCATAAACCTTGGTCATAATGTATTCAACAACTTCATACTTTTGAGATTTCAATAAGTCATCACAGAGACTAGTAAAATAATGCTCTCCTTCTAAACTGAATTCTGCTTCATTAATGTTTTCCCTATTGATTATTTTTTCAAAAACACCCTTCTCTTTAATTCTCATATTGAAATCATTTTTATATTGCTTAAAAAAGTCTATATCTTGATTTACTACAGCAAAGTACAGTAAGTCTCTTTGACTACCTTCAGTAAACCCCTCACACATTGCCCACATTTGTCGGGCCATCGCCATTTCCTCATTCATTTGATGAATCCATGCTTTCATTTCACTGCTCATTTTAACCTGTGCGTATTCCGCGAAAGTAGCGAACAAGCGATGCCTTAACAGATATAGAGCCTGCAATAACAGAGTTACTTCTTCAGAGGAGTCAAGCTTATAGAGCACCTTAATTTGCTCTACAAGATCCTCATTGCTCATATTACGGCACAACTCAAGAAAGATTCTAAGGGAAGCGAAATGCAACCTGTTCTCTTTAAGACTCTCCACGATATGATGTAAGGCTTTATCTCGATAACCTAATTCTCCATATATCTCAGCAAGGTGGGCATTAGACAAGTATGAACCTACACCTTCCAATGAAGAAAATTGATAATCATTTACCTCACCTAAGTCAATGCATTTTAAGAAAGAATTTTCAGCATCCTTGAAATATTTTAATTGTTTGTAGATTACGCCTATCTCATATCTAATATCAGTGTAGGTCGGGTACAACAACTCAGCATCTTTAGCAACCTGTAGTGCATCAGGATATCTTTTCAGATGGTACAAACTTTGTATCATGAACACTAACATCTTGGGAGCAAATGTAGTATTGGGATTTATGGCATATGATTTTCTATATGCCTGTATGGCTTTCTCATGCTGTTCCATTGATTTGTATTGAGTTCCTAAATTAAAATATCCAAATGCTGTAGGATTATCATTAAGTTCTTCTTCAATGATTTTCATGTTTCGAATGTTTTTATTTTTCTCTTGTATAATCTTCTTATTGTATCCCTCATGATTAATTAGAACAGAAAGTCCTTCACCTTCTAGATGAGGGAAATCCGTTATATTAATCTGTTCATGAATTGCACCTTTATATACAAAACCAATGTCTCTTCGAAATAAACGAGTAAACGAGTGATTATCCACAATCCCTGGTCGAATAACATTTCTTATTCTCAAAAAATAATAACTTTTGGTAAGCGGTTCTAACAAAAGATGCTTAGAGTCAGCCTCCAAATATTCATCCGCATCTAAAGACAAGACATAATCGCTAGTGGCAAATTGTGTCGCATAGTTACGTGCTTTTGAAAAATTGTCATTCCACTCAAAAAAGTGGATATTGCTTGTAAACTTGCGTGCAATTTCCAAGGTTTTATCCGTGGATCCCGTATCTACTATTATGATTTCATCCACAATTTCTTTAACACTTAACAGACATCTTTCTAATGTTTTTTCTTCATCTTTTACAATCATGCATAATGAAATTGTCTGATGCTTCATAACTATACCCCTATCAACTTTTTATTAGTAAATGTAGTCTTTCTTGGGCAGGTGTGTAGTTGTACTCACTGCTCTCTCTATAAAATTTCATGGCTTCATGAATATGCCCCATCAATTCGTGATAAATCCCTAAGTTATAAAGAGCTTTGTAACTACCTATGCCTTTAGCTGTCTCGTATTTTGTAGGATTTGCTTCCCCAATGGTCAAGCATTTTTCATAAAGTACGGGAACCAAATGAAAATCGTTAATATTACGAGATTCTATAATCAAAGATGCATGCATAAAATATAAATCGGTAAAGTCAGGATACTTATCAATACTGGTTATCAAGATTATTTTCGCTTCATCCCACATTTTTTGATACATTAAACTGTATGCATAATATAGATATAAATTAGGTTTGAAATTATATTCAGCAGATTCTATGATTTTAAGAGCATATTGAAAATTAATGATTGCCTCCGGATAACTCTTATTTACATAATATGTTTTACCAATCTGATAGAGTGTATATGGATCTTCCGGTGAATCATTCAATTGATCTTTAAGCAAATTTAAATTCCTGTTGATTTTATCCTTCTTATCAATTTCCTCCTTATGATAACCATAATGTAATAAGGTAATATCTGTTCTTATGCCACTAACACTTTCACCGCCCTTTTTCAATTGTTCATGAATAATTCCTTCATATTGATACTGGGGCTGTTTTGGAAAAATCCTTGTTATATTGGTCTCTGTAAACTCATGTTGATCCAGCTTGTTAATAATTCTAATACTCGCAGCAAGCGAGATATTTGAATCTATGTATTCTTTTAAATCAGAGCCGTCACCAATGTATCTTTCATCGGCATCCATCATGAATATCGTTAGGTTCTTTGCTAACTTAATCATTTGGTTCCTTGCCATAGCAAAATTATTCAACCAAGTAAAAGAATAGACTTCTGCACCTGCTTCTTTCGCCCTCTTGACGGTTTGATCTGTTGAGCCAGTGTCTAAGACAAGTACTTCATTCACTATATTAACTACTGATAAGACGGCATCTTCAATCAATGACTCCTCATTTAAAGCCAAAATGCATACACTAATAGGAAGTTTCATCATCTCATCCTTTCTCTGCTCAGAATTATATATAAGAAAAGGAGCCCTTGCTTGGGGCTCCTTTCCTATAATATCTTCTAAAGTACGGTCTATTATTTATACTCGAAGTACAGTACTCCTGTTTCCTGGCCATCAGGATTAATTAATTTCACAGGTACCATCCTTGGTGAGTCGACTTTAGGTGTGCGCAGCCTTACTCGGGTAGTATTAATATACTCGGCGTTATAAGTAATTCCGTCGATGTCTACAACTGCTCCCTTTTGGAAGTTAGACCCGTCAACATACAGCAGCGTATTTCCGCTGATTGGACCACTTGAAGGTGACAGAGTCTTTAAAACGGGTGCAGGCACAGGTGGAGGAGCGTCATAAGTATATTGCGCCGTTGCCGAAATCCCAGATGGATTAGTGAGGACAACATCCACTGTACCTGGAACAGATACTTCAGGGACTTTAATTCGAATTCTTGTATTGTTGATATACTCTGCATTAATGGATACTCCACCAATTGTAACAACTAAACCCGGTTCAAAATATCTACCGTCCACATAAATCAAGTTTCCACCTTTAAGAGGCCCATTAGGTGGAGTGATACTCGTAATTTCTGGTTTTGATTCTACGTAAGTATAAGCATTCGTCACTACTACAGATTTTCCATCCGGATTTGTTAAGGTGATATCAACGGATTGAGCTATTGATGAAGCAGGTACTCTAACACGAATTAGCCCCTGATCCACAAAAGCGTACACGGATGCACTTTGAGGGCCAAAAGTAACTGTGGCACCCCTCTGGAAATGTTCGCCAACAATATCAACGAGCCCACCCCCGGATTTGTTACCAGAGTTAGGCGTGACAGATGAAATTACTGGATCTGGATAAACTGGAGGCGCATCATATGAGTATGCAGCAACCTTGGCAGCATGTTTACCATCTGGGTTCACAACCTTGATGTCGACAGGCCCATGAACAGAAGTAGCAGGAACACGTATTCTGATGCGAGTATTATTTATATATTCCGGTTGAATTGTAGTAGTCTCGTTATTTTGTATCCACTCAAGCACAATTCCGGTCTGATAATTCTTACCATCAACATAAATAAGCCCACCTCCGCTCATAGGACCGCTTGCAGGTGTAACTGTTGTTATCGTAGGTTCTGGAGCTTCTGGCATCGGCTCATAAGTGAATGCTTGAGCTTTGACTGCGAACTGGCCATCCGGGTTCATTACTTTAACATCCACCGTTGCTGCCTCTGTTACCAATGGAGTCTTTACCCGTAATCGTTTATCCGAGACAAATGTCACACTTAGTTCAACCTCGCCAATCTCTACTTTAGCACCCTGGTTGAAATTTGCTCCATCAATGTATGTCAGGATACTTTTATCGACTCGGGTGGAATTTGGGCTAACGGAGTCAATGACTGGAGCCGGTGGCGGAGGAGGAGCTAAGTATGTATATGCTTGTGTAAGTATGGCTTCCTTCCCATTCGCACTCACTACCTTAACATCCACAGTTTCCGGTTGATTCCAAGCTGGTGTCTTCACTTTAACTGATGTAGTTGTTGTAGTTGACACATAACTGATAGGAACTTCAGTAGAATTGAAGTAGACTTTCATTCCTTGTTTGAACTCAGTTCCTGTTAGAATTACGTCCTCGTTACCTGTTGTTAAGCCTTCAGCTGGACTAATACCAGTCAAAGTAATCTTTGGAGGTTCGTTATAGGTAAATCCATCCTTCACTACTACTGAGGTCCCATCCGGATTTTCCAATGTAACATCAACAGGTCCCCAAGAAGAGGTGGCAGGTGTTCTTGCAAACAAGTAGGTGTCATTATTAAAAGTCACAGATGAGGCGGGTTGATCTCCAAACTTTACAACGATGCCCGGTAGAAAATATTTACCAATTATTTTAACACTCGTCCCACCATCTATTGGGCCATTGTCTGGAGTGATACTGGTTACTAATGGATCAATATAATAGTTAAAAGAGCTTTTTGCTGCTTGGTTGTCAGGGTTCACAACCTTTAACTCCACCTTGCCTTGTACTCCTACTGGAGTCGTAAAAGTAATTTCTTGTCCATTTACTACTGTGGAATCATTTACCAATCTATTGAACAAGTACACTTTAGCATTCGGCAAGAAGTTTTCTCCTGTTATGGTAACTACTTCTCCACCAGTCAAGGCCCCCTTATCTGGTGTAACCGTATGGATGATAGGTGGTAAGTAATTAATGACTAGATCCGCCGAAGGAATTTTATAAGATCGGCTTGCGCCAGTATAATCCTTATAATTAATGACGGAACCTGACTTTGTAACGGGATATGTACCATTGGTTCCGCCTTGCTTCTGACGAATCTTATAGGTGAAAGATAATGTATCTTTCTTCAATTCGAGGAAATTCCATGATAAGGTGTTTCCCGAAACAGTAGGCTTTGGTATGTTATTATTGTATGAATCTGGTACAATTTCGAAGTTATCTGGGACGATATCATTAATAACAACATCATAAGCGCTTGCAAGACCAATCTCTTTGACAATGGCCGCATAGATATCAGACAAACCGGTCGAACCTAATACAAAATGATGATGATGCGAAGTTGTGGCCATATCTTTAAGAAGCTTATTAGGCCCGCTCGTATCTGGATCTGTTCCTAGATCAAGGAGAGCAATCGTATAGAATACGATTCCTGCATCCTTGGCTTCCTGTGCCTTTTTCAGCGTATAATCATATGGATCTAATCCATCGCCTGCGGTAGTAGCGTCACCGTCTGTCATGAGAACGATAACTGGCTGTGCTTCGGGACGATGAGAGGCTAGCAGTTCCTTCGCTTTCTCAATTGCAGGAGCGGTACCTGTTCTACCACCGGATGTTATTTTGTCGATATAGCTTTTGGCTATTGAAGCATCGTTGGTTAGTGGAACCCCCTCATATACATTTTCTGCATAGTCAACTATACCAACTTGATGCGTATTTAAATCCATTAAATCAATGAAACCTTTTGCAGCTTGTTTGGCACTATTCATTTTTTCAGAACCCATACTGCCCGATCTGTCTATTACCAATATGACATCATTAGGCTTCACCACATTAATCGGAGGAGTTCCTTGAATATTCAAAGTAACCTCCGCTTCTCCTCCAACTAGAATACTTGAAGGATTAACAGTTTTGGAAGCCGTTACATAATTGGTGGATGCTTGTGCTGAGGAAAGGTTAAACATACCTAAACCAAGCATTAATACCAATGTTAATAGTAACGGTTTTTTCAACTTATACATACAAAACCTCCATTCTAATACCTCTTGTCATAAAAATAAGATTCGTTCATCGTCCCCATTTCATATTGCCTTGCAACAATCTCTGAACCTCGCTTCTTATTCTTCATCAACTTCATTTCGGTTCGTAAAAGATGCTGAAGTCTTTCATTTAAAGCAGCGAGAGCATGCAACACAACAAGTTCTTCCGAAGAGTACGAATCATTTTCCATAGATTGCAAATGATCAAACAATCTATCCAGCTTCTCCTCGTTTTCAAAATAATATGCTGGGTCCCCACGTCCGACCATTTGCTCGTACATCAGCTTCAACTCATCTAATATCCGTTTTCGCTCCATAGCGCTAACCTCTGTTGCTTTTAGCCAGCAAAATTGCTTGTTTCCAGGTATCGGCCAGCCCTCTTGAAAACTCGATTACAGAATCTAACAGATCTGCTTCCTTCTTAATGACAAACAGGTTCAATTGACTTAAATAAAACTGGTATAAGTCTCTTAATTGAACTGAAATGTCATATTCAAAATTCAACGTACCTAGCAGTTCATATAATATTGATCTTGCGCCATCAATGCGTTGAAGCATTTCTTGAGGCTGATTCTTCTCAAAGTGCAGTTTGGCCATGTTTAATTTACGATGCAACTCCTCGTATAAAAGAAGGGTTAGTTCACCAGGACTAGCAGTTTCCACTTTTGTTTTTAAATATTGCTGATGATAATTTGATGCGATCATTCAAACCTCTCCCTTAATACGTGAAGTTAGTTAAATTAACTAGCCGACTAAAATACCAAATATCAATTACCTAACTGTGAAGCCAGCCATGATCCCTTGCTGTTCAACTTTTGCAATGCCATTTCCATAGCAGTGAATTGCTTGTAATAGCGATCCTCGGCATTTTGCAACCTATACTTGACTATATCCATACGACTGTTTATATCTCGGATTCTACTCCCCAGCTGACTAGTGTCAGCAGCATCGGACGCAGTAGCGTTGCCTATTCGGTTAAAGATTTTATTCATCTGAGTAAACAAGGTATCGTACACTCGCTCACCTATACCGTCGTGTTCCATTTTGTACTCCGGTTCCAATTTACTGAACGGTGAGGAAGCTGTAAATAGTCCAGTCACAAGATTTGGGTCTTTATCCAATACATCTTTCAGCTTGGTTTCATCTAATTCCAGCTTCCCTAATTCCCCAATGGCACCCTTTTTAAAAGCTTTAAAACTTAAGCCAATATCAGAAATCGTGATGCTGACATCTTTCATACCTTCTGGGGTAGAGATCTTGGTGTCTACTTTCTTCAACAGTGACATTTTCAGAGTATTAAGCGTATCCTGTAAAATATCATCCCGGTATAATAAGCCTATTTTGGCTTTGCCTTCCCATAATTCGATCTGCTTCTCAGTCATCCCTTCCTTTTGCTCATCGGTCAACGGAGTATAGCTTCGACTAGGAATCGCTTTCGTTTTGAGATTAATTTGGTCTACCAGCTTGTTATATTCCTCAACGAAACCTTTGATTTGATCAACTACATTTGAGGTATCCTTGGTCACTGTAACAGTTGTGGAATTAGTGGAGACTCCCTTCAGATCGAACCTCACTCCATTTAATTCAAATGCGTTCTTTTCCATAGTTAGAGGCTGGCCATTCACTTCGACTTCAGCATTTGAGCCTACTTGAGGCTGCGTCATTTCTGTTAATCCCAACGCAGCGACTCCACTTCCGCTAACTTGTAATGTCGAACTCTCACCGGTTGCAGTATTGGTTAGCATAAACCGGCTATTAATGCTGTCAAAGCTCATCTTAACACCAATATTTGCATTGTTAACTGTGTTGATTATTGTGTTGTATGAGGTTACACCTGCCGTAAGATCAACATTTACTTTCTTACCGCCAGTACCTTCAACAGTTATCTGACCTGATGTTCCTACTGTTGACTTAAGATCAGTCACCCCTAGGGAAGAGCCCGTTACAAGCGCGCTTGTCGCGAGTGCGTTCACCTTAATGGTAAAGCTCCCGCTAGATGCTGCAGAAGAAGCTGTAGCTGTAACGATGCTGGTATCACTGCTTGAAGCACTTTGTTTGTTAAAAGATGTAGAAAAGCGCAGCTTATCCGTTAACGTTCGAAGTGAAGAAAGCATGGTATTCATTTCACGGTATTCATCCCGTTTCCATGCAATCTTTTGCTTTTCTTGAGTCAATTTATCCAGCGGTGCTCTTTCGATCTTCATCAGTTGTTTAATGATCGTATCTGTATCTAAGCCTGAAACCATACCGCTTAACTTTATGCTATTATTCAATGTTCGACCTCCCTCTTCACTTCTTCTCATCCAAGAACAAGCCTACTTGCTCACAGAGATTTTGAACTAATTCCAAATACTTTTCTGGTGGGATTTCTCTGATGGTTTCGTTTGTCCGGGTATCCAGCACCTTAACTATCATCCGATTACTTTCTTTGTTCACTGACCATTTAAGGTGTGTATCCAATCGTTGCAAAATTCTATTGCCCTGTTCAATCAGTTGATCTAATTGCTGCTCCCCGATTTCTTTCATCTTTTGAGATCCTATATCGGAATTAATAAGGCTTGCCTCATTGCGTTGATGAAGAGTTGCGGAATCCTGTGATCGAAGAGGCATGTCAGAGAATGAATCGACACGCATTCATATACACCCCTAAATATTTTGAAATAGAAACAGCCGGCCGGATAATCCGGCCGGCCCCATGTTAAACCAACGATTAACGAAGCAGCTGCAGAACGCCTTGCGGCTGTTGGTTCGCTTGAGCCAACATTGCAGTAGCAGCTTGTTGAAGAATATTCGTTTTCGTAGATTCACTCATTTCCTTCGCCATATCTACATCACGGATACGGGATTCAGCAGCCTGAAGATTCTCGGAAGTAGTCCCCAGATTGTTGATCGTGTGTTCCAGACGATTTTGAACAGCACCCAGATCAGAACGCATAGCGGAAACAGAATTGATTGCATCTTGAATCAAAGACAAGTTTCCTGTTGCTGTAGCATTCAATGTATCTGGATCATCCAGTGCAGTTAAGTCACCGGCTGCTATGCCCAGAGTACCTGTATCAGCAGCTGCCAGAGACAGAACAATTGTATCTCCTGCGTTAGCACCCACTTGGAATGTAAGAGCTTTGTTGGCAACACCTGTGCTAAGGAGATCTTTAGTGTTAAATTTAGTTTGGCTGGAAATCGCATCAATTTGGGAACTCAATTGGTTGATTTCTTTTTCGATTTTCGCAGTGTCATTGGTAGTCAGCACTTCGTTCGCTGCTTGAGTGTACAGTTCAGCCATACGTTGCAGCATAGCATGAGTTTCATTCAATGCACCTTCAGCTGTTTGAATCAAAGAGATTCCGTCAAGGGCATTCTTGTTTGCTTGCTCCAGACCACGGATCTGGTTACGCATTTTCTCGGAAATCGCCAGACCAGCAGCATCATCAGCAGCACGGTTAATTCTGAAACCAGAAGACAATTTCTCCAAAGATTTGCTCTGAGCATTGTTATTAGCAGTCAATTGACGCTGTGTGTTGTAAGAAGAGATATTGTGGTTAATACGCATGATAAAATTCCTCCTTGGATTATGTTGGTGATTCGCATCCATGCTTCACCCATTATTATGATCGAGGCCATGGCATTCGGCCGTCACTGCCATGTCTTCCGACCCATATTATATTTATCGGCTGCATTCTAGGATTGTTTATAGCAGATTCATATTTTTTTGTTTAATCTTTATCTTTTTTTTGAGAAGCGAGTTGATGAAGAATCTCTTGAATATCTTCATTGAAATCCACTGCATGTTGATTCTGCTCTTTTATGGCCTCGTAGATTTCTTCACGGTAAATCGTTATGTTAGAGGGGGCCTCAATTCCGATTCTGACTTGTTCCCCATTAATTTCCAGAATAGAGAGGACAATGTTATCGTTTATCATAATCTTTTGCCCTTTATTCCTTGATAGGATTAGCATCAACGCCATCTCCTCTCTTAACCTTGATCAACGGCTGCTGGGTTGAGTATTTCCCTTGATCAAGAACAATCTGAGCAGCAATATTCCCAACTCTACTGATCACGATTGGAGCCTTCAGGTTGCAAGTAATATCCTGCGCAGAGCGAGCGGTCACAATCACCAAAACACGTATATCCTCAACACTCTCTATATTCAAAGATTCTAACCAATGAGAATCCAACTGAAATTCATAGTCTTTAAAAAAAACAAACGGATCTGTCACGATAAATGTTAAGTCTTCATTCTCTACCGACTGTAAGAATTCAAAAGGATGTCGATCTTCATCCGGCTGAACCATTATATATTTTTCTAGATCTCCAAAGCCTAATACCGGAGCTACAAAAGTAATAACTTGCTCGTCTTCAACTTCGATTGACCCAAATCTTCTAGTATTTACAATCATAGTGGATGTTCCTCCCTTTCTAACAACAAAAGCTATAATGACTAGAGTCCATTATAGCTATTGTATCCTTAAATTAGACAACTGTATCCAGCTGACTATTCGTAACGGATATATTAATATAATTTTTTTGGATTAAATACGCATTAACCTTCTCACGATCATAATTGGTGACAGGTTTATAAGTTTCGGGATTAAACGTAAGTTTACCTCCTGTATATCTAGTGTGAACTTCTCCTGGAATAAAGGAAATATCTACATTATCATATCCCGGCTCACCGGCAACTTCGACTCTCGGCCGATCCTTAAACACATTTTCCCTTGCAAGCTGCGCAAACACATTACCGCCTTCTTGAATGGCCATCATACGATCTCCGTCACGGGCGATATCTGCAATATGTTGCATAGCAATCTGAAGGGAAGAGTTAGCTATACGATCTGTCATTTCTTCCATCCGCGGCTTTCCTAAGGCAGACCATGCTTTTCGCGAATCAATCTCCAGGCGAGGCGTGATATGATCCATCATCAAAACACCTGGCTGACGATTCATATTAAGAGAGGCTCTTGGCTGTTCCATACTCAGTTGGCCTTTGGTTGTTTCTAGACCAATCTGTGAGTATCCTTGTTGAATCTGTATTCTAGGGATATTCATTGAAATCCCCCTATCTTAGGAAATCCATCAAACTTGGCCGAATAATTCGAGCCATAGTGTCTAAAGATGCCTGGTATATACTCTCGGAAGTTTTGAGATCAATAATAACCTTTGAAATATCCGCATCTTCAACCTTAGATTGTAAATCCATATAGTTTAGATTTAAATCACCAAGTCTACTAAGCGTAAATGACAAACGATTTTGTTTACCACCCATCTCAGACTGAGCAGTGATGGTAGTCTCCAAATTTTGCTGAAGGGCAGGTATGGCGCTTTGGATGCCTGCTGTATTATCTGCCAGTAACGCAGTCTTAAGATTGTTCACCACAGCAAATAATCCTGAAGGGTCTCCATAGGCTCCAAATACTTGCTCTCCTGGCGTATTCACGGACACCGTAATTCCAGCTCCAACTTGATATCTCACTTCCCCATTATCTAAGGAATAATTAGTTGCAGTAGGGTCTTCAGGAAATGGCTTCTCATCGGTTCTCTCGCCATTAAAAATATACTTCCCCTTAAATTGGGAGTTTCCAAGAGAAACCAACTGCTGGTATAGCTGATCCACCTCAGCCGCAATATTCTCCCGGGCATCTTTCGGCACGGTATCCGTTCCGCCCTGCACAGCCAGCTCCGAAAGCTTTTGGATAATCTGTGTAACTTCGGTCATAACCGTATCTCCATACTTTAGCCACGCGTCCGCATCATCCGCGTTTTGCTCAAACTGCGTTGTAGCCGTAATCTGACCACGGTATTGGAGAGCACTTGCAACACCCACCGGATCGTCGGAAGGACGGTTAATCCGGCGCTGGGTCATCATTTGCTCCTGATATTTATCCAGTCTCTTATAGTTGCCTTGAAGACCGCTCATCATGGAGCTCGTCATCATGGATTGGGTTATGCGCATGATTTATTCCTCCTATCTGCCGACAATGCCGGTACCGTTAATTAATTTGTCTAGCATCTCGTCAATGGTAGTGACAACACGAGATGAAGCGCTGTAAGCATGCTGGAAACGAATGAGATCTGACATCTCTTCATCAAGTGATACACTGCTAATCGATAGGCGGAGTGTATCTGCATGTTCAACCAGCAACGTGCCGTTCTCCACCATCTTGATGGCATTACTGCTGTCCGTACCTAATTTGGAGATAACGGA
>Ga0209784_100488_pt1 | contig 15865 bp, 7 predicted proteins | sample AraplaCvi_mLB_r2_2_FD_184284 | JGI IMG/M metagenome (GOLD analysis project Ga0209784, IMG submission 184284) | Arabidopsis root microbial communities from North Carolina, USA - plate scrape CL_Cvi_mLB_r2 (SPAdes) (version 2) | ecosystem: Host-associated > Plants > Roots > Endosphere | place: USA...
GCAAGCGATATTTTCAACAGGAATTCGGGTTGGAGATGAAATCGCTCTGGATGCCGGACGTGTTCGGTTACTCCGCCAGCCTGCCGCAGCTGCTCAAGAAGTCCGGCGTGGATTACATGATGACCCAGAAGCTCTCATGGAGCGAGTACAATCGGCACCCTCACCATTCCTTCCTCTGGGAAGGCATCGACGGCTCCGCTGTTCTGACCCATATGCCTCCTGAAGATACGTATAACAGTCCTGCAGCCCCTCGTTCCATCGCCAAGGCGGAGCGGGAGTATTTGGATAAGAACGTATCCGGCCATGCTTTGATGCTCTTCGGCATTGGAGACGGCGGCGGCGGTCCGGGCGAAGAGCATTTGGAACGGCTGGCTCGCGAGAAAAACCTGCTCGGTTTGTCTCCCGTCCAGCAAGAGCCGTCGTGGAAGTTCTTCGAAAGGTTGAATGAAGAGCGCGAGTCGTTCCAGACGTGGCGCGGGGAGCTCTACCTGGAGAAGCATCAAGGAACCTTGACCAGTCAGGCCCGGAGCAAGCGTTACAACCGGAAGATGGAGAAAGCGCTGCGCGAGCTGGAGTTTGCTTCCGTGCTGGCAGCCAGGCTAGGACGGGATTATCCAGCTGAGACGCTGGAGACGATCTGGAAGGAGGTCCTGCTGTATCAGTTCCACGATATTCTTCCGGGCTCTTCGATCCAGCGGGTGTACGATGAGTCGCTGGCGCGGTATGAAGAGCTGCTTGGGCAGACGGAGACTATGATTGCCGATACCTACAGCTATTTAGCTGGCCATATAGCACACAGTGAAACGCCATCCGCGCAAAACGTCATCTTCAATTCGCTGCCTTGGGAGCGACGAGAGTGGCTGCGCATGAACGGACGCTGGCATCACGTGCAGGTTCCATCGATGGGATACGTCGTTTTATCGGATGATGCCGGCCAGGAAGCGGATGGAGAAGCCGCATCCTCCTCAGAAATCTTGACAAAAACTCCAGAGGCGGGCGTAGACGCTGCAGCTGAAGGACGAAGCCTGGAGAACGACAAGGTCATCGTGACGTTCGATCAAAACGGGGCTATCCTGTCGGTTCTGGATAAAGCGGAAAACCGCGAAGTCATCCAGCAGGGACGATTAGGCAACGATCTTCGCGTTTATCATGACGATGGAGACGCATGGGATTTCCGCCATGACTATGCGACGAATCCGGGTACACCGTTACACCTGCTGAGCATGCGGGAGCTTCGGGAAGGGCCGAGAATCGGGCTTATCTTCGAGTATGGTTACGGGGAATCCTCGCTGACCCAGACCGTCGTGCTGACGGCGGGCAGCCGGCGCATCGATTTCGAGACGGACGTCGATTGGAGGGAGAACGGCAAAATGTTAAGAACGTCGTTCCCCGTTAATATACGCACGGATCAGGTCCACTGCGAAATCCAGTTCGGCAGCCTTAGCAGACCTACTCACCGCAATACGATGTGGGATTTTGCGAAGGATGAGATCTGCGCACATCAATGGGTGGACTTATCGGAGCCGGATTACGGGGTTGCGCTGCTCAATGATTGCAAGTATGGCCATCGCGCCATTGATAACGTGCTGGATCTCCATCTGCTCCGCAGCAGCTCTTATCCCGATCCGGAGGCGGACCGCGCGGAGCATCGATTCACGTATTCGTTGTATCCGCACCGAGGGAATCATGTGCAAGCCGAAATCTACCGAAGAGGCCATGAACTCAACGTCCCGCTTCGCACGGTGTCCTTGCCTGACGTATCGGATCAGGAGACAAGAAAGCTGCCTTTATCCCAAGCGTTTCTCCGGCCCGATCATCCGCACATCATGGTGGAGTCCGTCAAAAAAGCCGAGGACGGGGACGATATCATCGTTCGTCTGTATGAAACTTCAGGAACGCATGCGGGCACGTCGCTTCGGCTTGGATTTCAAGCCGCCGAGGCCTGGATTGCCGATCTGCTGGAGAACCGCCTTACGCAGCTGAAGCTGAACGAGCCGTCTGAAATCGCGCTATCCTTCACGCCGTTTGAAATCATCACGCTGCGGTTGAATGTACCGGAACTATAGAGGAACGGGGCGGCATCGCCGCCCCATGTGAGAAAGGAGAGGTGGGAATGTGAACAAGTCACGATGGACAAGCAACCGAGTATTCAAACGAATTTGGCAGCACAAGCTCTTTTACTTGTTCATGCTGCCGGGCATCGTCTGGTTTTTTCTGTTTTCCTACGTGCCCTTATACGGAGTTCAAGTTGCCTTCAGGGACTACACCTTCATAGGCGGGTTTACAGGCAGCCCCTGGGCCGGATTTAAGTACTTTGAACAATTCTTCAATTATTATCAGTCCGGGGACATCATCCGCAACACGGTCATCATCAGCCTCATGAAGCTGCTGATCGGATTTCCGATGCCGATCATTCTTGCGCTCCTGCTGAATGAAGTGCGGAAGATGAAATTCAAGAAGACGATTCAGACCCTGTCTTACTTGCCTTATTTCGTATCCTGGATCGTGGTCGTCACCCTGATGCAGCGGCTGCTGACCCCATACGGCGGTCCGGTCAATGACCTCTTGGGCTCGTTCGGAGCCGAGTCGATCCAGTTCCTGAACAATCCGACCTGGTTCTATCAGATGATTGTAGGCTCCGATATCTGGAAGAACATCGGCTGGAATTCCATTATCTTTATGGCCGCCATTGCGGGCATCGACCAGCAACTTTACGAAGCTGCCAAGATGGATGGCGCGGGGCGCTTCAAGCAGATGTGGCACGTGACGCTTCCAGGTATCCGCAATGTGGCCATCATCTTGTTTATTCTCGCGGTGGGCAATCTGATGAGCGCGGGGTATGAACAGCTCCTGCTCCTGAACGGACCGGCGACTGCCAGCATGGGCAGCGTTCTGGACGTGCACGCCATCAATTCCGGTATCCGGGAAGGACGCCTAAGCTACGCCGCGGCCGTCGGGCTATTCCAAAGCATCATCGGGCTCATCCTGGTTCTGACGGTCAATCGGATCGCCCGCAAAGTCAGTGATGTATCCCTGTTCTAAGGAGGTGACGTAATGAAACGCAAATGGTCTTTCTTCTCGGTGTTTAACTACACGTTTCTTGCATTGATCGGCTTCTCCATGATCTACCCGTTCATATACATTTTGGCTTATTCCCTGAATGACGGCAAAGATTCGATGATGGGGGCCATCTATTTCCTTCCCCGTAAATTCACGCTGGAGAATTATGCCCAGGTGTTCGATAACGCCCGTATATGGAAGGCATACCAAATTACGCTCATGCGCACCGTGCTCGGTACATTCCTGCATGTGGTGCTGTGTACGCTCATGGCCTATGCGCTTTCCAAGAAGACGCTGCCCGGCCGTTCCTTTTTTACCTTCTACATCTTTCTGCCGACGATTTTCAGCGCCGGGTTCATCCCGTTCTTCATTACGCTGCAGAAGCTGCATCTGATCAATTCCTTTTGGGTGTACGTGCTGCCGATGCTGTTCAATTTCATGCATATCGTCATCATCCGCACCTTCTTGCAAGGCATACCGGAGGAGCTGGAGGAATCCGCCCGGATTGACGGTTACGGCGATTTTCAAATCTTCGTTCGGATCATACTGCCGCTCTCGGGACCGGTGCTGGCAACCATCTCCCTCTTCATCGGAGTGGCTCATTGGAATGATTGGTTCTCGGGCGCTTACTACGTATCCAACAAGGATTTGATCCCGGTGCAGACCTTATTGCAGGAAATGCTGACCGAAGCAGAAGCATTATCCAATTCGATGCAGCGCGCAGCGCAGCAGGGTGGTCAGACGGTAGGCGGCACCAGCGGGGCAGGCGCGACGCCCGAATCGCTTCGCATGGCCTTGCTTGTCATCACGGTCTTCCCGATCCTGTGCATTTATCCGTTCCTGCAGCGATATTTCGTAAAGGGGGTTATGATCGGTTCGGTTAAAGGTTAGGTCATCCTGACCCGGAATTTGTCCAATGCTTTACCAAGATCATTGATATCCATATTCCAGGAGGCGATTGGTTTGAAGAGGATTTGGTCGAAAGGCGTATCCGCATTGCTCGTGTCCATCATGGTTGGAGGTTTGCTGATCAGCTGCACGAATTCATCAGGGAACGGAGATAACGGAGAAGGCGCAGAAGGAGAGAACTCATACAAACTCAAAATATTACACAATTGGAATGGCTCAAACGGTTCCGATGCGATGACGCCGGTCGAAGAAGTCATCAAGGAGAAGACGGGCGTTACCCTGGAGTGGGAATATACCAAGGGCAGCGAGACGGAGAAGGTCAACCAGATCTTCGCAACCCAGGATTTGCCCGATATCTATACCGGACCTGCCTGGGGCGGGGAACTGGACGGAATCATCAAGGCGGCCAAGGAAGGACAATTGGTCGATATCTCCGAGAAATTGAAGGATTATCCGAACTTGTCCAAATCCATCGCGGAAGAAAATGTCCCGCCGGCATTGTATGAAAAAGCGATTAACGCTTACGACGGCAAAAAGTATCTGCTGCTGCAAAATCAGCCGGCGACCAACGAAGATGGAATGGACTGGCTTTACGGCTTCTATGTGCGCAAAGACATCGCCGAGAAGGTTGGCGTAGATCCGCAATCCGTCGTGACGAAGGACGACTTCTATAACTTCCTCAAAAAAATCAAGGATGCCAATCTGCAAGAGAACGGCCAGCCGGTCTTTCCGTTGGGCGGTTTCAGCAACGGCTGGGCCGTCGGCATCGGCAACACCATGTTTTATTCCGGGGCGAGTTACGTCGACAAAGGCGACGGCACGCTTGAGCATAACTTCTTCACCAAGGGCTACGAAGAATACACCCTGTTCTATCGAAAGCTGGTTGAAGAAGGGCTGATGGATCCTGAAGCCTTCACCCAGACGGACCCGATTGCCAAGGAAAAAATCAATCAAGGCCGCATCGCCATCCTGGCCGCCCACTACCCGGCTATACTGGATGCTTCCAAGGAATATGTCTCATCGCATTCGGGCAGCGACTACATTCCGCTCGGCCCGCTGGAGCGCGCTGACGTCGAACCGGACAGGCCTGTCGATCTCGGAATTCAAGGCAACAATGTGACGGCAATCACCAAGAACTGTAAAGGCGCTTGCGTGGATGCTGCGCTCAAGTTCCTCGACTTCATGGCTTCCGATGAAGGCTTTATGCTGGCTAGGTACGGGGTGCAGGGCGTTCACTGGGACATGAAGGACGGCAAGCCTGTCGCGAATCAGGAATGGTTTGACAAATTCAGCACGGACACCAACATGAAGCTGCGCAAGAACGAAGGCATCAGCATCGGTCTGGAATCGCTGACAGGACTTGACCGCATCAATTCCGCTGCGGGAGGAGACATCTGGGCGGAACAAGAAAGGCTGGACGCGATGGAGAATGCTCGCAAAATCCTCCGTCCGAACGGCATTCAGGTCATAACGGCGTACAACCCCGGCGATGTCATCACCAAAGCGCCGGAATGGGAAATGCTGAAGCCTTCGATGGATCGGATGGGCGATGCGTGGAAGGAAGCGGTTTTTGCCAAATCTGATGAAGCCGCCATGAGCATTATCAACGAACTGCGGGAACAGCTCCGAAAGACCGGATACGATAAGGCGATGCAGTTCACGAACGAAAATTTGAAGGGCAAAGACGTTGTGACCGTTCAAATGCCGAACTAATCATATCCATGATCAGGGGAGCCCGTTAATTAGGAAGGCTTCGCATGACCTTGTCATCCAAGGGGGCGAAGCCTTCGCTTTTTATTGAACCAATATTTCCAAATCGCAAGGAGATCCAGGCAGCTTGAAGAATAAAGAAGACATGAAGGAGTTGACGTTAGATGACAACGAATTTCAGACCCCCATCCGTGCCGCTGGTTACCGTAGATCCTTATTTCAGCGTATGGTCCTCTTCAGACCGCCTATATGATGACCATACCCGGCATTGGACGAACAAGATTCAGGGCATGACGGGAGTAGCCATCATTGATGGCGTATCGCGACGATTTATGGGAAAAGTTATCACGCAGGAGTCAGAACGACTTGAGCCTGAAGCGCTTGAGCAAACCGATCTGACGGTTGAGCCCGTAACGACCCGGTATACGTTTCAAGGAGAAGGCATTGAACTTCAAGTTCAGTTTACCACCCCGCTTTTGCTGGACGATCTCGATCTGTTATCCCGGCCCGTTACCTATCTGACTTTTCACGTGCGTTCATTGGATGGGCAAGCGCATGACGTTAAGATTTACATCGATGTAACGGGCGAATGGTGCGTCCATACGCCGGATCAGCAGGTGACCTGGGAGCACCGCGTGATCGACGGACGATTGAATGCGATGTCGATGGGGACTGTCGAACAGCCGATCCTGCAGCTTGCCGGTGATGACACCCGAATTGATTGGGGGTATATGGTCCTGGCGGTGCCGCGTTCATCGCGGATACAGACGGTGATTCATTCGGTAACGACCCGGGAGCAGTATGTTAGTACAGGTCAATTACCTGCCCAAGATGATTCGCAGAAACCGCGCCCCGTCTCCGATAACGTTCCCGTCATGGCAGCCGAAATCGAATGCGGTACCGTCGGGGATGAATGGGTATCCGAATATCTGATGCTGGCGTATGACGATATCCATGCGATTGAATATTTCCGCAAGCCGCTGGATGCTTATTGGAAGCGAAACGGATGGACCTTCCATGACATGCTGTTAGCGGCAGCCGATCAGTATAAAACGATCATGCGGCGATGCGAGATATTTAACCGCGAACTCATGACGGAGAGCCAAGCCGCAGGCGGCAATCGGTACCGGGATATTTTGGCGCTGACCTATCGGCAGGCGATTGCCGCGCATAAACTGGTTGCTGACGAAGCGGGGCGCGTGTTGTTTTTATCCAAGGAGAATTTCAGCAACGGATGCATCGGGACGGTCGATGTCAGCTATCCGTCGATTCCGTTATTCCTGAGATATAACCCTGAGCTGATCAAGGGCATGATGCGTCCGATTTTTAAGTATGCGGTGAGCGATGAATGGACGTTCGATTTTGCGCCCCATGACGTGGGCACGTACCCGAAAGCCAACGGTCAAGTGTATGGCGAGAACAAGCTGGAATACCAGATGCCGATTGAGGAATGCGGTAATATGCTCCTAATGGCGGCTGCGGTATGCAAGTATGAAGGTAATGCGGATTTTGCCAGTGAGCACTGGGAGCCCCTTACCGTATGGGCTGGGTATTTGCTGAAGAATGGACTCGATCCGGACAATCAGCTGTGCACGGATGACTTCGCCGGACATTTGGCGCATAATGCCAATCTGTCCATCAAGGCAATCTTGGGCATTGCCGCATATTCCTACATGTGCGATCGGCTCGGTCTCCCGGAAGGCGCAGCTTATCACGAAGCTGCACGGAACATGGCGAATGAATGGATGTCCATGGCCGATGCCGGTGACCATTACAAGCTTACGTTCGACAGCGCCGACGATTCCTGGAGCATGAAATACAATTTGGTGTGGGATCGGCTGCTGGAGTTCAATCTGTTCCCTACCGAAGTGGCTGCGCGGGAGCTGGAGTATTACCAGCATCTACAGAACCGTTACGGGCTTCCCCTGGACAGCCGCGATACGTATACGAAATCCGATTGGCTGGTATGGTGTGCAGCCATGAGCACCACGCAGGCCGGGTTTGAGTCCATGATCGCGCCCCTATGGGATTTCATGAATGAAACCTCCGCTCGCGTTCCGGTGACCGATTGGTATGACACCATCAGCGGCAAGCAAATGAACTTTCAGAATCGTTCCGTCGTCGGAGGATTCTTCATTCGATTACTCATGTCAGGATCCGAATCAAATTCGAACAAAGACAGGTGATGTAGGTGAACAGCCTTCATGTTAAGGAAGAAATCGAAATGGATCTCATGCGGTTAAAGCAGCAATTCCAGAATCCGGATGCAACGTACCGTCCGCAGCCTTTCTGGTTTCTGAATCACGAGCTCAAGAAAGCGGAATTGGAAAGCCAGATTCAATCGATGTTTGAAGCGGGCGTCGGAGGCGTTGTTCTGCATGCGCGTCATGGAATGCAAGCCTCATACCTCTCGCAGGCTTTTATGGAAGCTTTGGAATTCTGCACCGTGGAATGCCAAAAACGCAACATGGTCGTCTGGCTGTACGATGAGGATAATTGGCCAAGCGGGACGGTGGGCGGCAAGCTGACGCGACAGCATCCGGAATATCGCATGCGTTACTTAAGAGTGGAGGAAAAGCGATGTTACGGCGGTTCCGGGCAAGAAAGCTTGAAGCTGGATTTTGCACGCTATGAGAACAATGAGCTGATTGCCATTCTGGCCTATCGTGCCATCGAGTCTGACGGAGAATGGTTGCTCCATGAAGAATCCGAGGACCTCACGCATGAATGGGGACAGGATTGGACGCCACCGAATGCGGAAGACTCTTATGTCGTGCTGGCCTGCTGGTCCTGCGAAATTGCGGAAGGCATCACGTTTGCCAATGGGTACTACTTGGATACGTTGAATCCACAGGCGGTCCAGGCGTTCATCCGGATGTCCTATGAACCGTTTCTGTCTTTGCAGAAATATTTCGGAACGACGATACAAGGCGTCTTTACCGACGAGCCGGGGCTCATGATCCACGACGGTTTCTTCGGTGTGGAAGCGATCCGGACGGCTGTTCACGATGTAGGCGCTACCCTGCCTGGCATGGTCTTTGCCTGGTCTGAAGGAATGGGTGAGCGGTACCGGCAAGAGAACGGGTATGATCTCATCCCGCGATTAGGCGCCTTGCTATATAACATGGCAGACGGCAGCCGGGCAACGAAACAGCAATATTATGATTCGATTACGCGCTGGTATGTGGAGGGGTATCATCAAGCGATTTCCTCATGGTGCGAAGGGCATGGACTGCTGTACATCGGTCATACGCTGGAGGAGCCGGTCTGGGGGCAAGCCAGGTCGCAAGGCAATCAGACGCGCGTCCTGCAGCAGTTCCACTATGCAGGCGTGGATTATTTGACGCCCGGCATCGGCACCAAAGAGAATCCGCACCGGATCGTGTCCGTGAAGACGGCGGCTTCCGTAGCCGGGCTGGATAATAAAGAACGCGTGATCTGCGAGGCCTTTGGTGCCAGCGGTCACGGCTATTCCATGCGTCAAAGGCGGCTCGATGCCAATTTCATGGCTTTCCTGGGCGTTAATCTGTTTATTCCGCATGCGTTCTATTATTCGTTTGCAGGGTATCGGAAAACCGATTTTCCTCCCACGGAGTTCAAACATGCACCGCATTGGCCGCATTATCGCGCTTTTGCCGACTATCTCGGTCGATTGAGTCTGCTCGGCGCAAGCGGAAAACGAACCCCGGAGGTTCTTCTATTATCGCCTATTCATACGGTATACGAAAATATGTTCGCATCGGGACGATCTAACCGGCTTCCTTCATCCGATACCTTGTTCTCGCTTGTGTCGGATCGCATGCTGCGCCATTCCATTGATTATGACTATGTTGATGAATGTCAGCTTCGTGATGCTGCCCTTGTTGATGGAGAAGGGGTACGATTCAGTGGTGACGGGAACGTATATTCGGTTGTGGTTATGCCCGAGGTGGAGGTCATGTCAAGGGACATTGCCGTTCTTCTGGTTGCCTATGTAAAGCAAGGCGGAACGCTGGTTGCCGTAGGGGCAATTCCACGGCATAGCGAGTCCGTGCGCCAGGACCCGGAGCTGGCAAAGCAAATGCATGAGCTTTTTAGCCCGAACCCGCAGCATGGGGCTTTACGCCACGTTGGCAAAGGGTATGCTTTATTATATTCGTTGGAGGACACGGACCACGAAGACACATTGATCGAGGAACATCTCGATTCCGGAGAAAAGCGGATACTTGCCGATCCAGAGATGTCCGGAGGCCGTATAAAGGAGCAGACTCCAGATCTGCTCGAACCCTTGTGTGAAACGGTAAGCGGGTTATTAAAGAAAGCTGCTGCCTTACGATGGATGCTGCTTGAAGGACAATATGAGGATTTGATCTATGTAGAACGCGTGTTCGGTGATCATGTATTTGTATGGTTAATGAACTGGACGGAGCATGACGTTTCCATGAAGCTTGATGCAGGACAAACCGGGAACCTAATTGTAGAGTGGGACTTGGAAAGCGGGAACATTCGCCGAGTAGCCGGCGATTCCGTTCTTACCTATGCACCTGGAGAGCTGCGAGTTTTATCGGTTGGCCCTGAGGAGAGCTTATTTAACAAAAGCAAACAAACGTTCGATAGGGTACGAAAATCCGAGGATGTAATTGTTCTCGAAGATAAGTGGCGTTTTCAGTCTCTTGAACCCAACGTTTTATTACTGGACGAGTGGCAGGTCACGCTGAATGACCGAAACTCCAGGATGAACGCTACGATGCCTGGGCAAGTGAACACGTACCGTACAACGTTTACCATGACGCAGGCATTGATCGAACAATTGCAAACACCGAATGGCGAAGATCATTCGCATCCACCAGATGTCTATCCATTGCCGAGGCTTGAGTTGATTCTGGACGATGTGGAGCAGAAAATACCGGCCCATATCGGCTTCCTGCAGCGCAGGCGCAATGTTGAAATCTTCGTGAATGGGGTCAGGCAGAATGCGCTGAAGTCATCCGATTGGCAGGATTCAAACTATGCTTCCCTGGATATCACGGCTCATTTGGTAGCGGGCGAGAACGAGCTCGAGATATTGACGGTTTCCTTACTGGAGCCGATGCCGGCGATTTCATTCCCAGCCTATTTGATTGGCCCGTTTGAAATAGAAGATGGGGTGAGGTTAAATGCGTGCTCGGAACATATGTTTGGTTCTTGGGCTTCTGCCGGCTATCCTTATTATGCAGGAGCGGGTGATTACTCCCAGAAGGTAGACCTGACGGAGGTCAACTTAGCACCGGACGAGGAGTTATGGCTGGAAGCCGAAGATATTAGGGAGACGGCTTGCCTATATGTGAATGATACAAACGCTGGCATCCGGCTGTGGCCGCCGTATCATTGGAATATAACGCCTTATGTGGAAAAGGGGATTCATCAGCTTACCATCCGTGCAGCCAATACGCTGGAGAACTTGTATGGCAAGAATGCTTTGCCTTCGGGGGTGAATGGACAGGTAAAGTTGGTACGTCGAACTTTATCCAAAGAAATGTAATTTTAGAAGAAGCTCATCGAAATGACTACACCGAATGCAGGTTGTAGTCATTCTCTTTATAAGTGGTTTACATAATATAATATATGTAACCTAACGGATGATAACCTTGCTTATTTCGAGTTACAAAGCCGATAGTTTATTTATTCTTACGGACATAAGATAGCGAGGACTATTCTTACAAATGTATCGATTTATCATAACATTCTCTTAATCAAGAAGGCTTACACTTAAGTAGTTTTTACGATTGATATCAACTCGGAGGTGCCATGAGATGCAGCTAAAGAAGAAAACCATCATGGTTTTGGCGCTCAGCTTGTCCATCCTTTCCCAAGGCATGGTTGTTCATGCGAAGTCGGATGGGTCTAAGTTTAAGCAGGAAAGCAACGGCAAATGGATGACTGGGGAGTATCACGCGCATACGTATCAGTCCGATGATGCCAGTCAATCCTTGCAGGAATTGTTGGACAACGGGTTCGAAAAGTACGGTTTGGATTGGATCGCCGTTTCGGACCATCTTAGAGTTTCTAAACGGGATGATGAGGGAAATCCTCTTGCCGGCGGACCTGTTCCGTTCTCCCAAGGAATGGCGCTGTATCAGATCCCTAAGATTCAGCAGCTCCAGGCAGCTGGGAAATACAAGAATAACATTATCTATTCGGGTTTTGAATGGGACATGCCTACATACGAACATGTGGGAGTCGGCATTATAGCAGGCTCATTCGGTTCAGAGGCGAGCCTTAGGGCAGCCCGTCAGTTCGAGTATCTATTTACGGATCGAGATGAAGCGATGTTTGATCCCAAAGAAGTCGCCGATTGGAAAAAAACAGACAGCCGGGCCTATACGACGTCCGAAGATGCCCGAACAGCACTGGCCTGGCTCCAAAAAAACTACGCCAACAGAAGTTATGCATTGCTTAATCATCCTTCCAGAAAAACCGTCTATACGATCGCTGACATACGGGATTTCAACAACATCGCGCCGAATGTCGTATTCGGGATGGAGGGAATGCCCGGGAATCAGATGGAACCGGATCGTGGCGGGCTAAATTTATCTACGCCGGAAAACAGAACTTACGGAGGCGCTGATTACATGATTGCCAAAGTTGGCGGCGTATGGGATGCGCTGCTCGGCGAAGGACGCGAATTTTGGAACTTTGCGAACTCGGATTCTCATTTTGAGATAAGTGATAACCGTTTATACTCCAGCGGTTATTGGCCCGGACAATACGCCAAGAATTACACATGGGTGAACGGAAAGGATATGCAAAGCGTGCTGAACGGCATGCGTTCAGGCAAATCGTTCTCCGTGCACGGCGATTTAATCAACGCCTTGGATTTCCGCGTTCGCCATGGAAATAAGCAGGCCGAGATGGGGAGTAAACTTCAAGTGAAACAAGGGAATCCTATCGAAATTACGATCCGATTCAAAAGCCCGAAACAAAATAACAACGGCGACCCCGTAGCCGTGGATCATGTCGATTTGATCTCGGGTGATGTCACCGGTAAAGCACAACCAGGTACGGCGGCATACAGCAAGAGCACCAACGATTCGACCAAAGTGGTGAAACGGTTTACGAGCAAGGATTGGACAACCGATCGGGATGGATACAACGTGATCACATATCGGACGAAAGCTACAAAGGACCAATATTTCCGGTTAAGAGGAACGAACCTTGGCGTGAATGTTGCCGGTGAAACCAGCCATGGCGATCCGCTCATGGATCCGAAAACGGACATTGAAGACAACGAGCAGCGATTTGCGGAAATAAATAAACGGAATTACAGCGACCTGTGGTTTTATTCTAATCCGATCTTTGTCAGCGTTGACGATAAGCCGGTTAAAGCTCCTAAACAACTGGGGAAGCATTCGTAAGACGCGACTTGCGCTATATTCAGAAGACTGCCGATTGTCCGGCAGTCTTTTTTTCATTTTTTTCTACTTATAAAGAAGCATGAGGTCTGAATTCCTATCTGGCCGCTAAAGACAAATGGCAAACCGTTTGAGATTGGCAGGTTTTCTGTCGTTACTCCGCATCCCAACTGGCGCAGCCATTGTTACCCACGGTGCATAAGTTTTGCGAGAACTTCAATAATATAGGAGGAACATCATGCATCGAAAGATATGGACCTAGGCGAGTAGAGACAAGGAGGCAACCTAGCCATGAATATAGCCGAACAAAAATTGCTGGTCGCCGCGCTTGGCGGTGTGAATGAAATTGGAAAAAACATGTACTTCATCCAGTACGATCAAGATATTGTGGTGATTGATTGCGGCTCGAAATTCCCTGACGAAAACCTGCCCGGCATCGACTTGATTGTGCCCGACTTCACCTATTTGTTGGACAACGCGGATAAAGTCAGAGCCCTTGTCGTCACTCATGGTCATGAAGACCATATTGGTGGAATTCCCTATTTACTGAAGCAGCTGCCGATCCCTGTCTATGGGACGAAGCTTACGATTGAGCTGATTAAAATCAAGCTGAAAGAGCATCGTATTCTGCTTAATTCCGAGCTCCACACGATCGATGCGAATTCCACTATTCAAGCGGGTGCCATCCATGCCTCTTTTTTTTCGACCAGTCACAGCATTCCGGATTGCGTGGGCGTCGTTTTTCAAACTCCGGAAGGCAATGTCGTCCATACGGGAGATTTTAAATTCGACATGTCTCCTGTGAAGGGACCTTATCCTGATCTACACCGAATGGCAGAAATCGGCAAGCAGGGCGTGAAGGTGCTGCTATCGGAAAGCACAAACGCCGAAAGACCCGGGTTTACCCCTTCGGAACGCTTGGTTGGCGGTCATATCCTGGAGGCTTTCGCCCAGGCCAAACAGCAGGTATTCATCTCCACGTTCGCTTCGAACGTCAACCGCGTCCAGCAGATCATCGATGCCGCGGTAGAGACGGAACGGAAATTGATTCTGCTCGGCCGGAGCATGGTTAATGTCGTTGCGGTGGCCAAGGAGCACGGGTATCTCAACATGCCCGATGATTTGCTGATCGATGCTGGAGACAGCGAGCGTTATCCGCCGGACCAGATCGCCGTGTTATGCACGGGAAGCCAAGGGGAGCCAATGGCAGCCTTGTCACGGCTAGCCAACTCCAAGCACCCCCATATCGAAATTCTGCCGGGCGATACCGTCATTATTGCCGCAGGGGCGATACCGGGTAATGAGCGGAATCTGGCTCATGTCATCGATAATTTATATGTGCTGGGAGCCCAGGTCATCTATGGATCGGGTGTAACTTCTGGGATGCATGTATCCGGACATGGCAGCCAAGAAGAATTGAAGTTGATGCTCACCTTGATGAAACCGGACTATTTGCTCCCCGTTCACGGTGAATTTCGAATGCTCTATCAGCATCGTCAGCTGGCCGAGTCCGTGGGGATCCCGAATGAGAACGTGTTTATCGTTCAGAATGGCGACACGATACAAATCCAGCAGGGCATGGCATCGTTAGGTCCCAAAATCCCTTCAGGCAACAGCCTGGTGGATGGATTGATGATCGGCAACGTAGGCAATATCGTTTTGCGGGACCGCAGGCAGCTGTCCTCCGACGGGATGCTCATTATCGTCACCACGCTCAGCAAAACGGAAAAGCAGATGGTGGCCAAGCCCGAGCTTATATCCCGGGGTTTTATCTTCGTGAAAGATTCGGAGGAATTCATGGGTCAGATCCACGATATCGTTTCGTCATCAATGAAGGATTTGACTGAAACTGGATCCACCCAATGGAATCTGATCAAACAAACCTTGAAGGATCATGTCGGCAAATTCATATACAGTGAGACCAAGAGAAGGCCGATGATTCTGCCCATCATTATCGAAGTTTAACCCTTTGAATATTAAAAGCACAGCCTCCAATAGGCTGTGCTTTTTTTTATGCGTATCGATATGGGGTTTAACCTAGGCATACACCCGGAAGCGGGCAGCTGCATACACTGCCGATAAAGAATCGCTTTAAGGTGTTGATCTTTCATTCACGTCTGTGAAAAAAAGAATAACACATAATCCGGATTCATTCACATAACCATGTACAGAATGGACATGAACGTCTTGTCCGATTGCCGGAATGGATCCGGTTACTAACGAAAGGAGGAGGATCGGTTTGTCATCCACCCCAGAAGGGAAATGGACTGCGGAACATGGAAAATGGGCAAAACGAAAGTTCAGATTTACGCGCAATGACTGGATGGGTTATCTATTCAGCGCCCCTCTGATTATCGGCGTCATCGTATTTGCCATTTATCCCATGTTTGCCGCACTGTTTATGAGTTTTCATCAGACATCCGGGCTCAATTTATCCGGGAACTGGGTGGGCCTGAGCAACTATCGTTACGCATTAGAGGATTCCTTATTTTGGCAAGCGCTTACAAATACGTTCGTCATGGGGATATGGTCCGTATTGCTAGGGATCGCGCTTTCGTTTGTTCTGGCAAGCCTGATTAATAATCTGAAATGGCATCTGGGACGAAATTTTTTCAAAGCGGTCTATTTTCTGCCCAACGTCGTGTCCGGCGTTGCTACAAGCTTGTTGTTCTCCTTCTTGTTTTTCCCCTCCAAGGAAGGGCTGATCAACTTCGTGATTGGATTGTTCGGCATCGATCCGGTCGGCTGGTTCACGAACCCGGAAGTTGCGCGTTACAGTATCGTGCTGATGAGCTTGTGGGGTGCACTAGGGTATA
>Ga0209784_100490_pt1 | contig 15774 bp, 19 predicted proteins | sample AraplaCvi_mLB_r2_2_FD_184284 | JGI IMG/M metagenome (GOLD analysis project Ga0209784, IMG submission 184284) | Arabidopsis root microbial communities from North Carolina, USA - plate scrape CL_Cvi_mLB_r2 (SPAdes) (version 2) | ecosystem: Host-associated > Plants > Roots > Endosphere | place: USA...
AGAATTCGTTCGTATTATGAGAAAAAAAGAAAAGAGGGCAAGCCCTACAAGGTGGTCGTGATCGCTTGCGCCAACAAGCTGTTGCATCACATTTTCGCCATCTTGCAGAAGGGGCAGCCCTACCAAGCTTAAACCATATTTAACCAAAACCTCCATAGATGTGGAGGTTATTCGGGTTGGTCGGAAAAAGTATATCACGAAAAGAGAATTCATCCAAGCTGAAATGCTTGACAAACATTAGCTGGTTTTCATTTAGGCAGTGAGGATTGTCTGATGCCATTGCTTCCGCCTTCTCTTATTTATTAACTATCGTGTCCCGTTAGCGTAACAAGAAAGAAACTTTTTATTGACCCAAGTTGTTCTTCTTTTCACCAATCGCAGCAAACATTAAAGGCAAATTGTCTATTGAATTATCGTCTCGTTCCAATTCATCGACTCGAATTAGTGAAAAACCGGAAGTCAGAAAATCATTTAAATACTGTGAGATCGGACGATGATGAGCTCCTAAAGTAGAACGGATCGTACCCACTCCTTCCGATTTCCAAAATTGCAAATCATACCGAATGATCTTCCTCGAACCATCACCTAGCGGGTAACTATATGGTGATTGAAGGCAAGGATGCATGATCACCCAGATCATAATTCCATTTGGTTTTAAGATACGATACGCTGCTTCAAACACCCAAGCTCGGATAAACGGTAGGCTAATTCACCCTGACCACAACCGATGTCACAAATTCTTAGGTCGGCCAGAACAGATAGATTCTTTAGTTGTTGTAAAATATATCTGTAGGAACCCTCTGGAAATAACCCTGGCCCGAACGAAGGTGTTTTTGTGACCCAACTTAACGATACGATGAAGTCTGAACCTCCAAAGATTCATTAAGGAACAAGTTCTCGTCCTCTACGGCAATCGGTACAAGTTTTTGTCCTCGATTCCATATAGCCAATCATGGATCCATTTTTCAGGTTGAGTAAATTGGTCCATTATAGCCTCGGAATCATAATTATCTACTGATAAGGTACAAAAAAACGCATTGTCTGCAAACCGCGACAGTGCGTTTTCTATGCTTCTGCATTCTATAATAGAGTTATTGCATCTACTCCTTAGCCTATCAATCGTTCAAGACTTCCAAGTCGAGCTGGCAAAGGCTTGCCTGATCGGCAATCATGTCGATCTCGCTGATCTTTCCATCCACAACCGTGAATTCGAGAATGAATATCGGTTGATCCACATGACCCGCGATGACGCCTACCGCTCCATTCACGAGCACCGGCTTCATGCCGCCCCGGGCACGAGCGGCGAATTGGTTGGCCTGTTTGCCAACGGCCTCTGAACCCCGAACAACCGGCATATTTGCTACTGGCGCAAATGCAGTATCGTTTCGGAGTACGACATTCGGGTCTAATACTGAGAGAAGTTTTTTAAAGTCTCCGGTGCGTGATGCTGCAAGGAATGCATCGACAAGCTCCCGTTTTTGCTTGAGCTCGTCTGCTCTAGAGTTCGACTCGGTACCCTTAATCCGGTGACGTGCACGGCTCGCAAGCTTTCTTGCTGCGGCCTCGTTACACCCTATGATAGAAGAGATCTCCGAGAAAGACAAGGCGAATATATCGTGCAAAACAAACGCAATTCGTTCGGCGGGATTTAATTTTCCCAACACCACAAGCATAGCAAGACCGACAGAATCGGCCATCAGCGCTTCGTGCTCGGGATCGCTTCCGTCTTGGTGGCTAGTTACCGGCTCAGGTATACTAACCAAAATAAGCTCCTCGCGCCGCGATCTACGAGACCGAAGCATATCAAGACACACCCTCGAGACGATCGTTGTCAGCCATCCTCCCATATTCTCGACTCCGCTAGTATCGGAGCGGCTAAGACGTATCCATGACTCCTGTACGGCGTCATCCGCTTCACTTAAAGATCCGAGCATCCGGTAAGCTACCGCTTGCAAATGATTCCGGTGCGCCTCGAATTGTTCCACAAGCCAGTTGTGATCGTTCATACGCCACATTCCTTCCTTCATTTCCGTGTTACTTATATGTCGAACGAAACTCAGCAGATGTGACGGAGCACTGCGATAAAATACAGTTTTATTCTGGAGTTTCTTATCTGTACCCAGAAAAAATCATTCGCAATCGGTCACGTTTCCTTGCTTACTTACGACATAGCTAGTGACAAGGGAAACCGGCCGGTGTCTCTGTAAATAACATATAAACTAAGGAGATGAATGTTATGAGTACAAGTTTGATCCCTTTTCTTGAAATGAACGGCAGCGCAAATGAGGCTATCGATTTATATGTGAAAGCGCTCGATGCCAAGGTTGTTTATTCGCTGCGATTCGGCGATATGCCGGAAAATCCGGAATCCCCGTTGCCTCAGGAAAAGAAAGACTGGATCAACCACGCCGTCTTGAAAATCGGCGAATCGGAGCTTCAACTCTCCGACCATTTTACCGGCGGCGGCTATCAGAAGGGAACGCAAGTGACCATCGTTGTTCAAACCGATGACAAAGACAAGGCTACCCAATATTTTGAAACACTAAAAGAGGGGGGTCAAGTGAATGAGCCGCTGCAGGCAAGTTTCTTCAGCCCCGCTTACGGCAATGTAACGGATTAATTCGGCGTCACGTTCCGGATCCTTACAAAAGGGAGCCAGTGATCTGAAGCCGCCAAATCGGAGACGCCTTCTTCTTCAATAATGCATAAATAGCAAAACCCAGTTAGATACTTATCTAATCGGCAATCGGATCAAGTTTTTGTCGCCCAACACGATTTCCCTGCCCGTTAGTCCAGAAAAGGCAGCCGACCATAAAGCCGGCTGCCTTTATATGTCTTCATTGAGCTATCGTTTCTACGTTAGCGTAATAACCTGGCATATGTGATACGGTTCATCTTAACGGGTCTATAGGCGATAAAAATGTTTTTTACAAGTCATAAACTACTCCGGTTAACTTCTCGGATTGTAACCAAAGCTTTTCCGCAAGCTGCACATCCAATGCTTTTTTGGGAAAATCTACAAACTTCGGTTTCTTAGCCTTTAGAGGATTCATTCCTAGCCCTACGTAAACATCTCCGGTAATTGTCGAATCCGTCGCCGCAATAAGGGATGGCCAAGATGATTGATCAGGAGAAGTGCCGAATATTTTCATTAATAGCAGTCCGAATGCTTTGGTTCCCTTCGATCCGTTTCTCCCGATTCCTGTAGGACTTGTGCCAGGATGTACTGCTATAGAAGTGATTCCTTTCTTCTTCGCACGTCGATTTAATTCTCGTGCAAACAGTAGGTTTGAAAGTTTCGAGCGATTGTATCCTGCCATTGGTCTGTATTTATTATCCATCTTTAAATCAGAAAAATCTATATCACCCATTTGAGCTGATTGTGCGCTAACTGTAACGATTCGACCGTGGTTCTTTTCAATTAGCGACAATAACAGACCCGTCAACGCGAAATGTCCAAGATGATTAGTTCCGAAGTGCATTTCAAAACCATCGGCCGTCAGTTCACGAGTGGGAACTGCCATTATCCCAGCGTTGTTTATAAGGATGTCTATTCCTTTCACTGTCCCGTGGATCGTGTCGGCAAAGCTTCGAACTGACTTCAGATCAGCCAAATTTAATGGCTCCACTGTTATATCTATATTCGGTGCCGTTTGTTTCATCTTTATGATAGCTTCTTCGCCGCGCTTAGGATCACGGCTTCCAATGATCACTCTGGCACCGTGCTTCGCTAGCTCTAATGCCGTATAATAGCCTACCCCGCTATTGCCTCCCGTCACGATAGCGGTTTTTCCTATTAAGTTTGGGAGATCGTCAGGCGTCCAGTTTGGTCTCATGATTTATTCCTCCGAGAGCTTATATTTTAATATGTAAGTGGGTTATTACTACATGCAAAGCTGTTTCAGTCAGTCATGAATGAACGAGGATTGTTTGATATAACGAGCATGTTCGACTGAATCGATCATGAATCTAGCTACGTCGTCACGAGAAATTTTAGCTAGCATGGAAGGCGTAAAAGCACCGTGCTTATATCGCCCTTTGCCCGGCTCATTGGTGAGCCTTGAAGGCTGAACGATCGTCCAGTCCAATCCACTGTTCCGCACAATACCATCCTGCCTTTCCTTATCGTAGAACTCTCGGAACGTTATTAAAGAAACCAGTTTTACCATCATTCTCATCCCATTTCCGAGCTGATTCCTGCTTTCTCTGCTGGTGCCAAAGCCCGTAAGAACGACCAGTCTCTTTACTTTATGCCTTCTCATCGCGTTCACAATGGAACGAGTCCCACGTAAGCATAGATCTGAAGGACTTCTTGCTGTGGCTCCTAAAGCTACAAACACCGTGTCCTGCCCCTCAACCGCCGATCCTACATCCTCTTTACGAAATACATTGCCTTCTACAACGGTTAAGCCCTCCCGGGTAAACGGAATTCGATCTGCGGTACGTACAAAGGCTGTTACGGTATGTCCCTTGTTGATCGCTTGGTCAATTAGCTGTAAGCCCGTACCCCCGCTAGCTCCAAAGATGGTAAACTTCATTGTACTTTGCCTCTCTTTTATCTATATCTCACCAATAATAAGTGAATATTCATTTATTATTGGTGGATAGAACAGCGATGCTACGCATCGCTTAAAATACTATGCTGTGCCTTAATAGCGTCCCAACTCATCTTGATGGCAGAATCTAATTGGTTACTATTCAATATAGTCCCATTCTTCAAATGTGCTTTCACCAATTCGGCTATTGGCAAGATGGAGTAAACAACCAGCATGTTGGTATCCTCCTTCTTCAATATCCTTGTCGGATGCCAGCGTCAAACATCTCGTAAATCGGTTGAAACTGACTTGCCGTATCCTCTAGGCACCATTTCTGGGGCAAGGGCGAATTCATTATTTGCTCCAGAAACAAAAAATATGGTTTGAAGGACTGGATAAAATCAACATAGTTGCGGATGATAGCCTCAAACCGTTCATAAACGGTTCCGGCATGATCCACTCCCTGAAACATTTTCTCGCTCATCTTGTCTTTAATCTTCAAGTAGGTCTTGTAGAGCAGATCCTCTTTGTTCTCATGGTAAATATAAATCGTCGCTGCCGATATATTTATTGTCAACAATAAGGTATTGCCAAACATTCGCTCTACTTGTGATACGGCTCAACGTGTTTGATCCTCAATTATCCTGCCCGTTAACTTAATGAAAATGCTTCGAAACATAGTTAATCTAATCGGAAATCGGCTCATATTTTTGTCCTTTACAGCAATCGGAATAAGTTCTTGTCCCTCGACGATGACCGATCCTAAATAGTTATTTGGCAAAACGAAGTTATACTTTACGGTTACATAAAAAAATGGCTCGATTCGTTTTTTAGATCAATAAATATCACTCAGAGGCACTAAATTGGAATATATTAAGAGTTGCAACAAAACCATCCAACTAGACGTCATATATATTGTAATGAAATTAAATCCCATTACGGCCCATATAAAAAAAGGGTCTATCTCTGGAGGGGCAAGCAGTCTTACTTATTGGTTAGATGCTTCAGTTGCTTCATACGGTTTTACCGTCTCCAGATAATTGATGCAGCAAAATGGGATGAGTCTTCGAAGGATGGATCATCGTTTCAACAAGCTAGGATCCTATAAGATGCTGGGAACCAGAGCGATGCTATATTCGAATCAGAATCGCCAGCACATTCAGGAGAGCAATGGATGAAAACCGGTAAAATTGCCTTGACATCACCTACTTCTACTGACTTGGCCCATGTAAGAACAAAATGGGGGTGGTAAGAATGAATAAAAAAGCAGTTCTGATAACTGCTGCTACAGCGTTGTTTATTGGAGTCGGAGGGTATGCCTATATAGATCATATTGAAGGATCCAAACAAGTTACTGCTCCAGTAACTCAGGGATCTAAACAAAATGTTGCACCTGTAACTAATAACCAAGTTCCTAATGAGATCAAAGAAGAGACAATTTCTGCTGATCATGCCATATTTGAAAATTACCAAGATGCCCTTCCTCTCTCGCAAGTAGTCGCAGAAGTAGTGGCAACTGATAATTCAGAGAATGTCATAACCGACGAAAATGGATTTACAACAGGACATACTCGTACTGAGGTTCAAGTAAATAAAGTTTTTGAAAATAAGAGCGGTACTGAACTCGGTCAATCCATTAATGTGCTCCAACCAACTTATATAGCTGAAGGTGAAGAAGGACCTACTAGGTTCAATTACGAAGAGTACACAAAAATGGTAACTGGGTTGAAATATGTTGTTTTTCTAGTGTGGAATGAGAAAAAACAAGGTTATTGGATCAGCTCACTGGAACAGGGGAAATTCAGCCTTGATAATTCCGATAAAGCTGAAATGTCATTATTAGCCAAGAATAGTCAATATGAAGTGCTGAAAAATGATGTAATTCAAACTCTATATGGTGAATCCGTAAATACTACAGATCCATAAGATGTAAATATGTAAAAAGTGGCTCTTCATAAGTTGTCATATACTAATGTAATAGCCTCTTTTCTATGAATACAGAAATGCGTTCGGTCATCGGCTCATGTTCTTGTCCTTTACGGATTCAATACTTCTTGGACCAAGGAAAAATCTACCGAATCAACTTTCCAGCCTTTACTTGTATAGATAAGGTTAGCCTTTCTGTAAAGTGTTTCATTAGGAGCATATTTAGAGTTAGGACCTGATGACTGACTCAGTTTAGCTGTGTTGTTATCGGTATAACTGATAGCCGATTGATAAATCGTTGTAAACCTAAAGTCGTATTTCAATCCTTTGCTGCGTATGATTTCATTGATAAATTTATCCGTAAAGTATGGGCTGAAGTAAGTTCTGATTTGCTTTATTGTAGATAGATCAGTTGCTTCGTTCAATTTGTTCGCGAGTACCTGTCTTTGCTTATCAGTTATTTTCTTTGCATTTGGAATTTGAACCTGTGGCTTTTGCATCGTTACTTGGAGTTGCTTCCCATCCAAGGTGATTGTCGCCAAACTAGCTTGTTGGTTCCAATTTACGTCTGCTTCTAAGGATTGACTTACAAATCGAGCCGGTACATATGTGGAGTTGTAAATTAGTTCCGTTGGAACATCCAGAAGAACCTCTGATTGATTAAGGATTACTTTATTAGAATTAATGATAAGAAGCATTTCTGTATTATCTTTAGTAATGGTAATTGTTTTTTGTTGTTGATTCCATTTCACGTCTGCCCCAAGGTATTCAGAAACTGCTCTAAGAGGGATGAGAACCCGATTGTTTTTTAAAATACCACTATCTATTGTAACTGGCGCATCAGCAGCATAGGTAGATGAGCAGAGGTTAGGCAGTACAAACATAGATGCAGCCAACATCGTAAGAGATATTTTTTTGAACATTTGTGTTCCTCCTAAAATTAAGATTATATATAAAATTAGACGTCATACATAGAGAAATGTTTCTTAAGAGTCTTTTCCCCCTCATTCCATTTATTGTTGTATTTCACTACAATATTGAATCATCCTGCCCGTTAGTTAAGCAAAAGCAGCCGATCCATGTGGATCGGCTACCTTCTTGTTTTTATTAAGTTATCGTCCCGTTAGCTTTACGGGTTGCCGATCACCCCCACCACTTTCCCCTCAATTTTATCTGTGGGTAATGGGCCGAACAATTTGCTATCATTGCTGCGTAACCAATCATCGCCTACAAGATAAACGCTGTCTTCGGGGATCTCGATTTCCTCCATGCTCAGTTGTTGAAAATAATCCACATTGTTTTCAATATTTTTTCGTATGTGATCTTCTAAGTCAACACGCTCTAAAGCTTTTTTCAAACTATCGAGATCAGCACCGAGTCGATGTGCTCTTCCGTAAAAAGCATCAAGCAATTTCCCATTAATATAGATCTGTCCTTTTTCAATCTTCACTTTTTCGCCAGGTAACCCGATTACTCTAGAAATACTGTACTCACCAAGATTCTTTTTAGTTTCAGGATTTGTAAAGTATACGATATCACCGCGACTAATCGCATGCTCATTGTAATACTTCAAATCAATCACAACCTGACCTTCTAAATCATGATTCCCACGATCCATGTTGTCATAGTTATGATGGTAGATGACCTGCCCGGAATTTAACTCATGTTTGGTTACTGTATTAATCGTTGGTTTGGTTATGAAATCAGTGATGATTTTACTTGTTACATCTGAACTACTACATGCTGCAAATATCAATCCAAATACAATAACGATAATGACCACTTTTATCATTCCCCACTCCCCTCGACTTCTTTTCCTTTATACGTAAACTTAAGGTTAAGTGTCCAAAATTAGAGTGTTTGATTGAACTAATCTGCCCGTTAGTTTATTCATTCCTTAGTTACTACTTGATTGCGAAAGGATTTCAATGCTAACAGAGTCGAAGATTAGCTTCATGCAGTGTAAAACTTCCGTTAATTACTCTTACGCAAATTTGATCAATATTATAGTTCCACCGCGGAAAGTTAACCTGAATACTCAGGTAAAATGTTAAAATAAGGAGGGGATTGTCAGTATTCTTCAATAAGAAGATACCAATTTTTATTGAATTAATGAGGCAGGATAATTTAGGTTGATATAGATTTGACAATAAAAATTTTTGGGAGGTAACTTGGAGTGCCAAATATAACTGATAGTACAATTAAATATCTGGATTATTTGAATTTAGATTTAGAGAAGCCATCATATAATTATTTAGAACAAATTTGCCATGCACAATTAAATACTTTTCCCTTTGAGAATATCAGCAAATTACTCTATTTTAGAGATAATAATTATAGTAATTTTGAGCTGCCTTCATTTGAGTTATTTACTAAGAATTTTAGCGAATACAACTTCGGAGGGACATGTTATACTTTAAACTCCAACCTAATGATTTTGTTACGAGATATAGGGTTTGATTGTTATCATGTTATGCTTGGCGAGGAGCATATGGGCATTATAGTTAAAATGGATAATGAACGTTTTTACGTTGATTGTGGTGCTGCGGCTCCCTTTTTCAAGCCAGTACGTTTTGAGAATGATTTAAAGAATATCTCTGATTTTGGTAAAGATGAAGTGTATATTTTACCAGAAGAGATACAAATAAACAGGTATAAATATGTCCGCTACACTAATGGTAAACAAAACGGAAGAACATGGTGCTTCAACTCTCGAAACGAAGCTAAAGTTAGTGATTTTAATGATGTTATAGAAAAATCTAATAAACCTAACGCCCCATTTATGACTATCTTAAGATGCCAACTATATCAGACCTATAAACAAAGAAGTGTATCTTTAGTAAATAATAAGTTCGGTATACGTTATTCAAATGGTGAAATAAATGTTAAAACCTTATCCTCATCAGAGGAAATAAAAGCAGTGCTATCAGAAGAGTTTTTGTTACCCAAATTACCAGTGATAGAAGCTATTGAAGTGTTAAAGACATTGAATATAGACATTTTTGCACAAGGTACATAGATATTGAACTAACGAATGGCGATAGTTTTAGTAAGTAACATCAAACCACCCGTTATGCGGGTCGGAATCAAGGGGTATTCCTATATCCGTTGTTCAAATTCCATTATTTTATCTTCACAGCGTTTTGTAGCTCCATGATGACTAGTTTTTATTCTGTCTTGCTTTAGCCACTCTCGGTAATTGTTTCTCAAAAATGGATAACACATTTGAAATCAAATGTTCGCTCGGACTTTCATTGTCTTTTAAAAGTGCATATATAAGATTCAAGAAAGTCTTTGCATCTTTCTCTGTTAAACTTTTGATTGATTCCATGGTAATATCTTTTGGAAAATTTTCTTCTTTTGTCTCCAAAATTTATTCCTCCATCTTTAACTATCATTTATTCTTCCATTATAAACTATTAACGTTTCCAGTCCCCCTCATTTATGATGTTAAAAATCTAGTTTGTTCAGAAATTCATCTGGAAATGACGCAAAATAATCAATCATATCATCTGTAATTCTCCAACCAAATGTTTTCGTCAAAACCGGGTCCCTGAAAAACGATTCTGCAACCCTACGGTTCATTTCCACGTTGAAGTTGATATAGGAGACAGCGGGCTTTTGAAGGTTCAGCGCCAGCGGCGCTGCATCTGAGGAAAAATCCAACGCACCAATCCGTACTGTCTTCATATCTGGATAAATACTTGTTGCGAAATGAAGTTGCATTTTTTCTAAATCATAGATGAGAGTATAAGCAGTATCTTCCCTGCGAACAAATTCTAAAGTATCCTGAGTGAATTGGAGTCGCTCTCTCTCGCTGACCGGGATCACATCTGCAAGGCGAGTTGCCCCTTTAAAGAATCGTTCCATGGAATTACGATCGTAATCGCTGTACGCGATACGCCAGCGTTCTTCTTTGTCCTCCAGATCTTTAATCGCTTCAGTATAAGGAGTGTTTGCCATAATTGAAAATGGCAATGAGCTTCCCCGATATATATACATGACACCACCTAGGAATTCGAATATCGCGCAATCTCCAGAGCGATCGGCTATCATATAATGCAACTTTGACATTGGCTGAGCAATGCGTACACCGTAAGCGACTTGCATCGCTTCCTTTACTGAGGCGCAAGTGTCCAGAAGCAACTGGATCCACTGCAACTCTCCGACCGCTGGTAGACGATCATCATCCGTATAAGTAGATTGCCATAGTGTTGTCTGCTCTACAACAAGACCGGCTTCGTTGATTCCGCCGTTTGGCATTTCTTTGCCGACTTGTGAGATGGTAAGGCTACCGTATCGGGATATCCATTTTGCTGGTCGCTCTGGCGGCTGCACAAGTGCACTTTTGACTACACCGCGTTTATTTGTAAATATGTATGCTCCTTTGTAAGGGACATCCTGATTTTTTCCCAGAAGTCGGGTGTTCTCCGGGTTGAAGTAAATTGCGGTACTCATCGTTGTTCCTCTCCTTTATTTAACTTCAATTCAAGTTCTTCCACCCGACCGGATTCGAGTTCGTGTATAACGTAATCTAATATTTGATTAATTCGATTGTCGTTTAGCTGAAGCGTGGCAGCAATTTTAGCTAAACGGTGCTGTTCTGCCCTCTCTTTAAGTAGCTTTTGTTTTTTCTCTCTATATGGTCCAATGTCTTCATCTTCAGCCCCTCCCTCCTCAAGCAGTGCCACTTGCTGATCTAACAATAAGATATGAAGATCTACTTTTTTCAAAGGTGTCAGTGGTTTTACGAAGTTATTGTTATCAACCAAAATAGAACCGTCAATCCCAAAATAATTCGCTAGAGCCTGTAACCGCTCTTGGGGAATCGGTCGTCGTTTTTTGATCCAATCTGAAAACTGTTGCGGTGTAATGTGAAGGTGGCGACCGATTCCTGAATATGATTGCTCGTTAATCATAACCAAATATTCCAACACTGTTTTGAAAGCGATCGGCTCACTCTGACTCATATCATCACTCCCTGACGAATTTATGTCGATAATATAACAGGTGACATAAATTACGTCAATATTACTGACATCATTTATGTCTTTGTTAAAGGAGCGTGCAATTCCCGTGCCAATAGCCAAATAGATACTTATCTAATCGGTAATCGGACTATGTTCTTGTCCTCGATTCTGGACAAGAACTTGTACCGATAAAACCAAAAAAAGCCGCTAAATTAGCGACTTTTAATGCGACTATGTTCTTGTATTATCTTCATCATTGAAAGCCGAATGATCTTTCATAAAATCATATAATTCATCAAAATCAACCGCAATCTCAACCATGACATTTTCTGCTGGGATATTCCATGATATAAACTTTTAGATACTAGATTTCCCCCTATTTTTGTTCGTCAGCAATGATAGGTATCTTAGACAAACCTAGCTTCTCACATTTTCAAATGTTCCGAATAACCCCTAGCGGCTTTACGAAACTTCATGGTAACCACCGCACCAGAATCGCAGTTGCGCAGTTCTAGTTGTCCTGCGTGTGTTTTAGCTACTTGTGCTGCAAACCAAAGACCAAGACCATGGTGTCCATCGGCGCCACGCGCTGCATCTCCGCGCCATAGACGCTCTGTCGCATGGTGTAACGCCGCCTCGCTAAAACCGGAGCCTTCATCACACACAGTGACTTGCCAGCCGTCATCTATCATACTGCTTTCCAAATACACGTTTCCATTCGCCGGTGTATGCTCAATGGCATTCTGCACCACATTACCAAGGGCGCGAAGTAAATGATCTTTCTGAATGCTCTCTGTACCCTTCAGGCCGTTTTGGGTATGCAAGCAAACCCTCTTGGCTTCTGCAATAACCATTGTGCTCTGGCAAAGCTCGTCAAACATGGCGGACAGGCTGGTGTTTTCAAATGCCTCGTTCGCACCGGTGGAGGTTTCTAACAAGCTGGCAACATACTGCTTGGCCCGGTTGTTGCTTACCACAATGGTTTTCACCATTTTGCGGCTGCTCTCAGGCAGTTCTTCATCCAGCAGAAGCTCAGCGTTTCCTCCCACCAAGGTGAGCGGGGTTTTTAAATCATGCGCAAGTGCTGTTATTTCGGCATCGCGTTCTTGCTGTGCCTCCCATTGGGATGAAAGAGATCTGTACAATGCCTCCCGCATTTGCTCCATAGCATCGAGCGCCTGATTGTACTCCCGTATCCCGGCGTGAGGAATTGTGAAATCCAGCTCCTGCGCGCCTACCTTCTTGCTCACCTCGCTGAACAGCTTCAGCTTGGCGGCGAGGCGCCGACGAAGCCACAGGGTGTTGAACAGCAGACAAAGCAACAATGCCACAACAAGTGTGCCTAGCCCCAGATATTCAGCGGGGGGCAGCATGTCGCGCAGCGCAGGATTGACAAACTCCGCCCTGAAATGCCAGCGAAGGACTACGGTGCTTCCATCCGCGTAGGTGTGCCGCGAAACATCAATGCTGTTGGCGTCCTCCTGTAAAAAACCGGCTAGGACTTCCAGCTTCTTTCCTTCTACGTTGCTTTCCAACACTTCGGCGTTCCGGTCAAACAAAGCGTATTCGGCCAGAAAATCATCACCAGGAGAAACAAAGGTTGTTGGCTCTCCAGCCAGCATTTGCTCCACCTGTTGGTTGGAGACGGCTCCCTGGTATGTAATGCCGGTGTTTTGAAGCCGCACCATGACGAAATACCATGCCAGGCAACATAACAGCATACAGCAAAGCATAACGATCGCATAGCGTAAAAGCACAAAAGAAAGGCTTACCGTACGCTGTCTTTTCGCCATTTGTAGCCTACCCCCCAAACGGTTTCTATGGGGCTGAGGCCGCCCGCTTTCAGCTTGGCGCGGATATTTTTGATGTGCTCCGCAACGGCCGACGAATCGCCCTCGGCGTCAAAGCCGAAAACCGCTTCGTATAATTGTTCTTTGGTAAACACCTGCCCGGCGTGCAGGACCAGGTGCTCACAGATGGCGTATTCGCCCTTGGTAAAGGGCAGTGTGTGTTCGCCCGCTATGGCCGATTTTGCCTGCATATCAAAGCGCACACCGCCTTGACTCAGCGTGTGGGTCGGTTGCCGCACCTCCCGCCGCAGATGGGCGTTTACCCGTGCGCGCAGCTCCGCTATACTGAAGGGCTTTTTAATGTAATCATCGGCGCCCAAGCCAAAGCCCTGTACAAGGGCTGCGTCTTCCGCTTTGGCGGTCAGGAACAGTATGGGGCAGTCCACCTCGGCACGAATATGGCTGCAAAGGGAAAAACCATCCTCGCCGGGCATCATCACATCGAGCATCAGCAGGTCATACAGATGGCATCGTGCGGGCTGCACGGTAGTGGAATCCGCCTCGGTGTCTACCTGGTGGCCGTCCTTTTCCAGGGCAGCACGCACCAGGGCCAGCATATCGAGGTCATCATCGACCACTAACAATTTCGACATAGTCTATCCCCCTTGTTTTATTCTTGTATGACTTTACCTTCCCATCTACTGAACCATAGTATGGATAAAACTAGAATCATCGAAGTCATCATTATCAGAGAAATAATCCCCCAAAAAATAGGAGCACTTGAAAAGCCAAAAGTATTTTTTAAAAACCGAACACCCCATTCCCAGGGAATGATCGGCCAAATTTCATCACCAATCGCATTTTCGAAGAAACCCGCAAAAATTGCACCAGATATCCCTAACAAAACAGAAATACTTGAACCAAACCTAAAAGCAATTGGTATGTGTAATAAATATAAAAATAAGCTGCTAAATAAAAATATATAAAATAGATCAAGATATGAATCAAAGTGCATTACGCTGATATCTAAAAACAAATTGACTCCAATAAAGAAACAAAGCTCATATATTATGATACTTATGCTTGATAAAAATAGTAGAAAGAACAATTTCCCCAGATATACACTTCTTCGAGACTCCACTAAACCTAGAGCATTTTGAATATTGTTTATATTCCGATCTAATTGAATTAATATTGGCACAACAATACCAACAAAAATCGGATAGCCTATTTGTAAGATAACGAAAAATAACCTCACATCAGAAATAATATGGTATCCGGCAAAGGCGTAATATATTAAAAATAATGTTGTAATCGCTATAGGCAGTAACAAGTGCAATAATAATATTGGGGTTCGTTTGATTTTGGTAAAGTTAGAACAAAACTCCCTTATCATCATCAAATGCGATACACCTGCCTTCTATACCAGCGCGAAAACAAGGCGGAAAGAATCAGCATAGCAAGCACAGAAATCAATACCAGCAACGAGCTTTCTCCTAAATTCAAAATATATCTTGAATCGGCTTCGACCAATAATCCGTTTGGCAAGACTCCAAAACATGTAACCATAAACCTTGCAGGCCAGCTATAGGGGATGAACCAAAACAAAGGCGTCAAGGAAAAAAACAAACCACCTAATGCACTAGCAAACAAATTAATGATCACAGAACCAATAAATCCGATTTTTTGATCCAAAAATAAACAGAAAGGAATCTGCCATAATAAAGAGAGCCACAATAAGTAGTATCCTAAAATATAATATCCGGTATGACCCATTGCAACTGAAACACCTGACGATATGCCTTCAGAGATAATAGTGATGAGCGATAGGAATAATGATATGATCAAAAGATTAAGTACGATCAAAATAGTTTTAGAAATAAATGTCTTCTTCAAGTCGATGGGCAAACTATAAATAGTTCGGTATTTGTGTTTTTGATCCTTGTTATTTACTAAATGACATAAAATCACTATGGACAAAGACGCAATCGGCATACTCCAATTACTGACCATAGCACTTGAAAAACCGCCTAAACCAATACCAATAAAGATGAATACCATAGATATCATAATTAAAGCTGTCGGAATCAATATCATAAGTTTTCTGAATAGGGAGCGTTTATATTTTAGGTTTTCTGCTATGAAATAAGTTTGCAACATCAGGAAACACGCTCCTGTCTAATGATATCCATAAACAGTTGTTCCAGGTTTCCATTATTTGCATCAATCTTATCTTGATACAACAGTGATCCGTTGTATATGATCCCTATGTCATCGGCAACTTGCTCTACTTCGCTTAAAATATGGCTGGATATAATCACAGATATCCCGGACTCCGCAAAAGTCCGAATCATTTTCCTTAATTCTTCGATACCAAAAGGGTCTAACCCGTTTGTAGGTTCATCTAAGACTAATAATTTGGGGTTATTCAACAGCGCCAATGCGATACCCAGCCTCTGTTTCATTCCCAACGAAAAATCGGATGTTTTTTTATTTTTAGCATCCATTAAGTCCATTTCTTGTAAAACTTCATTGCATTTATTTGTTGAAATC
>Ga0209784_100492_pt1 | contig 15698 bp, 27 predicted proteins | sample AraplaCvi_mLB_r2_2_FD_184284 | JGI IMG/M metagenome (GOLD analysis project Ga0209784, IMG submission 184284) | Arabidopsis root microbial communities from North Carolina, USA - plate scrape CL_Cvi_mLB_r2 (SPAdes) (version 2) | ecosystem: Host-associated > Plants > Roots > Endosphere | place: USA...
AGAATTCGTTCGTATTATGAGAAAAAAAGAAAAGAGGGCAAGCCCTACAAGGTGGTCGTGATCGCTTGCGCCAACAAGCTGTTGCATCACATTTTCGCCATCTTGCAGAAGGGGCAGCCCTACCAAGCTTAAACCATATTTAACCAAAACCTCCATAGATGTGGAGGTTATCCGGGTTGGTCGGAAAAAGTATATCACGAAAAGAGAATTCATCCAAGCTGAAATGCTTGACAAACATTAGCTGGTTTTTGGTTCCCTGAAACAAGATAACGTAATATCAGCCGCGGGTTGACAGTCGAAGGACGGATCGTTACATTAGGACTGTAAGCGGCTGATTTAGCCATAGACATCCGTAAGCCGAATAGAAGGGATCTAATCTACCGATGAACGCAAAAAAAGAAGCGGTGCTTGAGGCCGGAAAGCGGTTGTTTCTGCAGCATGGGATTGTGCAAACCAGCATGGAGCAGATTGCCGAAGCTGTCCCCGTTTCCAAAATGACGATTTATAACTATTATCAGAGCAAAGAGGGTTTGCTGGATCATGTGGTAGATCGCATGGTCGAGGAAATGATGACGCTCTATCGAGGGATCATGGAGCAGGCCAAAGATCCGCTGGAGGCCTTAACCGTGTTCTACAGGGATCAGGAGAAGTTTTCGGCGCTCGTCTCGCAGCAATTTGTGTCGGATCTGGCCAAGTTTCCGGAACAGATGGACAAGCTGCTTGAATTCAATCAGAAATACGTTGTCCCGGAATTCGAAATGCTGATTTTTAAAGGCCAGCAGCTGGGACAGATCCGCAAAGACATATCCCCGCAGGTATTGGTCGCGTTTTTGACTTTTATCAAGGAATTTACGGCGCGAACGGAATGGTACCATGGTCTGGGCAGCTTGAATGCGGTCAGCGAACAACTGATGACAATTCTATATCACGGCATTATCCGGAAGGATGAGCCGCTTAATCCAACATAACCGCTAAAACATTCCAGAGGTGATTGCCAAAGCCCGGGAATGTTTTTTATATTTTGCCGCTTGATGGTTTGGGAGCCGTCTGATTTGGGTATATGTTCCTATAAATTTAGGGCCAGGATTTGGTAGAGGGGAAGGATACGTCTCACCTATAATAGTAATGATAACTTCGAAAACAAACACAAACTAGGCGGGACTGACCGTAAGGAGGAGAGAGCTTTGGAAATTCCGTCCAGGATCCAACTGACCGGCAAGCAATTCTTTGTATTAACCGGCATTGTCGGTGCGCGGGCTGTCATCGGGTTGGAGGACCCCTTTCGCGGAACGCTCTCGGAAGAGATGCCTGTCGAAGTAGCCAAGATTGAGCAGGAACTGCTGGAGAAGGGTTTGATTCAAACGGCCGATAACGAGCCGGTTCTTGTGCAGGAGCTCCTGGAATACATAGAAGTATGCAGCCAGACCTTGTTAACGATTCATATGAGGGTGGCCGATTCGGAGGAAACGTCGAAGGAGTGCTTCATTTATTACAGTTCCATCCTTGTCGTGAAGGCAGATATCGAAATCGGGCCAGGCGGCGAAAGGCTGTATGTGCTGGAAGAGCTGGGAACCCCTTCGGAGGCTTGGCTGAAGATCATCGGTTACCTGCAGCTGGAGGATCGAAAAAATCGCGATACAGGCTCACTGGCCTTGCCTAAGGGCTGGTTCCAGCAATGGATGAACGCCGAGCAAGGGGGACAGGAGCCTCGGAAGCATTTGCTAGCTCAAGGCTATCCGGAAACGGTCGTTGCTGCCTTGGCTGATTGCGTCAGCCATCCGGAGAGATATGCTACCTTCACGGCATATTATTGTCCGGATCTGAACTGCCGGATTCAGGGAATCGAACTGTTACGAGGAGCGCAATCCAATTGGCTGATTCGCAACGAAGGCGAACAGGACCAAATATGGGGCGCTACGGTAACCGAGATCATCCGGGAACTCGGCGCGGTCATCGAGCGTATTAAGTGATAGACGTTGCATCCTGATCCCGCATACTGTAATTTTTGCCTTTTCGATCAATGACATGGAGGATTGTTAGCTATGACCAAAATACGTGTGGTACCTGAAATGCTGAACCAGCAGGGGGCAGCGGTATCTGATATTGCACGGGAAGTCCAAGCGCTTCAGGAGCGGATGCAGCAGCGCATCCAGAGCATGTCCTGGGAATCGCGTCATCGCGCCCAGGTAGAGCAGCGCCTTGCGCAATGCCGGGCCACGTGCCAGTCGGTCGTAGGCCGTCTGGAGCAGAATCGCGGCCAGCTTGTGAAGAAAGCGGGGGATTTTTCGCAGACCGACCAATCACTCGGGAACAATCTGAATTTCGGCAAACAATCGGTCGCCCAGGTGAGTCCGCATCTGCTGCTTCAGGCGAGTATGGCACAGAACGGAAATAAGAAGACGGATCCGCCCGTGACGGCGGCGGGCGTCGAATTCAATGCGCTCGCGCCATTCGGCGGCACGGCGGATCAATGGAAGGGCAATCCGCTTGCGGCCGCAGGAGTATTGTTCGGAACGGCAACCGCATCGGGGACGATGTACAAATACTGGGATATGTACCGGAACGGCTTTGGCGTATGGCTTGAGAAAGACAAGCGCGGCAACATGCGTGCCAATGTGACGAACGGCATGCTTGCCAATATCCGCAAAAAATCCTATGCCGAGTACAATTGGCGGAATCACCCCCGAATTCCGAAATACGTCACGCCCGGCGCAGCCGTGAAAGACTCGCTCAGCTGGAAGGGCGGCAAGCTTGGTTATGCTGGCATCGCCATGCAAACGGTGGGAAATCTGGTTACGAATATCAACGAAAACAAGAGCGGGGCGAAAATAGCCGGAGACGCCGTCGTCGACGTGGGTGTCGGCGTGGGAACCGTGGTCGCTTCCGCAGCGGCTGGCGCTAAAGCCGGCGCGCTTATCGGCACGGCGGTCGGTGGTCCGATCGGCACCCTGGCGGGTGCGGCCATCGGCTTCGGCGTGTCGGTCGGCGCTTCCTATGTCATGGACGGCATCAAGTTCGCCGATTTTGACGGGGACGGGAAGAAAGATACCGTAACCGAAGGATTGAAAATGGGGGCGGAGAAGATAGGTTCTACGATAGCCGGATGGTTCAAATAAGGGAGTGTCATAGATGAGCACGAAGATTTCAGAAGAAGAACAGTTTCATTTCCGGCTCATCCCCGCCGAGCAGATTCGGGGCGGCATCGTATGTTTTTTATTCATTATGCTCATCCCCGCGCTGGTCACGCTGGCAGCGCCGATGATGTCGGTTTATTTTTATGCTGCGGCGGCAGTGTGGGTAGCCCTGCTCCTGTGGGGAATTGGCCTGAGCGTAAATCCGTACCGGTCTGAGGTCGGTTTTGTGCTGTACTTGGGGATTTACGGATTGGCGCTGGCGGTCACTTGCCAGCTGGCTATCTTGAAAATGATGTATGACATGGCCGGCGTCGAATCGATCGGATATGGACTTAGCTCGATCGCGGTGATGCTCCTGTTGCTCGTTGCGTTTTATGTTCTGCATGCAGGAGCGCTGCGGCAAGGGACGTACCAGTCCATGGAACGCAAAGGCGGCATCGGCAAAGCAGGCAAAGCAGCCTTGCTGTTGGCAGGGATCGGTTACACAGGGTATTACGTCGTGGTTGCCGTTACCGGAGACCTTGGCGGATTCGTCATGGGCATGGCGGCTTTTTCCATCCTGTTGATTCCCGGCCTGTACATGGCCGTTGTGTTCATCCCTCGATATCGGTTCATCCAGAACAATATGGAAAAGCTGAAGGCTCATTATCCCGTGTTGGGATTGCCTAAGGAGCAGCGGAACGCCGCGTTTCTGAACAAAATGAATCAGGGCCGCGCCCCGGCGGCACCGCATCGTCAGAGTAAGAAAAGGAGAGGATCGTGATGACGCCACAACAGCAGCTGCTGCCAAACGGGTCGATCGTCATTTTGAAGAAAGGCGAGAAAAAGCTGGTGATCTATGGACGCAAGCAAATTTTGGCGCTTGAGCAGCCGCAACTGTTCGATTATCTGGCTTGTCCGTATCCGGAAGGGTATGTCAGCCCGGAGTTTGCTTACGTGTTTAACCATGAGGATATCCAAGAGATTATTTTTACGGGTTACCAGGACGAAGAGGAAGAACAATTTCAGGCCGTGCTGGCTGAGACGAAGGCTACTTAGCTTGCCAGGGATTAAGGGAGGAGGATGAGGCGGATCTATGTCAGGACGTATAGAGGTATCGCCCGAGGAGCTGCGCCGCGCGGCGGCAGACATTCGCAGCGGGAGCGAGTACGGCGGGGAATTGGTCGCGAGGCTGTCCCAGGTCATTGAAACGCTGAATGCCGAATGGGAAGGCGTTTCCCAGCAGCGTTTTCGCACAGAGGCCGAAGAGACGAAGGCGCAATTGATGAATTTCATCCAGATGATGCATTCGATGGAGCAGGAGCTGATGAGCATCGCTGCCCGGTTTGCAGAGGCCGACGGCCAATAAGCGAATGGGTCATAACCCGAGACAACAATCAGCTTATACGTATCCCGGCGCGGTATACGGCATGGCTGATTGTTTTTATAATGGAGAGGGATGGAGAACTTTGGGGGACGGCGTTTTTTTTGTGGAAGTTTGGACATAATATGACAGCATTAGATTATCATTTCGGTAAGGAGCCGCATAGGATGAACTGGGTATATTACGGAAAGCTCTATACAAGCAAATTTCAGGCTGGGTGCTTCGCTAAACGTCTGGAGCAGGATGGCTGGCTGTTCGGGTATCATGATCCGCGGATAGTGGAGGTTTATCGTTCCAAGAAGGGGCGTTATGGCGTGCGATTCCTGCCTTGAGGAAATTCCATTAAAACAGTACTTGACTTGATGCAGGGGAATGGTGTATATTTATTCTTGTCGCTGTTTGATACAGCATTGACGCGGGGTGGAGCAGTTCGGTAGCTCGTCGGGCTCATAACCCGAAGGCCGCAGGTTCAAATCCTGCCCCCGCAACCAATTATTAAACGATGTATGTATGACGTCCTTATGTTTATGTGTACATGTATGTTCAGGGCCCTTAGCTCAGTTGGTTAGAGCGGTCGGCTCATAACCGACTGGTCGGGGGTTCGAGTCCCTCAGGGCCCACTTTATGAAAACCCTTGCGATGCAAGGGTTTTTTGCTGTTTACAGGACGGTTTAGTTGCATAAAAAACAATGGTGAAAAAGCAGGAACTTCAATTTGCTAACGCATTTGCTAACGGCAGCTATTTATCCACAGGATCTCGCATCTTTTCAGAGTACTTATTGAGCTCTGCTTCGATTCTGTCAATGGCTTCATCTTGCATTGTAGGGAGTAAGTGAGAGTATCGCTCATTGAACATTGCTGGAGTCATACCAAGACGTTCAGCTGCCACTTTGGGGTTTATGCCAATCCGGAGTAAAAACGACGCGTGGGTATGTCTTAAATCGTGGAATCGAATCTTCTTTACTCCTGCCTTCCGGACCAAAACGTCCATTCCTTCTGTTATACGTTTCGGTTTTATATAACCGCCGTTCGGGTAGCAGCATACGAGATCATTATCCTCATACCCATCGCCGTACTCAGATTTATTCTTCTGAATCTGCTGATAGCGTTCCTGAAGGTCGTCTAAGATAAACTGGAATAGCTTTACCCTACGGATTGAATCATTCGTCTTAGGGCGCTGTATGACCAATCCTGAACTTGTCCAATTGGCTGTTTGAGTAACCAGCAGCTCCTTGCGCTCAAAATCGACATCCTTCCAGCGAAGACCCAGAATCTCACCGCGACGCATGCCAGTATAAATTGCGAGTGAGAAAACAATATAGTGAACATGACCTTTCGATGATTTTAGAAACTGGTTGAATTCTTCAACAGACCAAAACTTCATTTCCTTTTGCTCGTTTGCATTAACCTTGCTTCTCATGGATACCTTGCTCATAATATCCTCTGACAAGAGCCCTGATTCGGTGTAAGCGATCCTCAGTGCACGCTTCAGAATGCCGTGAATGGTCTTTACATACTCCTTTGAATAGGTTTTTCGTAGCTCGGCGTAGAATGTTTTGATTGCTCGAGGAGTTAATGCTTGAAGTCTTACTTTACCGAGAACAGGAATAATTCGAGCTTCAATAACCGTTTTCTCAGTATCATATGAAGTAGGCTTAAAATTTGGCTTAGCATGGGTTTCGAGATATTCCAGCAGGTATTCCCGAAGGGTTATTTTTGAGTCATCGACATGCAGACCTTTCTCAATCTCAGCAATTTTTAAGTGGCACGCTGTCCAGGCTTCCTTTTCGGTTTTAAAACCGCCTTTTGATTTTTGCCTCCGACCACCTGTCATTGGATCAGGTGGCAGATCGATTACATACGTATATGTTTTTCCTCTTGGATATACATGGCCTTTCATATATTAGTCCTCCTTAAAATTCATCTCCATAAAACCTTAGTAATTCCTCAATATCTTTTTTCTGAATTACAAACTTATTTACAGAGTTATAATATCTGCTTGCCAGATGGCTCAGCTTTAAACTGACTTTTCCTTCACTGGTATAATCCAAATCAAAAAACTTTACTGGTTTACTGTCTGTAAAATTCTCAAGCTGGCCATCCTCGACTACCTCAAAGGGGCCATCTATGGAGAAAATGAGTTCTTCTTGAGTATGTAAAGTTTCATGGTCTACATGAATGATAAATTGTGAAGGTGCGATCAAATCATCAGCGGGATCGTAATATGCGTAGACTTTAGTCTCTCTCATATCGTCGTGATCTCCATTACTAACATGATCGCTGTCTTCAACCTGTTTAACAGTCTCCGTTAACAACTTCCCTTGGCACAATCTATGTTGGATTTGTTCAAGTCTCTTTTTAGCTAGATACAACGGGACTTTGAAAATAGAGGCTAAGAAATGAATAGCATCATTCTTTCTTACAGGTAATCGAAGTTGTGAGATCATTGAAATCGGCATTGCTGCATAAAGAACAAAATTATCTGCTTCAGCTTCTTGAGCTCTGGTGAATTGCTCGGGCATGATTCTCTGATCACCAGAATGGCGTAATATATGGCATAGTTCATGCAGAAAATCGATCCATTGCCTTGCCCTTGACTGATTCTTATAAATGTTAATGGATCCTAACCCGCTCTTTATTTCCACCGCTTCACTACCTAGCTCCGAATAATAAACCCATACGTTTAGGCGCCTGGCTAATTCTTCAATATTCAGTTGTTGTGGAGTAAGTATTCCGTGTTTTTTATATAAGTCTTCGACAAACTGCTCTAAAAGAGTGGTTTCATAAAATCTAAACATGCTGCACCCCTCAATTATAGGAATATATGTTCGGTTTTAAGGTAAAAAGAAAAGCCAATAATGGCTATTTCATTCTCCCTGTTGTTGACCAGGTTTACGATCTTTCTCTTGCTCCAAAATGAACTTTAAAAACTGACGCATCTCTGCCTTTTTCTGTTCTGGGGCATCCAGATATCCCTTGAAGAAAGCTCCGTGTACTGGGTTCTCAAGCAGTTTCTCAAGCTCTGAATCTTCATTGTTTGAGCGAGGGATATCTGTTCGACCTAGAAGATAATCGGTATCAACATCAAGTATGTCAGCTATAAGAGTTAAGGTAGCTGTATCCAAATCTCTTTTCCCTGATTCATAATTTCCGTACCCTTGTCGGGTAATCCCCAATTTGCTTGCCATATCTTCATGGGTAAGTTTTTTTTCTAATCTGTGGCTCTTCAATCGATCTAAGCGCACCATATCACCTCTTCTTATGAAGAAAGTATAACGCAACTATTTGTTGCCTAAAAGCACCGAAACAAAAAGTTGCATAAAAGAGTTGACAGAAACAAAATGTTGCTTATAATGAGAGATAACAGGAAACAAAACGTTGCTTAAGGAGGTGGATGTAATGGCTAGAGAATGGTTAGCCAAACTTAGAATTGCCAGTAATAAAACCCATGATGATGTTGCAAATCAAGTTGAAGTTAGTCGTCAATATTATGGGATGATTGAGTCAGGAGTTAGAAATCCAAGCGTAGATCTAGCGAAACGAATCGCTTCGTCCTTAGGATTTGAATGGACTATTTTTTTTGTAGATGATGGAAACGAAATGTTTCGTGACGATGTACAGACAGCATCATCTGATCGAAAGGAGGTGGGGTAGGTGGAACAACAATTATCAGAAGCGAAGGCAGTTAACGAAACCTATGATTTTTCTAAAGTGAACGAATTGCTTTCACTAGGGTGGACATTACACAGCATGTGGCCAGATCAAAGTAAGACACGTTATGTACTCGTGAAATTTTGATAGGGAGGAGAGAGCATGGCAAGAGCACTTACAACCCCTTCAACATTGGCGGAAGCTTTACGTTTGGCTGCTGATCTCGCTGAACGAAATGAGGAACTGGAGAAACAGCTAGTGGAATTGCAAACATCCCAGTTTCCTGAGGTACTTCAATCAAAGCATATTCTTGAATTGATGGGGTGGTCAAAATCAACTTTGACATTTGCGGCAAATGATCCAACGTTTCCGCATCTGGATGGATCCAGAAAGAAAGGTGATGCAATTCGGTGTTTGAAATGGGATTTTTACGACTGGCTTAAATCGCGGAGGTGAAGAACATGCGGTTTCGATGGATGCGCCAAACTTCCAGAACTGCCTGTGTTTCAGCAACAGTAACAAGAAGCCTGCTCAAAAACATTGATGTCGAGATCGCTCTGGACATGTCGCTTCCGAAGTACGCTATAAATCCGGAAAAGCTATCGAAGCTTGAAAGGAAGCGAGTCTTGAAGGAAGCGCAAGAAGATTTGAAGAGGATAGAAGAAAGCCGCCGGAGCGGTACCAGCTGCCAGCGGCGAAGGGGATGACGAGTGGGGAAGGTTTTGCTTACAACTTCATAATACATCAGATCCTTGTCCGTCATCTCCCAATAAATCGGACAAAGGAGATCGATAAAGCAATGGCAATCGGACAGTTTGGACCAGCACTCGACGAAGTGCTGAAACGAAAAGGAGAGACGCGAGGGACGGCCGGCGCCGCAGCTCACGTAGATGCTTCCCTGATCGGGAAGATCGTAAAGGGAACAAGGAAACCTTCTAAGGAAGTTATGGCTTCCACGGCTAAGCATTACGATGATGGTCAGCTTTACATTGCAGCAGCGGGGGAGGTTACTGGCGGCGCTTTTGCCCCCTGGCTCAACAATGTGGATTTACATAGAGCATCGGTGCTTTTTAAAACGGTCGAGGAAATGAAGGAAGTCCTGGCACTGACAAACGAAGCGCCGATCAGCAAGACAGCCGATCAGCTGACCGAATCAGATCGGCAGATCATGAAACGGCTGCTGATGGAAACGGTCGAAGCTATAACAGCTTTAACGCATTTCGCGGCAGTCTTGTGCAAGGAATACTCATTCAGCTGGTTGGCCACATGGAAAGAACACCGAGCTGATCTGAAGGCTAAAAAATATATGAAATGAGGTTTCGAAATGGTTAGAGACGATTTAGTGAAACAAGCCTTACAGGCGGGAAGAAACGCTGAACATAATCTGCAGGTCATTGTTCGCAATCCGGATAAAATGATTCACCCTAACAAGTTGGTTGATGGAATCACTTATCTGAACACCATGATCCGAATCGCAGAAAACGAATTGGAAATGAAAAAAGACCGCCGGCCAGGGCAGTCTCCGTTGAGAACACGTCTTAAGAGTCTCTTGTCGTCTATTTTAATCGTTGAACGTCAGAAGCGCAAGGGGTTTGAGTTATGAACAACCGAGTCGCCCAATCCCCTGCTGATGTATATATCGCTACTACACAAGCACTAAGAGCAAGTACAGAATCTATCTCGCAATTCATTCAGGAGGATCCAGAGAACGTTCAACGGTTGAACGAGCTGCGCAGTGAACGCGAACAAGCCTACCTAAACTGGACTAATGCAGCTTATCTCTTAAAGACATTACCCGCATCTGAAATGGCGGTAGCCCTGAGTCGGATCGAACACGAATTGAATATCTAAGACAGAGCTTTGGCTTTGTCTCTCGGCGTCGGACAGTTTTCTAACCTATTCTCCTGTTCGGCGTCGAGAGATGTGGCTAACGCATCCAAGGTGGTGCCAACCCCCGGCCCACCTTGAAAAGTACATACGAAGGGAGGAGCAATCCATGAAGAAACCGAGCGAGTTGCTGGATGATATCGTCGATACGCTGAAAAAGCTGGAAGACAGCATCGATGACATGCAATATTCCACGTCAGAAATTCTTGATGCGCTATCCTCATTTGCTAATAGCGGATTGTCCGAAATTATCAGCGACATCGAAGATGCAAAGGATGCTGCAGAAGAACTCGAAGACGAGTTGGAAAAAGCAGAGGAACGCATTGAGGAACTTGAAAACGAGTAAGGGAGGAAAAGCCATGCAAGTGATCCAAAAACTGACCGTTGTCAGTAACCCGACAAGAATTTTTGAAGTCGGAACAGAGGTGAACAGGCGTGAGGTCATTGAGATCAAGCAGGTGGGTGATGAAAACATTTCCGAGTTCTGGGTGATCGATGAGAACGAACAGATTATTGTCAGTGTCGAGAATTGCCCGGTCATCGTGGAATGGCAGAATATCGCTGAACATGATCAAACAGAAAATGACCCGCGGGAACGGGTCATATCTGGTGCCAAAATTTAATTTTGATGCCCCAATATTAGCAGATGGGGGCGAATCACACAAGAGGGAGGTCAGCTCGATGGATGAAGAGGATCTCCTCTGGGAAGATCGTCAGTCCGATGATACGCCTCTTTGGTGGCCATCATTGGAAGAGCAGTTTAATGATGTCGGCATGAGCATTCATGACTTTATCTGAAAGGTGTGTTGATATACGTGGCAATGAGTATTGCAGCAGTAACAAAAGGTATCGATCGATCCGAATGGTTGAAGCTTCGCCGGAAAGGTATTGGCGGGAGTGATGCTTCCGCGGTGGCGGGCCTAAACCGTTACAAATCACCTGTTGGGGTGTTTCTGGACAAGACCGGCCAGATTGAACCGGAGGAAGCCGGGGAAGCTGCCTATTGGGGCAATGTGCTGGAGGATGTTGTTGCCCGGGAATTCTCGATACAGTCCGGATTGCGGGTACAGCGCAGTAACAAGCTTTACCAGCATCCTGAGCACGAGTTCATGCTTGGTAACGTGGACCGCCTGATTATGGATAAAGGCGGGCGCGGGATAGGGATTCTAGAGTGTAAAACAGCCAGCGCGTACAAAGCTGACGAGTGGAATGACGAGAGAGTTCCCGATGAATATGCGATCCAACTCCAGCATTACATGGCTGTGTTGGGCGTGGACTATGGGTATTTCGCGGTCCTGATTGGCGGTCAGAAGTTCCAGTACAAGCTGGTTGAGCGAAATGACAAGATCATTGACTCGCTCATTCAGATCGAGGATGAATTCTGGAACAAACATGTTGTTACAGGGATCCCGCCGATGATTGACGGGAGCGATGCTTCATCGGACCTGCTGAATCAGTTATATCCCGTATCTTCCCCAGCTACGGAGATCATTTTGGATGATAAGCAGGCCGGGCTTGTCCAACGATTAGTGGCTGCAAAAGAAGATGCTGACCTAGCTGCTGAGCAAGTCAAGCGATATGAGAACGAGCTTAAATCCATCATGGGTGAGAATGAGCTTGCCATTCATAACGGGGAAATCTTGCTGTCTTGGAAATCGAATGATACTTCTCGGATCGATAGCAAGCGTTTGAAGAAAGAGCAGCCTGATCTGTACGAAAAATACGTAAACACCACGTCTTCCAGACGATTCTTGGTGAAATAAGGAGGCACTATGGCACGAACACAAGGAAACGGCGCATCACTTGAAAATAAACTACAGAGCAAGGCGGCAGGGGCAAATAATGCTCCTGCTGCAAGTCCATCTCAGACGATTGCTGCTTACTTGAAAAAGATGGAGCAGCAGATCGCGGAAGCCATGCCAAAACACATGAATATTGAGCGGCTTAGCCGCATCGCACTCACGACAATCAGAACCAATCCGAAGTTGTTGGAATGCTCTATCCCTTCTTTGATGGCAGCGGTCATGCAATCAGCTCAGTTGGGCTTAGAACCAGGGTTAATTGGTCATTGCTACATCATTCCCTATGGCAAGGAAGCCACCTTCATCATTGGCTACAAAGGCATGATTGACCTGGCCAGACGTTCGGGTAATATCCAATCCATCGCTGCGCATGAAGTCTATGAAAATGATTTCATTGAGTTGACATATGGCTTAGAAGAGAACCTGAAGCATATCCCATGGTTCCTGCGGAAGGATGAGAAGCCAACAGAATCCGGTAAAGTAGTCGGAGCGTACATGGTGGCCAAGTTCAATGACGGTGGGCACTTCATCCACTATATGCCGATCAGTGAGATTGAGGCCCACCGGAAGCGATCTAAGGCATCCAATAACGGACCATGGGTCACGGATTACACCGAGATGTGCAAAAAGACGGTAGTTCGCTCCGGTTGGAAGTGGCTGCCGATCAGCGTGGAAATCGCCTCAGCTGTAACGAAGGACGAAACTACTCGGACGGATATCACACCGGACGATTCTTTTATCGATATAACACCAACAACTGCGGATGAAGTACCTACGTCAGAAAATTCCGGCAGCGTCGATGCTGAACAAGTTGAATTTGAATAATGGAGCATCATGATTCCATTACTGGCCAACCACTGCTGCGCAGTATGATTGGTGATCGAATATGGAGGTTGATGGACGCTGATCCAGCCAGATTCAAGCAAGAGGTTCGGACTTATTTCGAACGGGGCTATCCTGGCTGGACGGTTGTCCGGGCTAAGTATCCGCATATTTTCTTGCGAGATGACAGGGGGACATAACATTGCTGGCTGATGTAACAGTTTTTGATTTTGAAACGACGGGCGTGAACCCGGCAATTGATCGAATTATTGAGGTAGCAGCGATCCGCTGTATTGATGGGCAAATTGTGAGTCAGTTCCAAACGTTGGTCAAACTGGACGGTGGGAAGCTATCGGCAAAGATCACGGAGATTACAGGCATCACGGATGCCGACTTGGCAGGTGGGATGAATGAGGATATTGCGTTCAAGGTTCTTCGAAATCTCGCCAAGGACAGCCTGCTGGTAGCGCACAATGCGGCGTTCGATCTGTCTTTCCTGCATTACTGGATGCAGCGCACGGGTGGTCGTACCTTTGACAATCATTTTATTGATACCTGCACAATTTCCAGAGATCGGCATTATTACCCGCATAAGCTGACCAATATGACAGAACGTTATGGCATTGATCTCACAGGAGCCCACCGGGCTTTAAATGATGTAATCGGCTGCTGGGAGTTGCTGAAAGCCATGCATGCTGAGAAGCCAGTTGACGAGTGGGTGAACAAGATCGGCTATTTGAGCAAGTACGGGCCGCCTCAATGGGCCCCAAACTATGCCGAGCTCATTCCGATGACAAACCGCTATGAAAATTGAACAGATGGACTTATTCGATGGTTATCAAGAATCTCCAGTTTTAAACGGAATGTACTACGAGCAGTCATCAGGAAAGTTTGTCTCCTATGTTCTCGGCAGGCGGCACTTTGAAATAACGCCAGGCCGATGCCTCGGGGATAAAGAATGGAAAGAACGAATTATGAGGGAGCGTGCGATATGAGCCAAATGACAAAGGAAGAACTAAACCAGCGTACGAAGGAAATTGTCGATTTTCTTTCCGAAAAAAACGAGGAAGCGAAGATGGCGGGGATTGATCAGCACGGCCATTTCTATACTTCCGTTGCCTTTACTTTAGGATCATTGATCGGATTTGATTTGAAGCCTGAAGGATACGGCCCAATTATCGCAACAGTGATTGAATCCCTTACAGACGGGTTGCAGACAGCCGCCCAGGGCAAGGGAGTAAATGGAACCTTTATCAAAATCGTGCGGGATTAATAGCAATTTAAGGGGATGAGCAAATGCCCGAAGGCAGTTACCCTTTTCCGATGTACTCCGGATTGTTGGAACATAGACATTACAAAAAAATAGGATCAGCAATATGGCTGTTCCTTTGGTGCATCAGCTCCACGACGAAGGAAGTCGAAAGGGACGGAATTGTCTGGGGTATCGTCCTTGGGAACAAGCCAGTAAAAATAAATGAACTTGAATCAGAATTTGGGGTGTCAGACCGGACGATCCGTTCATGGATCAAAACGCTCGAAGATAACCACTACATACAAGTCACCAGAGCACCATATGGACTCATCTTTACAGTCCGGAACTCCAAAAAGTTTAAAAATAGATCGGAAGAAAACTTCCACTCTGACTCAGGAGATCGGCAACAATCTTCCGATCTGAACCATAGTGATCGGCAGGAATCTTCCGATCACCCGGAAGAAAACTTCCGATCTAATAAAGATATTACAGAGATACACAATGCTGTTACTACTATCACGGATCCTGAGACCATTTTAAAACTTGCTCATGAAGTTGAGAATCATTTCTGCATGAGACGAGGGCAAGGTCTGAACGTGAGTACCTCAGATTTTGAGGAGATCAAAAAGATGGTGGCTACGGGGATCCCTTTGGACATCGTGAAGAGGAGCATTGATAAATCTTTCGCGGAGTACAAGCCCAAGCACAATTGGGACAAAATCCGAAACATGGCCTACTGCATCCCTCGCTGCCTTGACGAGTGGACAAAAATGCAGGTGGATGACTCCATAACTGTTGCGGTGCCGCCCGTGCCAGTCGCCCTTGGACAATCTCCACAGCGTGGCTATCGGAACAAAAAACAAGCGCAGATGGACGAACTAGATCGCTTTATCGAGGAGGAGAAGAAGCGTGGAAATCGTTGAAGTTGCTCAGCTTTACAAACACATCGCGAATTACTACCCAGCCTTTGACGCTTCGGTAGATCGAGTGAAGGCAGACCATAAGTATCTTCAGGATTTTCCCCTGAAGGTGGCTCAGGAAAATGTTGATGAGCACATTCGGAAGAGCAAGTATCCCCCGAATATTGCGGAGATTCGCGGGAGCTTAGGCGAACAAATTGAACGGGACCGAATGAAGGTGGCTACGGAAGAATATTTCTCCGAGCGTGCCCGTGCTCGAGAAGAAGCGTGCCCTCCTCCGCCAGGCTGGAAAGAGGCTATATATGCGAAACTCGGACGTGCCTGACATGATTTTGCCTGAGATGCCGTATGAATTGTCTGCTGAGTGCTCGGTTCTGGGTGCTATCCTGATCAACCCGGAAGTGTACGAGCACGTTGAAGCACTGGTTCCGAACGCATTCTATCGAGCAGAGCATCAGATCATCTTCAACCGAATGTTAGAGCTGGCCGAAGAAGGGCAGCCGATCGACCTTGTGACTTTGGCTTCACGTCTACAGGATCATAAAGAGCTTGAGGATATTGGCGGCGTAAGCTACTTGTCAAAACTGGCCCATTCGGTGCCAACGACAGCGAATATAGAATCCTACGTTGCAACAGTAGAAACCAAGTTCATGGTGCGTGAATATATTCGGTCAAGTATGGCCGGGATACAGGCTGCTATGGCCGGTGAGGATATACAACACCTAGTCACATCAGCTCAGCAAGTTGCGACAACACTGGCAGATCAAGCAGCTCCTAAGAAGGATTTCAAACGAATCAATGACGTCCTGGTGGAAGTCATCGAGACGACAGAGGTTAAATCAGAGGCGTATAAGACAGGTAATGTTA
>Ga0209784_100495_pt1 | contig 15661 bp, 12 predicted proteins | sample AraplaCvi_mLB_r2_2_FD_184284 | JGI IMG/M metagenome (GOLD analysis project Ga0209784, IMG submission 184284) | Arabidopsis root microbial communities from North Carolina, USA - plate scrape CL_Cvi_mLB_r2 (SPAdes) (version 2) | ecosystem: Host-associated > Plants > Roots > Endosphere | place: USA...
ACCCGTTCCCATACCGAACACGGAAGTTAAGCTCTTTAGCGCCGATGGTAGTTGGGGGCTTCCCCCTGTGAGAGTAGGACGTCGCTAGGCATGTAAAAAAGTCGAGGATTTATTCCTCGGCTTTTTTTGTGTGAAAATAAATAAATTTTAGGCCTATTATTAGTAGGAATAACTTCAATTGTTTAAAGCTAATGCACGACACCAGCAGTTTTTGAAACAACCCAAGCAGCCTTAAATTTCTGAATATCAACTGCTTGTACTAAGCTCGCTTTTCAAGAACAATCCATCGACTGGCAAGAGTATATTACCGCTCTGGCAGACAATAAAGTGAAAACTTAATATGTGCGCAATTTACAGTGTATATTTGAACACTTGGTTTTTAGAACGTGAAAAGGAGGGATTTATCATATATTTGATGCATTTCTCTTTTTATTGTGGAAGTGAAAAACAGTACAAGAAATGGCTAAGATTCCGCCATGTATTTATTTTACGAATGAACCGAGGATTCACAGTAAGATATTGGGGGCCTTTTTATCATAAATTTGTAACTATCTTCATATTGTATTAGTAAGCCTATGAAAGGAGTCGTTATCATGCGCATGCCGGCATTACCTAAAAAGAAGTCTCCTCCAAGGGAAGCACCAAGGTCATGGTGGAAAGTTGTGAAAGCGTACTTATCCAGAGGGAGGTTTTATCGTATACCGCCTCGGAATCGATAAATGAGTTAAATGTTCGATGCAAAAAAAGTCGCTTTAATAGGCGACTTTTTTATCTTCTTTCAGTAAGTATTTTTTCTAGCGAAAGCGCAATTATGACGTCTGTTCATTTTCTAATAGAAATGTATTTTTTGTTGGACCAATTAAATAAAGCTCGTGCATGGCTCGAGTGAGTGCAACATAAAGTAGCTTGCGATCGACCTTCGTATCGTAGAAGGGTGTTTCGAAGGCAGCTACGATCACAGCATCAAATTCAAGGCCCTTTGCTAAATGACTCGGAACAACGAGCAATAATTGCTGATTGATGGATTCATTTTCAGTAAGAAGCTGAGAAGCAATTTTTTTGTCCTGTAATGCTTGCTGCATTGTTTTTGCCTCTGCGGTCGTTTTGCAAATTAAAGCGACGGAATGATGTCCATTGGCTCGAATGGCTTCAAAAATTTCCTTTATTTGCAGGGCGTCAAATGATTGAGCTTGAATAAAGGTAGGGACATTACCATGTCGAACTACTGGCTCTACTAATGGAAGCTGTTCATCCATTTGAGCTAAGACTTTGTTAGCGACCTCCATAATTTCGATTGTTGTTCGATAGCTTTTTTGCAGTGTTCTAAAGCTTGCTCTAGGAAATAGATTTTGGACAGGTTCCCAGGCAGTAAGAGAACGATAGCTATGAATTCCTTGTGCTAAATCACCGACCATTGTAAACATATCTGTTTCAAGGCCAGTTTTTAAAGCAGCAAGCTGAAATAAACTATAGTCTTGTACTTCATCGATGAAAACGACTCGCATTTTCCATTCATCAGGAATACCCTTTATACGAGCTTGTAAATAATACAGTGCAGCTAAATCTTCAAGCGCCCATTGTTCTTTAGTATGTGCCTGTAAAAATTGCTGTTGCTCAAGATAATGCCATTCTGGAGCAAGCTCTGCTAAAAGCTCAGCATTTGTTAGGAGAGTACGATAGAGAGTCTTGATGTTATGTTTAGCAAAGCGTCGCATATAAACTGTTGCTGTTGATTTTGCCTCTTTTTCAATGGCAGGAATGCGTTCATCACGTTCATCAATAAACTTCGTGACAACCCGACGCCGTTTGTCATCATCACGAAATCCATCAAGTGCTCTGCCAAGTGCTTCATCATATTTTTTATGAAGTGTATTTAAAATAGCCTGTTTCTTTTGACGAGCATGGCTTGCTAGCACTTTTTTAATATGTGCTAGTCGTTTTTCAATCGGCATATAAGAAAATTCATATAAAAATAGCTTCTTTAAATGGGAGGCACGCATAATGCAGTATTTTTCTATGAAAACATCCTCAAATTGGTTGGCGATTTCCTGCTCGATTTTTTGAACGTATCGTTCTATTACATCTCGATAATAAAGCGAGCCCTTCATTTCAGATATCCACGAAGCTACCTGTTGGGGTTCTCCTGCAACAAGAGATTCTAACTGCTCATTTGGGTTTTGAAGTTTCAATTTAAGCTTCGTCGCGGCTAGAACGTAATCGGAAAAGGTTGTTTGGCAAATTTTATCAACACCAAGCTCTGGTAAAACATCACCAATATAATCGATAAATAACTTATTTGGTGCTAAAATCATGAGCTGCTCAGGGTTAAAATGCTCGCCCATCGTGTAAAGGAAGTAAGATATTCGGTGTAGGGCAATTGTAGTTTTTCCACTACCAGCAGCACCTTGTACGATAATTGGCTGACGAAGATGTGCTCTTATAATTTCGTTTTGCTCCTTTTGAATAGTGGAGACGATTTCTGTTAAACGCACATCTGCTTTTCCAGCTAACGCTTCTTGCAGTAATTCATCATTTGTTGTTAAATCAATATCCCGTAAATCGAGCAATTCACCATCATTAATTTTATATTGGCGTTTGGCAAATAGATGTCCCTTATGGATTTCTCCACGAACATCATATTCCATATCCCCAAGGCGACCATCATAATAGACGTTTGCTACCGGTGAACGCCAATCGACTATTATAGGCTCATGGGTTTCTCGATGAAACAAAGACGTTTTTCCGATATAAAGAAATTCTTCAGAATCCCCTGTCTTTTGGAAATGAATTCGGGCAAAGTAAGGCTTTTTTTGAATAGCCTCTAAGCCTTCCTTTTGGTTTCGGGCCATTTCAAAGAAACGAGCATTTGCTAAGATATTAATATAGCCCAAACTTGAATCTAAATAATCAAGATCTGCCATCGACTTACGAATATTCTCCTGAGCAGATTGCAAACCTCTTTGTGATTCATTTAAAATTTGCTGCATGTAATTTTTAGTGTAAGCTAGCCGTTCCACTTCAGCCTGAAAATCTGGATGTTGTGCAGTCATTTTTAGCACCTCCTAAGTACTTACATTTTCAAGTAGATTCTCATACTACTATATATAATATTTACCATCAAGTGAAATTGTAATAGGCTTATTAAGAAAGAAGAGAAATCGAAATTTTAATGGCCCGCCTGAGTTGAGAGTTGGGCGAAATAGGAGGTTATCAAATTTGGACATTTTTTCCCATAGAGGCGTTTCGGCACATTACCCAGAAAACACTATGGCTGCTTTTGTGGCAGCATCAAAGCTTTCGATTACAGGGATTGAACTAGATGTTCATTTAACAGCGGATAGGGAGTTAGTCGTTATTCATGATGAAACGATCGATCGCACATCAAATGGCTCTGGCTACGTAAAGGATTACACGCTACAAGAGCTCCGTGCCTTTGATTATGGTTCATGGTTTTCTTCTAAATTTGAAGAGGAGAGGATACCAACTCTAGGAGACGTTTTAGAGTTATTTGCAGGCACAAATCACCGCATTAATATTGAGCTCAAAACCGATATATTTCCATATAACGGGATAGAAGCACTTGTAATTAAGGAGGTCGCTGCATATCAAATGACAGAAAGAGTCATTATTTCCTCCTTTAATCATGAATCTATTCAGATCGTGGCACAAAGAGCACCATATATTGAAAAAGCGGCACTGTTTGCAGAAATTTTAGTTGATTTTAACTGCTATACAGCTCAAATACCGGCAGAGGCTATACATGTTAGCCTACCTACAGCATTTCGGAGATCCATTCAAGAAGCTCTTAATGAAGGAGCAACTGTCCGTGTTTATACAGTTAATGATGTCGAGCATGCAAAGCAATTACAGCAGCTCGGTATACAGGCAATATTTACAGACGACCCGGAAAAGATAGTATCTGGATTGACTGATTTGTAGGGTTGAATGGCAGGGGCGGGGGATAGAAATTAGGGTGACGGAAAGAATGGTCGAAGCGACGGATAGGAAGTTTGGAGTGACGGAAAGAAAGGCCGAAGTGACGGATAGAAATTAGAGCGACGGAAAAAAGAGTCGAAGTGACGGATAGGAAGTTCGGAGCGACGGAAAGAATGGTCAAAGTGACGGATAGGAAGTCCAGAACAACGGAAAGAAAGGCCGAAGTGACGGATAGAAATTAGAGCGACGGAAAGAAGAGTCGAAGTGACGGATAGGAAGTTCGGAGCGACGGAAAGAAAGGCCGAAGTGACGGATAGGAAGTCCAGAACGACGGAAAGAATAGTCAAAGCCGTGGATAGAACCGCCGAAATCGTGGATAGTCCCAACAGAAGGAAAGAATGCTCAAAGTAGCGATAGCCCAGGCGAAATCGAGAATCCGCCCCGACAGATTGACGAGGATAGAACCAGTCGAAGCGGCGGATAAAACCGCCAATCGCCGAAAAAGGCGCTAGTAAGGGCTTTTTTGGATTTAACGCGCTGAGGTGTGCGAATCAGTGCGTTAAATCCTAGTATGTGAAGAGTATAGCAAGCGATTAATTTTTGGTTTTTACCACTTTGCGCGGTTTTCTTCGATACTGCCTAGCATTTGTTTGATGACAAGTGTTTCGCCATTGTCTAGTAATACGGAGCCGTCGAAATAGCCAAACATTTGATGTACTTCAGATTTTATGAGACCAGCTTTTGTGACGGATACACGCTCGAAAAATGGGGAGAATGTTAATGAAACTTGGTTCGTGAATTTAGTTTTAATGTTCCAGCGTTGCATTAAATCCTCTTGATTATAATTGAACAGTACATCCTCATGTATTTTGGTCATTTTACCTTCTACGAAAACAGCATTTTCCGTCATTCCGGTTCCGTCTGTCCATTTGCCCCCTAAATTGAGTCCGATTCGTCTGCCTCGAACTCGCTGTGAGGCCATTGCCCAAGTCCATGTGGATTCACGGGGCCAAACGCCACGGCTGTATTCTAGGACAGAGAAGTTTTCCTCAGGAGAAAACATAAAACGGCGATTACCAATCGTCACAAACCCAGAAGTGGGGAGTATATGATGCTTACCTGTGAATTGGAATGTTTTACGGTTCCAAGGGATGACTACATTTAATGACTCATCTGTAGGCGGATGTTGAATGACAAGCTTTGCACGTAAAACATCTCCATCGAAGTCTGGGATAGAAACGGATAGATGGGTTTCATTTTGTACATATGTCATATCAATCATCATTTCACTATTTTTGAAGGATACGGAATCTAGCACCTGCGTAGGCATTTTTAACTTTCCACCAAATGGAATTGTAATTGTTTTTTCAAAGTAGCGCTGTGTTTCATATTCAAGGAAATAGACGAAGCAGACCGCTGCGTAGTCTAGATGGCTAATAGTAGCTGAGAAGATAATCTCATCGCCATAGACACACCAATAATTCCATTTCTTTTTGCGCATGATATGGCCACTTAAATTGCTGTTTATGAGAGGTTTACGAGCAAATCCGATGGCAGCTGGATTTAAATTACCTTTTTTATCGCATAAAAGAGTAGGTTGTATAATTTCTTTCTCAGCATGCTGCTTCAATTTTAACATCCCTTCTGATTCGTAATATAAAAGCCTATAATTTCTTACCCTTATTGTAGCAAAAACTATCTCAAAATAGGCAATGATAGTGCCAAATAAGACCACATTCGACATTTTTATGAATAAGGACCTAGCTAATAGAAATCCCTCATTATACATATGTTGAACTTAAGGAGGGGAAGCGTGGCAAAAATGTATAACAGACAGGCCGCTGTACAGTATGCAAACTTGTGGTGGAACAGGCGTAATCCAGCATTTCCGAATTTTACTGTTGATTGCACGAACTATATATCTCAATGTTTACTTGCTGGAGGAGCACCAATGCGAGGGGCTCCAAATAGAGGGAAAGGCTGGTGGGTTCAACATGGAAATTGGAGCTTTAGCTGGTCTGTTGCACATTCCCTTAGATGGTATTTGGAAGGCTCGACAACGGGATTGAAGGGTAGGCGTGTACAATCTGCGGAAGAATTAGAACTTGGGGATATCATTTTTTATGATTTCCAAGGGGATGGAAGAGTTGATCATTCCGTAATTGTGACAAGTATCCAAAATGGTATTCCATATGTTAACGCACACACTTCAGATAGCATTAATCGACCGTATTTTTATGAAGATTCAACGGCTTATACGCCGAGCATGACTTATCATTATATTCACATAGAGGATAGTTTTGCTTAAGGTGATAGTAGTGTTAAAGCTCATCATTTTGTGATAATGTGAAAGATAGAAGATATTAATTTTGCCTTGGCGTAATTGCGTCCGGTTTTGAATTGTAATGACAAAATCCGTGACATCCGCCGGAGGCTTTATCTTCATTCAGTAGGTATGTGGACACCAAATATAGGAACTATATCTGAATTTATCTCATCATTTTCAGAGAAGGGAGTCTAGTTTTCTGTACCTGTCACTTTGCTTTCGGTACAAGAGAGATTTTTAACTACCGTTTCACTTACGAATGAAGATAAATCTTAATTATTGTAGTGTTTAGAAGGAGATAAGAGTAAATGAGCGAACAATTTTTATCTGTTAGGGATGCGATTATTGAGCGTCGATCTATTAAAAAGTTTAATGGACAGCCGGTGGATCGTGAAGACTTATTGGCCATTATTGACGATGCAGTGTGGGCACCGAATCATGGAAATCGAGAGCCTTGGCGTTTAGTTGTTGCATGTGGTAAGGAGTTAGATGGTCTTCATAATTTATTGCGTGATCTGACGATACCGAAATGGCAGGAGCTTTCAAGTGAAGATTTAGCGAAGCAAATGACGAAATTTACATTACCGGGTGGCTATGCTTTTGTCATCGTTCCAGAGGATGCTCGACAAAAAGAGCGTTTAGAAGATTACGGAGCGGCAAGTATTTTTATTCAAAATATACAATTGCTAGCTTGGGATAAGGGAATAGGCTCATGTTGGAAAACACCTGGGTTCCTAGATAACCCGAAATTCCGTGAAGCTCTAAAGATTCAGCCGGGTGAGCGTGTGATCGCGATGCTACAAGTTGGCTATTTTGATGAAGTACCAAAAGGGAAAGAACGTAAAAAATCAGTAGATATTGTTTCGATTTTTGGAGAATAACAAAAGTAAAATCCCCTCGTTTTATAAAATGGACGAGGGGATTTATTTAATTTATTTTCGTAATTCAGCTACCTCGAATAAATAATCACTTAAAACGCGTAATCCTTTATCGAAATTTTCTAAATGGAAGTGTTCATTTGGTGCATGGAAGTTTTCGCTGGATAAGCCGAAGCCCATTAGCACTACTGGCAATTCTAAAATTTCATCAAAGGCAGCCACGATAGGGATTGATCCTCCTCCACGTGTGTAAGCAGTTGGCACATTATATACTTTTTCGTATGAGCGACCAGCAGCTTGGATAAATGGATGATCAAATGGCGTTAAGAATGGACGACCTTTATCGAATTCAGAGATTGTCACTTCAACGCCGGTTGGCTTATGTTTTTCAATATGTGCTTTTAATAGTGCTACAATTTCATTAGGCTCTTGATTTGGTACTAGACGGCATGTGATTTTTGCGCCAGCCTCAGCAGGAAGCACTGTTTTAATGCCTTCACCAGAGAAGCCACCAAATACACCATTGATCTCTAGTGTTGGGCGTGCCCAAGTACGTTCTAAATAGGAATAACCAGCTTCACCGAATAATTCCTTCACGCCAACTTCTTCCTTCACAGATTCTTCATCGAAACCAAGCGCACGGTAAGCTTCACGTTCCTCTTCCGATAATGGTAAAACTTTATCATAAAAGCCCTCAACTTGAATTGTACCATGCTCATCGCGGAAGGATGCTAAAATGTCAGCTAATGCATGAATAGCGTTTTGGACACCGCCACCGTAAAGACCAGAGTGAAGGTCACCTTTTGCACCACGAACATCAATCTGAACACCTGTTAAGCCACGTAATCCATAGCATACAGCAGGCTTACCAGGGCCATATAAACCTGTATCAGAAATCAAAATTAAGTCAGCAGCCAGTTTCTCCTTATGCTCTTCAACATAGGCAGGAAGGTTAGGACTACCAATCTCTTCTTCACCTTCATAGATGAATTTCACGTTCACTGGTAAAGTGCCAGTTGTCGCAAATAATGCTTCAATCATTTTTAAGTGCATAAATACTTGCCCTTTATCGTCACTAGCACCACGAGCAAATAGTTTGTTGTCTCGGATTGTTGGGTTGAATGGCTCTGTTTCCCATAAATTTAGTGGGTCAACCGGTTGTACATCATAATGACCGTAAAATAGAATAGTTGGTTTATCCTCTGCATGTAACCAATCCGCATAAACAACAGGATGTCCTGCAGTTTGCGTAATAGAGACATGCTCAAGATTTAGCTTTTTAAAAGCATTTGCTAGCCACTCAGCGGCATTTTGTATATCTCCTTTATGCTCTGATAAAGAACTAATACTTGGAATACGTAAAAATTCATTTAATTCATTTAAATGTGCTTCGCGATGTTCTGAGAAATACGCATCTAATTGCTGTAAATTTGTCATCTAGCATCCCTCTTTTCAAATATTTCGATAATAGAAATAGTATAGCATAATGTGGTTGGGGAATCTTGTTATGGCGATGGTTTCTAACGTTTTAATTAGTTAATGCTTAGTCCCGCATACTTGGATGACTAACACAAAGCGCTTGGCTACGGTAGGTGTTTGAAAGACTAAGAATATACTCCTTTTGGAACAGCTTTACGACTAATAATGGGGGATAATAATTGAATGCCACTTTCGATTTAAGTAATAGGAGAAAAAGCTGGTCCGCATGTATTACTTTATTTAAAACATATAAAAGCAGGGGATTTAATGTTTGAAGCTGAAAAATTGGGCGTCCGAATATATTCCCTAAACGTCCATTGGTTTCTTCAAAAGCCAGAATCCATCATTATGTTGGGATTCGGATGGGGCTAGGGTCTGATAAAAGGTAGAATGAAAATGCCACTTCTTGGTTTACTTTCTACATATCCTTCAGCAAGCAACTGCTGGTAGACAGATTGTATAACTTGTTTGTTAAAAAGCATCTACTCTTGGGGTTGCTTTTTGTGTTGCTTTTAGATTTTGTCGCCATTTTTTTAAGAGGAAAAAGTCTTCAAATTATTTACAAATAGTAGTAGTTTTGGAGTTTTCTCGATTTTCAAAGTTTTTTTAATCGTTTTCAAAAAGTATGGAATGGTTGCAACGCGGATGAAATGATTGCTTTAATTTCACGAGATATAGCAGTACGGTGGGTAGGGCCTGGTACTGATATATCAGATTGGGGATACGAAGAAACTTGTAAAGGTTGGGTAGAGGCATATAAACAGTATGAAGGTCATGATCCAAAATGGCATTTTAAAGAATTGTATACTACACCTGCATCAGAAAATGAAGTGATTGCAACGTTTTGGGTAACTTTTGAAATGGATGGAAAATTTTTAGAGGTAGTGAAATTATTTGTTCAGAGATTTAGGAAAGAACAAAATGATGAATGGAAGCTAATAAGGGAATATTGTGAGCACCTAAATTCGGAATCTTTTATCTCAAACTAATTGGAAAATGCACATCTTTATTAAACTTTAATAAGTTTTATTCAACCACTCGTATTTGAGTGGTTTTATTATGCTCAATGAAGCGGGGCAGAGTCCATCTTGGTTCATTATCGTATGCCCATCTAACCTCCCAAAAAAGCACCCAATCGTAACGGACTTGGGTATTTCTCGGTTATCACCTTTACATTGAACTATTCGCTGGAGTATATATTCTTGATTATTGATTGCTAAAAAAATATAATTTCTAAATAGAAACTATATATGAGGTGAAATATGTGGAAAATATAAAAAATGCTCTAATTAATTTGCAATGTGAATTGGTTGCAGAGAGAAATAAAGTGAATTTGCAAAATATAAGTTGGATACAATATGATATTTTGCATTTGTTATCAGAAGAGGGAAAATTATTACCGTCACAAATCAGTACTATTTTAGGGATAAGTAGAACGAAACTATCTAAATCTTTGAGAGAACTAAAACATTTAGATTATCTGGAACAAAAACCAAATGTCCAAGATGGAAGAGAGTTAATCACTATGTTGACTGCCAATGGAAAAGCGCTAATAACAAACATAGAAGCAGGTCATGACAAACTTTACGAAATTGCAGGTAGTGTATTTTCGGAGGGAGAGTTGGAGTTGTTTTCGGAGCTATCAACGAAGTTTTCCAAGGCTCTTAAGGATGAAAGGCTGAAGGATCATGAATGACTTTATTTCAATAAAGGGGGCAAAGACAAACAACCTAAAAAATATCTCTCTTGTTATTCCAAAGCATAAAATCACTGTTGTAACTGGCATATCTGGATCAGGAAAATCGTCTTTGGTTTTCGATACAATAGCTGCTGAATCCCAAAGATTATTAAACGAAACTTACTCTAGTTATATTCAACAATTACTGCCGCATTTTGATAAGCCTGTCGTTGATAAGATAGAAAATTTGCCAGTGTCAATAATTATTGATCAACAAAAAGTCAGAGGAAATGCTCGTTCGACTGTTGGTACATTTACAGACATCTATACTAGTCTGCGCTTGCTGTTTTCTAGAATGGCTACTCCGTTTATTGGTTATTCTATGGCGTATTCGTTCAATAATCCGGAAGGGATGTGTCCGGTTTGCAAAGGTATTGGTGAGACGCAACAGATTAATGTTAATAAATTGATTGATTTTGACAAATCACTTAATGAGGGCGCCATTCATTTTCCTACATTTCAGCCTGGCGGTTGGCGGCTAACTCGTTATACGGAGACAGGGAATTTTGATAATGATAAAAATATTTCTCAATATACAGAAGAAGAGTTAAATATTCTACTTTACAATGAAGGAAGTTCTCCGAAGAATCCCACTGAGCGTTGGCCAAAGACTTCTACATATGTCGGAGTGCTACCTCGGATTCAAAAAAGTTTTATAGAAAAAGAAGATTCCAAATATCAATCCGATTTAAAGAGAATCCTAGAAATTCGTACTTGTCCAGATTGCTTAGGTACTAGAGTAAATAAAACAGTACATTCAGCTAAAATAAAAGGTAAATCTATAGCAGATTGTGTGGATATGTCTATTGATGATTTATTGTTATTTGTACAATCTATCGATAGTCCGGCTGTATCACTTATTATTGAAGATTTAATTGGAAAACTTGAAAGCTTACAGTTAGTAGGGCTAAATTATCTCACCCTTAATCGAAATATCACAACACTTTCGGGCGGAGAGTCTCAAAGAATAAAGATGACGAAGCATTTGACTAGTTCATTGTCTGATCTTTTATACATTTTTGATGAGCCAAGCATTGGACTTCATCCAGAGAACATTGTTGGCATCAATCGAATTTTCCAAGGATTGAAGAAAAAAGGAAACACCGTTGTTTTAGTTGATCATGATCCAGATATCATTAAAACGGCCGATCATATCATTAACATTGGCGAGTATGCGGGGGCAAATGGAGGAAGGATAACGTTTGAAGGAAACTATTCCGATCTCCTAATTTCTGATACGCTCACTGGTAAAGCATTATCCAAAAAACATACAGTCAACACAGACAAAATGGCTTTTCCGTCATTTTATACACTTGATCATGTCAATCTTAATAATGTTCGGGATGCAACAGTCAAAATACCAAAACATGCTTTAACTGTTGTAACAGGTGTTGCGGGCTCAGGGAAAAGTACATTGATACGTTATTTATTTACTAAAAAGTATCCTAAAACTATAGTACTGGATCAAAGCCCTATACATGGGAGCAATCGATCCAATCTGCTAACTTATCTCAATGTATTCGATAAAATAAGAGAGCTCTTTGCTCGTGCATCCCATAAAAGTGCATCTTTATTTAGCTTTAATGGAAAAGGTGCTTGTCCTGTTTGTAAAGGGAAAGGTCATATAACACTCGACTTGGCCTATATGGGAGACGTTGATCAGGTTTGTGAGAAATGCCATGGGAAAAGATATAACGACGAAGTACTCTCATTTAAGTGGAAGGGGTTGAGCATTCACGATGTACTTCAGCTGACGCCCTTAAAGGCCAAAGAATTTTTTAATGATCAAGGTATTCAAAGGATTATGGACAATTTAATTATGGCGAATTTAGGTTATATACACTTAGGTCAAACTTTAGACACCTTTTCGGGTGGGGAGCTTCAAAGGGTAAAAATAGCAAAAATATTGGGTGACCCAAGTAATGACCTTATTGTGTTGGACGAGCCAAGTACAGGGTTGCACGAAGCTGACATTGATAATTTATTAGTGCTGTTTAAAAAACTTTTAAGTAAAAAGAAGACATTAATTGTGTTGGAACATAATTTATCAATTATGAGCCAGGCACAATGGATCGTTGATATGGGGATAGAGGGTGGAAACTTAGGTGGAAATGTTCTTTTTGAAGGTTATCCTATCGATTTATTGGATATAGAAAACTCATATACAGCAAAACATTTACGATGTTATGTGAAAGCAACATAAAAGAAGCTGAATGAGAGAGATCATTCAGCTTTTAGTGTTTATTCACGAATAACCAATAGTACACCACTAAAGATTAATGCAGTTCCAGCCCAAAAGGATAGGCCGATTTGTTCCCCTAGTAATAGCCACCCTAGGAAGGTACCGACAATTGGTTGAAAGAAGAAAAATAAACCACCACTTGCGGCATTAAGCATCTGTAGTCCACGATTCCATAGTAAGAAGCCACACGCTGTAGAGATAACGCCTAAGTAGAGTAGGCCACCCCAGATAGATGGCTCTGCCATAGCATGTAAGTCTAATTTTATTAGTCGTGGAATGGCTATAGGTGTTAAGACCATGATAGCGACAAGTGTTCCGTAGCTAGTGACAACGATTTGTGAATACTGCTCTGGTACCCGTTTAATAAGGACAGACATCAATGACCAGGTTAGGGCAGCGATTAGTAGAGCAACCCCACCTAACTGATGGGAGGCATCGATATGTGCATTACCTACGATCATATAGACTCCGAACGTCGCTAGAAGAATAGAAACAGCTTTTTTTAAAGTGATTTTTTCTTTTAAAATGAATCGCGCAAAAACAACCATAAATGCCGGTGTCGTTGCTGTAATGATGGCGCCCATTTGAGCAGTAGACAGCATAGTACCAATTTCTTGGGCAACGATAGAAATCGTATTTCCAATTAACCCAATCATAAAAATTAACAGCCAGTCCCGCTTATCAATTTTCCACGATTGCTTTGTAATAGTGCCAATAATGAACAAAGCGATGATGGCAATCGTATAGCGCAGCCATACTAATTCTAAAGGTGGTACGGTATCGACAACTACCTTTACTACTACATACATGCCGCCCCAAATGCTTGCAGCAAGTGATAAATATAAGGAACCTAATAAGGTTTTTTTCATTTTTTCCCCTCCGTTAGCTCTAGACAATGCCTGTCCTTAACGGAGAAATGATAATTCTCCGTTAAGGGAGAACAACTTCAGGTACATCGTGTTCAAATAATGGTGAAAAGATCATAATAGCCAGCTCCTTTTTATAGTATTTCATTTATCATATAACATTTTTTTGAATTTGATTAGAAAAAAATGGTCTAAACTCGGTCGAACGAAAAACTTAAGTTGCTGCTTCTGAATTAAGTGTTTGAAAGGTATGAAAAATCTGATTTCATTCGCGCTAGGAATTTCAAGGGAATACTATTGAATATTTAATAAAAAAGAAGAGGGAGGGGCGTGTTATAAAGCTTTTCTCCGAATAATAAATATAGTAATAAAACATTATTTACGAATATTACAAGTGAAAGCATTTAAGCTTACACGATTGTAATGTAATTGAAAGCCAATACGATAGAGTGTAATACATTATTTTGCGAGAATGTGTATAGAAGCAAGAACAAGAAGCGGAGGAATACACAATGAATGAAAAATTAGAAGGCGTATATGAGGAATACAATCGTTACATATACCATTTATGTTTAAAACTTACTCGCAATAATGTAGAAGCTGAAGATTTAATGCAAGAAGTATGGGTAAAAGTTGTGCGCTATGAGGATAGCGTTGCCGAGGTGGAGCATATTAAAGCTTGGCTAACAACAATTACAATGAATACATTTAGAGATCGCTATCGTAAAAAAACACGACGTAGTAAATACATGATGAACCAACCTGAAACATTAGACGTACCGATATTAGATTTGGTTCCCAATAATGACATTTCAACAGAAGAAAAAATTGAAAAAGATATTGTTACTAAATTAGTACAGGATAAAATGGGTCAATTAGATACAATCTATCGTAAAACATTATGGTATTTCTACATAGACCAATTTTCACTAGCAGAAATCTCTTCAATTATGAAAGTTTCAATTGGTACTGTGAAATCGCGTTTATTCCGTGCAAAAGCCCGTTTAAAAGAAATGCTAATGGCCGATGCATCCATAGTAGAGTCTGTGCTACCAGCATAATGAAATGCATTGGTCGCACTAGCATAATTACTTAGACGGAAGTATTCGCCCGGCCAATCCAATCCAAAAAAAGATGCATTGCAAAATTATTTGCAATGCATCTTTTTTTGATGCCATTTTTATAGCCTTGAGAATAACATCGCAGGTGGTAAAAGTTGATATAATGTGGACATCGCTGCTAAAGGGTTCACAATCGCTGATAGAAGAGCAAGAATCGCTGATAAAGAATCGAATATCGCTGATAGAAGAGCAAGAATCGCTGATAAAGGATCGACCATCGCTGATAGAAGAGCAAGAATCGCCGATAAAGAATCGACCATCGCCGATAAAGGATAGAATATCGCTGATAGAAGAGCAAGAATCGCTGATAAAGAATCGAATATCGCTGATAGAAGAGTAAGAATCGCTGATAAAGGATCGACCATCGCTGATAGAAGAGTAAGAATCGCCGATAAAGGATCGACCATCGCTGATAAAAGAGCAAGAATCGCTGATAAAGGATCGACCATCGCTGATAGAAGAGCAAGAACCGCTGATAAAGAATCGAACATCGCTGATAGAAGAGCAAGAATCGCCGATAAAGGATCGACCATCGCCGATAGAAGAGCAAGAACCGCTGATAAAGGATCGAACATCGCTGATAGAAGAGCAAGAATCGCTGATAAATCCTCGAATATAGCTGATAAAAGAGTAAGAACCGCTGATAGAGTCAAATCTTTAATATTGTGTAAAATTCTATCCAAAGTTTTTCAACCCTGATTTTAGTTTTTCTAAATTTTACAGCTTATGTTGGAACTCGGCGCCAAATCATAGAGTTGCGCCGCCAACGAGGAAAAGAACGCCGCCAAACCATAGAGTTGCACCGCCAACCAAAAAAAGAACGCCACCAAATTATAGAGTTGCGCCGCCAACGAAGAAAAGAACGCCGCCAAATTATAGAGTTGCGCCGCCAACGAAGAAAAGAACGCCGCCAAACCATAGAGCTGCACCGCCAACCAAAAAAAGAACGGATTGAGTCCGTATAATTGTGTAAAAAGAAAAGGGGTCATTTTCTTTCCTCTTGGTTACAATGTTTTCAACCACGAAAATAAAGTAAAGTGAGGAATATAAAATGACCCAATTACAGTTTAACCTA
>Ga0209784_100496_pt1 | contig 15613 bp, 13 predicted proteins | sample AraplaCvi_mLB_r2_2_FD_184284 | JGI IMG/M metagenome (GOLD analysis project Ga0209784, IMG submission 184284) | Arabidopsis root microbial communities from North Carolina, USA - plate scrape CL_Cvi_mLB_r2 (SPAdes) (version 2) | ecosystem: Host-associated > Plants > Roots > Endosphere | place: USA...
CGCCATTCATACACTCGTTACCGGCAGCGAGGCTTCCGACTCGGATGTCAAGCCTTTTCAGGAACGGGGCATCACCGTTTACAGGGTTTGAGACTAGCAAACTTTGCATACCTTCGTACCTTTGCGTACCTTGGCTTTGCCTGAACATACTTCTTGCAGAAAGCACAAAAGGCACCCCGGGGGGTGCCTTTTTCAAGCTGCTGCTCGCCAGCAGCTTGCTTATTTATATTCCACTGCTATGTGTACCATCCATACTCGCTTTTTTCGCGATCCCCCGCTTAGCCAAGGAGCAATAAGCAGAAATTCTCGGAACGTCCATCAATACAATCGCCATGTCATCCAATATGTCCATAAACTCAACGGTCGACAGCCAATCCAAGCATGCCCCGGACCACGCACCGTGCCCACAGGGAGCAGTGCCCACGATGTACTTGTTCTTTGGTATAAGGACTTCCTAACGGACTCAGAAGACCTTATTTCATTGAAAACAACCCTTTTAGTAACTTTAGCGGACCCAGCGGACCTTATTTGCTGTTTTAATTGGTAAATGCCCTCGTATTTCTCATAATAGCGGATCTGGGGTCCGGTACATTGTAAAAAATCGGGTTATGATTTTGAATAACGGAACTAGGGTCCGTTATTGTTGACGAAAGTCATGAAATCATCGAATGAAGAACATCGACAGTCCGTGAACCCACAATATTTCTAAAGGTAATTCCAAGCCATCAGGGTCAATGCGCAGCCGACGGAAGCTATCTCTCTAGCTTATTAGAAGCTATCTCCTCTATACTTATTAATAAGAAGTAAAAAAAAGGAAATATACCACCACCCACTCTCTCATTCCCTCTATCCGCATAGCGGGTGGTTCTTTGTTTCGCGCGGTTCACGCACTCAACTGGCTAAAGCCTAAGAAAAATCCGGCAGTCATTAGACGCCGGATCCGGTCAAACGATCGATTTAAGGGATAACCTTCCAAACTTCGGCAGATCCAGGTGTTTCGCCTTGAGTCCACCATTTTGCTTCATAGTTCACGCCATTGTGGCTGACTTTGCTGCCGCCTAAATAAACGGCTGTTGCGCTCCATGCCGGATAGGTCGTGGAACTTCCGGATGTTGAAACCGTAAGCGGAGCCGATGCCGATGATTTACTGCCTGAGCTGCTGACGGCTACCACAGTGTACGTATAGGACGTTCCTGCGGTTAACCCCGTGTTGGTATAAGAGGTTGAAGTCGATGTACCCACAAGGGATCCGTTGCGGTAGATTTCATAACTGGAAGCCCCGGTGGAAGCTGTCCATGCCAAGGATACGCTGCTGCTTGTTTGGGATGGGGAAGTAAGTCCTGTCGGTGCAGGAACGCCTGGGTTCGGAGTTCCGCCACCGCCGAAGTCTACATCGATGACGTTATAGAAAGCGTTAGCCGTGTCAGCTACTTCCCATACCGCCAGAATGACATGGTAACCGGACTTGGCAGGAACGTTACATGTGGATGCATAGTTTGTCGGAGGTTTTACGCCGCCGTAGTTAATGGAACAGAAAGGCGTCAGATCGAACGAAGCTCTGCTCAGCGGAGCATTTTGATTCCAGCCGTCTTTCGTAATGTAGTATTTCCAGCTTGCCGTTGCGTGGTTGGCCGTCAAATGCCATTGGAACGTCGTGGTTCCCGGGGAAATGCTTACTTTGCTCCAGCGAGTTGCGGACTGCTCATCGAGTTTAGGGAACGCGCCGCCTGCACTCGCGATTTTGCCATCAGCGGGACCTGCATTCGGCCAGCCTTTAGGAGCTTCCAAGCTTTGCGGCTCATACACGATGGCGCCGCAATCGGTGTTTTGCCCCTGCTTACACAGAATGGCGCGGCTTCCTGGAGAATCGACATATCCGTGGGCAGAAGCTTTATCCGCAAATAATACCATGAACAAGGTCATCAACAACATCATGGAACCAGCAATGATCAAATTCTTGAGCCAAGCTTTGTTCGGCAAACTTAAAGTCATACAATTAATCCTCCTTTAATATAAAGATATTAAATAAAGCGTTTACACCACCTCCGGCTGTTCAGGCCACCTCCCCTTCTTTGATACAGTAGTTGCCCTCTTAACTTACTGATAACTTGACTGAACTTGGAAATCTTCCACAATCATTGTCCAAGCTTTACCAGTACTATCATTATTTTAAAGCATCTGGAAGCCGTATCCCATAACACTAATCAACGATTTGTTACACATTTCAATGAAATTGGATAAATATGTAACCTGAAATGTTATGAAATCACACGGAACTTGAAGAAAAAAATCGCAAAAAAAAGCATGCCTCCCCTGAGGGAATCATGCTTTCATCCATGCAGTTCGATCCGTTCAGACCGGCAGCAGCTCTATTCCACGCCGTCCCTAAAATGCTTCTTGTAATGTTTATCCCCTTTGTGCTCCAAATCCTCGATCGTAAGCTCCAGGGTATGAATAATCTGTTCCTTGACCTGATTCAACGTGTCAAAATACACGTTCTCCTCCGTTCCAACGATGCGTGTGCCACTAAGTGCCTGAACGGCCTGGTAAACCCGGTGCTGTTCGGCCAAATCGTCGACGGCCTGCAGCGTATGTTTCATCTGAAGGAACAGATCCTTATGATGCTGGGTGGTCAAACGTTTTTCAAGCTCTTCGATTCTGGCATTCATGGCAGCTCTCTCCTTCGCAATAAGATGCTTTCGATTATACTTCCTTGGAATCCCCTTTTCCAATAAATTCTTCTTATATATATCACGGTTTCTTTACGGTGAAACAGGAAATTGACCACTGCTCAGCGAACTATGATAACGTTAACATTTTGCATAACTACATACACTGAGAATGACGAAATCGATCAAACATTTGGAGGTAACAATGGAAAACAACGGACTCGGAGGAAAGAGCATTATCCTCAGACTAGAAATGAATACGCAAGAGATCAAATTCGGTGAAGTTGCATCCGCCATATTTGAAGCCGGGGGAGACATGGTTGCCATCGACGTCATTCAAGCCAGCGGCCACATTACCGTACGCGATATTACCATTACGGTCACCGATAGCGTCGATATCGAAAAAATTACAAATACAGTAAAACATTTAAAAGGCGTTCGGCTCGTCAATGTTTCGGACCGCACCTTCCTGCTGCATCTCGGCGGCAAGATCGAAACCCAGCCCAAAATCCCCATCCAAAACCGCGATGACCTATCTCGCGTCTATACGCCTGATGTCGCCCGCGTATGCTCGGCCATTCAGGAGGATCCGAAAAAAGCCTACACGCTCACGATTAAAAGAAATACGGTGGCCGTTATTTCGGACGGAAGCGCCGTGCTCGGTTTGGGCAATATCGGCCCTTATGCGGCCATGCCGGTCATGGAAGGGAAGTCGATGCTCTTCAAACAGCTGGCCGGCGTAGACTCCTTCCCGATTTGCCTTGACACCCAGGACACGGAAGAGATTATAGCCTGCATCAAAGCGATGGCGCCGGCATTTGGCGGCATTAACCTGGAGGACATTTCCTCTCCGCGCTGCTTCGAGATTGAACAGAGACTGCGCGACGAGCTGGACATCCCCGTATTCCACGATGATCAGCACGGTACGGCGGTCGTTCTGTACGCGGCGCTGATCAATGCCCTGAAAATCGTCGGAAAATCCATCGATAACGTTCGGGTCGTTGTGTGCGGAATCGGGGCCGCCGGGGTGGCATGCAGTAAAATCCTTCTGTCAGCCGGCGTTAAGGACATTATTGGCGTCGACCGCGAAGGTGCGCTGGTTGCTGGAAAAGAATACAGTAATAGTATGTGGCAATGGTACGCTGAGCATACGAACCCGAACAAAGTCGAAGGTTCCCTGCGCCAAGTGATCCAAGGTGCCGACGTGTTCATCGGCCTTTCCGCAGGCGGCCTGCTTCGCCGCGAAGACGTACAAGCCATGGCTGATCAACCGATCGTATTCGCAATGGCCAACCCTACGCCGGAGATCAGACCCGAAGAGGTCGAAGATATTGTGGGCGTTATTGCGACCGGACGTTCGGATTACCCGAACCAGATCAATAACGTCCTCTGCTTCCCGGGTATTTTCCGGGCAGCCCTGGACTGTAGAGCAACCACGATTAATGAGGAAATGAAGCTGGCCGCAGCCGAAGCCATTGCATCCGCCGTATCGGACGAGGAACGCAACCCGTCGTATATCATTCCAAGCGTGTTCAACCAGAACGTCGTAAAGGCCATTCGTGAGCTTGTCGTGAAAGCAGCGGTCAAGACAGGGGTTGCCCGGAGAATTCCGCGTGAATAAGAATGCCCTCATTCGAAAGTTCAATAAACAAGCTCCTATATATGAGAGGAACACCAGGCAGCGCAGACTCGGAGAATGGAGACAGCGGCTGCTCCATGGAGTGGAGGGCAAAGTGCTCGAAGTAGCTGTCGGCGCCGGCGCCAACTTCCCCTTCTATCATCCTGATAAGGTGGACGTAACGGCCGTCGATTTCAGTCCCGAGATGTTAACCCGGGCGCGCCAAATGGCATCCGAGCTTGGCATTCGGGCCACTTTCCTGGAACGGGACATCGAGACCCTGGAGCTGCCGGAACGTTCTTACGACTGCGTGGTTTCCACCTTGTCGCTATGCGGCTATGAAGATCCGGTAAAGGCTCTGAACAACATCAACCGATGGGCCAAACCTGGCGGCCGCATTTATTTGCTGGAGCACGGCATGAGCACGAACCGGCTGCTCGGCGCCGTGCAGCATCTCGTCAACCCCGCGGCACGGCGGATATCCGGGTGTCATTATAACCGGGACATGATCGATATCGTGAATGCCTCGGAACTGAACATCGTCAAGACGGAACGCTATTGGAACGGCATCATCCATCTGATCTGGGCCCAAGCAACCTGACCGTTCATACATACATTCATTGTGGACCTGGCGGCATAATTTTAACATGAGCTCTTAATCATGGATATGGAGGAACTTATTATGTTGAACACAAGGCCTAATGCTAACGAATATTTGCCCCTCGGCGAAAAATACGTGTCGCTTGTCCCTGAAGGCTATATTGCCGAGATCTTGCAGCGGCAGCATGACGAGACGTTACGATCGCTGAGCGATCTGACGGAAGAACAAGCTAATTTCCGCTATGCGGAAGGAAAATGGAGTCTCAAGCAGGTGGTCGGCCATATCGCCGATGTAGAGCGTTTATGGAGCTACCGCATTCTCTACATTGCGCGCGGGGATGCCCGTGAATTCTCGGGTTACGACCGGGAGATTTTTGTGCAGAATTCTCCGTTCGGCCAGCTTCCGCTGCGGGAAGCCCTTAAGGATTATGCTGCCGTCAGGCAGTCTACCATTACGCTGGTTGGAAGCTTGACGGAGGAAGCGCTGCTGCGTCAGGGCACGTTCAATAATTACCCGCTCTCCGCCCGGGCGGCCGCCTATGTCATTGCAGGCCATGAGCTTCATCATATGAATATTTTGCGGAATAAATATTTAGCGTAATTGATGAAAGCTGCTTAGCGGCATGGTCTAGTATTACGTATTCTTAACCAAAAAGGGGGCCCCAAAAGATCTTAGATCTGACGGGAACCTCTTTTTCGGTTATGAGACGCTCCTTGTACGAATCGTTCCTCCCATCGCTGTTGCCCCCAATTTTCTCGGAATGGTTCAAAGCATGGAAGAAATTCGGGGACAAATGCAAAGGTTGGCAGCCAAGCTGGCTTAACTCCAATTCCATACCTCGGATGCGGCCCAAACGAAATCCCCAGAATTCCGACTCCGCCTTCAGCTTCTCCAGCTCCCGCACAGGTCCCGTGACGGTAGCCCCATAAACTTGAACTCCATTTTTCTTCAAGTAGGCCAGCCGTTGTTTGTCATCATCCACGCCGTTATATTTGATATTGTTGGTCATCCATTCAACGTCGGCGATCAGCTGCTGCACATCGTCCGATACTCCTGCCTCCAATGAGAAAAAAGTATGCCATGCAGAAAGGAAATGGTTATCGTCAAACATAATCCTGGGCCTCAATGTAAGATGGGGGATCGTGTGACCAGCGCCGCTAGAGCTATAAGTACCCAGTTTGATTTCCCTCAGTTCACCCGCATAAACAGCCATATTAGTCGCTCTAACATCATAATCCGACAGGAGCTCCAAAACCTGCTCCGGTGACTTCAACGTTCGAAGCGAGAAGAATATTTCAGCTACGTTGCCGTCTTCCAGTTTCTCTAACTGGTTCATTGCACCATTCGGATGAGAGGAGTCAGTAATCTTCCCACCATCCAGAAGCGCAGAATGCAGAACATAAGGGTCCCTTTCTTCGCGGTTCAGGTAAGGCCCCTGTTCTTCAACGGAATAGGTCAGTTCTCCCCATAACCTCTTCTTCGCGTGAAGCTCTCCGACAATCAACTGCCATTCCCCCACATCCTTATACACTTTCAGCGTTTTCTTCTGGGTGAGGAAGGGCGTCACTTCTACCGAAGACAAGCCGCGTTTATCTACCATAAGTCCACTCTCATGCAATTCAACCGTCGTCATGACAGACCTTATAAATTTATCGTTCAGGCCATTTTTTTCATAATAAATTTGGACGGCTATATAATACATGACATAAGTAAGAAACACGGCCAACGCAGCTAATAAAGCATTGAAGAGCAGCGTTGCCCTTGTCCGCCAGGTCATCCGATTAACATGCAGCATTCGTATTTTCTCCCCCTTCTCACTTAGACAACGGTTTGATTTCGCAAAGGTTACGGTAACATAAAAAATCGCTACAGCAGCTAGAAGAACAGCTACCGTAGCGATTCCGTCCTCGTTATTCGATTATGGCGCTTTCGTGGTTGGGCTGTTATGTCCATCCCAGCACTCCACATCCTGAAGCCCCTTGATGCTGTCTTTAGTGAAGACCGGATCGAGGCCTGCCCGCTTCTGCTTCAAGTAGTCATTCAGCGCGGCAAAGGCCGTTCGGGATAGCAGCGCGATGGCGATGAGATTCACGATTACCATCAAGCCCATGAAGAGGTCGGCCAAATCCCACACCAGCTTCACGCTGGTTACGGAGCCGAAGATGACCATGGCCAGCACGGAAACCCGATAGATCCATACCCAAACCCGATTCGACTTCAAAAATTCGATGTTGGTTTCCCCGTAGTAATAGTTACCGATCAAGGTACTGAACGCAAACAGGAAAATCATGACCGCCAGGAAGTCGGATGCCCACGCGCCCATCTCCATGGCCAGGGCAGCCTGCGTCAGGGCGATTCCATCAAGTCCGGTCTGCTGGTATGCGCCGGTAAACAGAATAATGAATGCCGTGCTTGTACATATGACCAGCGTATCGATCAGGACGCCCAGCGCCTGAACCAGTCCCTGCTTCGCCGGATGGCTAGTCGTTGCGGTCGCCGCTGCGTTCGGTGCGCTCCCCATGCCGGCTTCGTTGGAGAACAAGCCTCTTTTGATCCCGTTCATGAGGGCAGCACCGATCGATCCGCCGACCACCTGCTCATACCCGAACGCGCTTTTGACGATTAGCGCAAAAACCTCCGGCAGCTTGGTGATGTTCGCCAATACGATAAACAACGCGGCACCGACATACAGCACAGCCAGAATCACGACGATCAACTCCGACATTTTGGCAATTCGCTTCACTCCCCCAAAGATGATGGCCGCAAACACAACCGCCATGATGATTCCGAGGGTTAAACGATCCGTGCCGAAGGAATTCTGGAAAGCAATCGTAATCGTGTTGGATTGAACCGCGTTAAACACAAGACCAAAGGACAAGGTGATCAGGATCGCAAACAGCACGCCCATCCACCGCTTTTTTAAACCTTGCTGCATGTAATAGGCGGGACCTCCGCGGAATCCGCCCGCTCCATCCTTTACCTTATAAATCTGCGCCAATGTGCTCTCAATAAAGCTGGAGGCCGATCCGATGATCGCAATGATCCACATCCAAAATACGGCCCCCGGCCCCCCAAGCGAGATAGCCAGGGCAACGCCGGTAATGTTCCCGGTCCCGACGCGGGCCGCCATGCTGATGGCAAACGCCTGAAACGGGGAAATGCTCCCCTTCGTTTTGCTCTTGGGTTCTCGGATGACCCGAAACATCTCGCCGATCAGGCGAAACTGCATGAACCTAGTCCCCACTGTAAAATACAGGCCAAACGCTATCAGCAATACGATAAGCAGTTTAGACCATAGAAAATCGTTAAAGATGGTAACTACCTGCTGTACAATTTGATCCATTCTCTACCCTCACTATATATATGTCATCACCCATGGTGTAGGTTTGTGAAAAATAGCCCATGCTACATCTAACCATTACTCCCCCCGTGGAGACAAGAGGTTAATTGTGGAAGAGGGAGGCAGGGTGAACAGATCCAGGTCCTTCAAGGGATCCCCTATAAAAAAGACCCTCTCCTCGCGGGTGAGCGCAGGAAAGGGTCTTATCCGTAAGGCTGCTTGCCTCAATTTGCTTACAATGATGCAGGATTCGTGCCCGTGTAAATCAGAATCGCATCGCGGAGGAACTTGGCGGTTCCAGGCTGCTTCTCGTCATAATGGGCGGTAAACCGCTCATCGTCAACATACATCTGGGCAAGGCCGGCATGGGCTTCTTTGCTGTAATCATTCCAATAATAGGTGAGCCAACGCTTGTGAAGATCGGCCGCCTTCTGGGCGAGCTCGCCGGCAGGATCGCCCTGCTTAAACGCTTCGGCCAGCGTTTCGTACAGCTCCTCCGCAAGACGCGTTACTTCATCATGCTGCGCTTGCGTCATATTTTTCAGCTTGGCATTGGATTGATTTACAGTTTCGTCGCCATACTTCTCGCGAATTTCCTTACCGTATTTCTTCTCATTATCATCGATCAGCTTTTGCTTGAATCCTTCGAATTTCTCTTGGTCACTCATCGTTTTTCTCCCTTCGGCGGAGGCTATCGTGTTCTCCACATTGGTAATCAGCAAATCCAGTTGCCTTCTCTTGTCTAGGAGCTGCGCATGGTGTTCCTGGAGCGCCTTGGTCCGATTGAAGGATGGTGAGGTCATAATCTCTTTGATCCCGTCCAATTGCAGCCCAAGCTCCCGGTAAAACAAGATCTGCTGCAATCGGTCAACCTCCTCCTGCCCGTAAATCCGATACCCCGACGAGTTGATTCTGGCCGGCTTCAGAATCCCGATCTCGTCATAATAACGGAGGGTTCGCGTGCTTATTCCCGCCAACTTCCCAAGCTTCTGCACCGTGTATTCCATGGTTTCACCTCCTGACAAACTCAATGTACACCTTTACGTAACGTTAAGGTCAACACTTTGTGAGAAAATAATGATGAATTTCTTATATATAAAATAAGAAACTGAATGTATTCTTAATAGAATACCATCCAGTCTCTTCAGCAATCCAATCTCGATTCAATCGTTATTCCGTATCCTCATCCGTTTCTCCCGCAGCCGCAGCCGACTTATCAGCGTCCGCATGCTTCTCGTTCACCCATTGCTTCAAGGGCTCAGTCATTTGATCTTTCAGCTTCTGAATCAGTTGATCCTCCGTCACTCCCTTCGCCGCCGCGAACTCGGCCAACGATTGTCCTTCTTCCATTCCGGCCTTCAGCTCGTCCTCCGTCACTCCGAGCAATGCCGCGATTTCCTCCGGATTGCCGAATTTGCCGAACCCTCGTCCTCCTTTGCCATGACCTTTCCCCAAACCGGCGTCGCTGCTCTCTACGATATGGGTAAGACGATCGCTCAGACCCTCTTTCCACTCGGCTGCTTCGGTTTCCGTAATGCCGCCCTCGCTCAGACGCTCATCGATCTTGGCGGTTTCCAGCTCGATCAGTTTCTGAACGAATGCGGATTGGGCCATTCCCTTGCCTTCGGCAATTTCGGCAAACGTGCTGCCCGCTTCAAGCGCCGTCCGGATATCGGCCTCCGTCAGCCCAAGGATTTCGGCCGTTTCCTTCACGATGCTGCCGCCCCGAGGTCCGCCCGCCTTATGACCCATCCACTTCCCTTCCCGGTTCTTCGCTGCATCCGAAGCCGTTGTGTCCGTTCCCGTCTGACCGTCCTGAGCTGCCGAGGCAACCGTATCCGTGCTCGCCGCGGCAAAGGTTTTGTTCTGAAGATACCCCGCTCCCCCCAGCACGATCGCTGCCGCCATACTGCTTACTAATACTTTTTTGCTTATCGGATTCATCGTCATCTCTCCTTCTAGGATCATGGTTTGTCTTGCTATTTGAAGTATAGAGACGGAATCTGAAAGCAATCTTAGGGGAAGGTTATGCCAGGCTTAGGCTAAGCTGAAGGTTTGCTGAATGTGGCGCTATGCCAATCGGCTTACGCACATCATGACGCTTTAGGTACATCCAGATGCTAATCGGAAATGGGTGCGGAAACTAAACAAGCGAAAGAAGACGGGACACGCCAAAAAACCGCGCACATCTGGATGGCGGGCGCGGTAGCAGCAGGTACTAGCGAAAAGACAACGTACGGGCGGAGGCCAGCTTGCGTACCGTAAGCCACAGGGGCAAGAGGAGCAGCAGCTCGAATACGTTCGTGGCAGCCGAGCTTTCGATCGGGATCGGGATCGGAATGGCGCTCCCGGCAGCCATCAGCACCGTGCCGATGAACAGCAGCGGCGTCTTTTTTCTCCGCCATACGATAATGCCTGCCGTCAGCAGCGGAATCAAAATCAGGATTACCATGAGCGGCGGCCCCCCGGAGTCGAACGAAACGTAACGCAGCGCTCCGTACTCCATGGATGGCTGGAGCTTGAGCGGCAAGGTCTCCGTCACCATCTCGAGCACGATCAGCGCTGCGGTGAAAAGCCAGGCCCCCCATGCGGCGGCCGGCCTGCTGGCCCAAGGACTTCCGGCCTTGCGCATCAGGTCGAACGACACGAGCACAAGCAGCGGCGTGGCCAACGCATGCACCCAGAAACGCGCAACGTTAAGCCCCTCCAGCAGATCTCCTTCCCCCATGTATTTTCCGATGCCGATCACGCCGTTATCCCAGACCAATCCGGCCGTTACGATCAGCAGCAAGTACCGAAGCCCCGGTGACGCATCCCGCCTCATCAGCACGCACCCATACAGAAACAGCACGGCATATATAGCGGCCAAGCCCAAATACAGCACAGAATCCATGGTTGCATACCTCCTTTCATCCTAATTCCTCATGAGCGGATTTCGATCGACTCGTATGGTACGTACTGATAGGTTTTATACCCGTTAGCCCGCCATCCTAACCTAAGTGTATGTATATGAAGCAGAGGCTGCAGAAGATGCCGCGATTATGTAATGGAGCCGCAAAAAGGAATGTCCGGCACGCGAAGCGAAAAAAAAACCGCCGGAGCCAGCTCTCCCGCGGTTTCTATCCTTATTTCCTGCTAAGTGGCTCTCTCGTCCGATCAGATCAAGGCTCCTGATTTTCCTTCTCCTCCGCTTCCGAAAGGGCCCGTTTGGCCAAATTCGTCAGCACGACATCATCCATCGGCGGATTATGAAGACCCGCCCGGACATCCCGGTACATACGCTCCAACGGGAGCTTCCGGGAGAGACTCAATCCCCCAACGATCCGCATGGCCTGATCGACAATCCGGACCGCCGCATTGGTCACGACGTACTTGGCAAGCCCAAGCTCGGGTTTGAGCGCGGCGCGGTTCTCCGCTTCCTTGTCCCAGCGGTCGGCAGTTTGGTACAGGTAACTGCGAGCCGTCAGCAGGTCAACTTCGATTTGGGCGATCTGCCTTTGGACATTCGGCAATTCGGCAATGGGCACCGTCAAGGAGTTCGGTTGATGACGACGGGCAAAATCGATGGCAAAATTCCGCGCGGCATAAGCAATCCCCATATAACATGCCGGGATATGGAGCAGAATGCCTTCCGTAGGCACGGGAAACTCAGGCTTCTCATAATCGGGCCCCCGAATGACTTCCGTGTCCGGCACGAATACGTCCTCCAGAATCACGTCATGGCTTCCCGTTGCCCGCATGCCCATCGTATTCCAGGTCTCTTCAACCTTGACCCCGGGCCCGCTGCGAACGAGGAACGCGCCGACCTTCTCGCTATGCTCGATTCCGGCCGTAACCACGAATTGCTTCAAGATCGGGCTTAGCGTGCTGAAGGTTTTGCGTCCGGTGATGCGCCAGCCGCCCGACACCCGCCGTGCCGTCGTCTCCGGCCTTCCGCCCCGGCTGGGGCTCCCCGTCGCAGGCTCGCTCGCCAGTTCATTAATGACCGTGCCTTCTGCTACAACGTCTCTGCACAATCTCTCAAATAACGGCTCCGGCCAAGCCCCGGAAAGGCGCAGCTGCAGTATCTGCCCGATATGCCAGCCTACGGCCAGCGCCGTAGACCCGTCTCCTCGGGCGAGCCGTTCCTGGGCAAGCACCATTTCGTATACGGAGGCTTCTTCTCCTCCAAAGGCTGCCGGAACGGTCAGCTTCAGATAACCGGACTCCTTCAAATCATCAAAATTCTCGAACGGAAACGATCCCTCCAGATCGTGCTGAGGTGCTCTTTCCGCGAATATCGCTCCCAGCTTGTCGGCCCGGGCCGCGATCACCGCTTCGCGTTCATTACGTATGAATGGATCTGTGGAACCGAATCGATTCAAGTTCGTCCCCTCCTTGATAACCCTTGTATTCCGATGGATATATGCCTAAAATTGTAGCAACCCTGTTTTGGGGTGTCAATGAAAGGGCTCAGATACCGCTAGATCGCGTGCTCCGACAGAAATGAAGCGATCGCCTCGTTCACCTCGTCGGGGTTATCCAAATTCGTTGCGTGATGAGCGTTTCGGATGATTTTCAACTGCGCGTTCGCGATTTGTTCCTGCATGTATGCCTGCTGCCTTCGGATCATCGTGTCGCTTTCGCCTTGAAGCAGCAATACCGGACACTGGATTTTGTGCAGATCATGCGTGCTGTCCATTCGGGTCACCGCATCCCATATCCGAATCCAATCGGAATGAGCAATAGAGCCAAAAGCTTGCTCAATATAGGCTTGATTGCTCTTATTAAATTTGGATAACATCCTGCCTTGTATTTTTCCGGATAAAGACATCGGCATCAGATAACTTGTTAAGCGGTTTATCGGCACGAACATGCGCTCGAACCAATTAAACGCATTCGTGAATGGCGTGCCGATCAGTACCAGGGCCGCAACCTTCTCCGGATAGCGAACGGCAGTCTGCAGCGAAATATGACCGCCCAGGGACAGCCCACAAAGCGTCGCTTGTTCAATGCCGAGTTCGCTTAGCAAATCCGCCAAATCCCTGCTGAAATCCTCCGAATCCACCTTGCCTTGCGGCAAGGAAGAGGAGCCATGCCCCCGGATATCCCACACCACGGTTTGATACCGACGGGAGAAGGCATCGACTTGAGGCCGCCACTGTTTATGATTCCAGGAAGCTCCGTGCGTAAACACCAGCGGCTTCCCTTCTCCCTTCACTTCATAATACAAATCGACTTCCCTTCCTTTGTAAAGCGGCATAGCCCTCCACCTCTCCATAATAAAATGGGCATTATTCCGTACCGCCTTGAACGAGCGAGGCGAATATGACCTGAAAGCACTCGTCAAACAGTTCGTCCAAGCTTCGGTCCGACTCTTTGATCCAGATCAGCATGGCGCCGCTGATCGCGGCTTGCAGCACCCGGCTGACCCGTGCCACGTCACATGGCACGATCTCTTTGTTCGTGATCGCCTGATCCAGCATCTTTCGGGTAAACTCATCAATCAGCTGCAGCCGGTACCGGGTCTTCTCCAGCAAATCCGGATCATTCGTCCCTTCCAGATAGAAGGAGGTATGGTTGGCCAATTCCACAGGATCCTTCATATGCGAGACGGCATCCCTGAACACCGTTTTAAGCGCCTCGATTCTGGATTGGCCGGACAAGTCCGCATCGTGGAAGGCTTGCTTGGTTAATTGAATGACATAATCGCTGTAGGCTAGGAGCAGATTCTTCTTAGATCCGAATCGCTTCATTAAGGCTGCCGGCGAGATGTTCATTTCATGCGTGATGTCGGTTAAGGCTAACTGGCCGTAGCCCTTTTTGCATAGTGCCCGGTAGACACCGTGGAAGATCCCCTCGTCTTGAAATTCGCGAGGTCTTACCATGCGCATTCCTCCCATCGTTAGTGAATGATCATTTACTAACTATTATTTCATAAACATTATTCCATGTAAATGTAATATTGGTCATGTTGATGCCGCTGGACATAACCAACGGCTTCCCTGGCAGCAAGATATTCATTTGACCAGCTAAGTGATCGAAATTTCGCTATTTTGTTGATCGTGTGATAGAAATAGCCCAACTTCCTTATACTCTTGGGCGGAATTAACCTCTATACTGTCAGTAGAAGGAAACCATAATCTAGGAGGAGCTGAGCACATTGCGTACCAAATTCATTTACCAGGCACCTGCAAACGGTTATCCCGAATGGAATAATAATCCGAATATTTTTCAGTTGAACCGTCACAAAGCGCATGCTTACATGATGAATTTCCCGACGGAGTCCGAGGCGCTGAGCCTTGACCACGCCATGTCTCCCTGGTATCAGTCATTAAACGGGACCTGGAAATTCGCTTTCGCCAAAACGCCTGAAGAGCGCATACAAAACTTCCACGAGGCCGATTACGATTCCGGGAGCTGGGCCGATCTTCCCGTCCCTTCCCATTGGCAGCTTCAAGGCTATGACTATCCTCAATATACGAACGTAAGATACCCCTGGGCCGAATCGGAGCCTGAATTGAAAGCCCCCTTCGCACCGACCCGATACAATCCCGTGGGCTCCTACATCCGTGAATTCACGGTACCTGAAGCATGGAAGGAACAGCCCGTTTATATTAGCTTCCAAGGTGTTGAATCCGCTTTCTATGTATGGGTGAACGGCGAGATGGTCGGGTATAGCGAGGATACGTTTACCCCGGCCGAGTTCGACCTTACCCCCTATCTGATTGAGGGCAAGAACAAATTAGCCGTTGAGGTATACCGATGGTGCGACGCGAGCTGGCTTGAGGATCAGGATTTTTGGAGGCTTAGCGGGATCTTCCGCGAGGTCTATCTCTATTCGGTCCCTGCCGTCCATATCTCCGATTTCTTCGTGCGCCCGGTTCTTGATGACGAGTACCGGCATGCCGAGCTGCAAATCGATGCAGCCGTCACGAATTATTATAACGAGACCATCGACAAGGACACGCTCCAGTTGGAGGCGCTTCTCTACGATCAGGACCGGCAGCTGGTCCAGAAACAAACACTCACCATTGCGGATTACATCATTGACGAGGGCAGCTTTACCCTGAGCATGAACGTCCCCGAACCCGAGAAATGGAGCGCGGAATCGCCTTATTTGTACACCGTTGTCCTCGCATTGAAGAATACGGACGGAGCTTGCCGCGGAGCCGTAAGCTGCCGCACGGGATTCCGCCGCTTCGAGCTGAAGGACGGGCTGATGCGAATCAACGGTCAGCGCATTCTGTTCAAAGGCGTGAACAGGCATGAATTCTCACCGGATACCGGGCGGGCCCTCAGCCGTGAAGACATGATCACCGATATTGAGCTGATGAAGACACATAACATTAATGCGGTACGGACTTCCCATTACCCGAATCAATCCGCATGGTATGACCTCTGCG
>Ga0209784_100497_pt1 | contig 15550 bp, 12 predicted proteins | sample AraplaCvi_mLB_r2_2_FD_184284 | JGI IMG/M metagenome (GOLD analysis project Ga0209784, IMG submission 184284) | Arabidopsis root microbial communities from North Carolina, USA - plate scrape CL_Cvi_mLB_r2 (SPAdes) (version 2) | ecosystem: Host-associated > Plants > Roots > Endosphere | place: USA...
GCAGCTTGCCAAGCTATAACGGCGTGCCCTTCGTTCTCCGCGGAGACGTGATCGTAGTTACCCTCAATTACCGGCTGGGTCCCCTCGGCTTTCTCCATCTCTCTCCATACGGCGAAGCCTATTCCTCCAATACCGGTTTATTGGACCAGATCGCTGCCCTGGAATGGGTGCGGGACAATATCGCGGCCTTCGGCGGCGATCCGGAGCGGGTTACGGTATTCGGGGAATCAGCGGGCAGCATGAGCATTGCAGCCTTATTGGCGATGCCTGCAGCCAAGGGACTGTTCCACCGGGCGATCATGGAGAGCGGCGCTGCCCAGGTCATGGTCCCGGAACAGGCACGGATGATAACGGCCGGCCTGCTTAAAGAGCTGGACATTTCGCCTGACAACATCCATCAGCTGGCTTCCCTGACAGGCGAGTCGATATTCGAAGCCGGGGAACGGCTGAAGAAGCAGATCGGACCCGGCGTCAACATGATCTTTCAGCCGGTTCTGGATCCGGACACTTTGCCGCATGATCCGCTGCAGGCCATTCAATCGGGATGGGCCAAGGACGTGCCGATCCTGATCGGGACGAATCTTGATGAAGGGGCTTTGTTCTTCCGGCCGGACATGCCGCTTGTAAAGGAAGACGTTCTGGTTCGCACCGTGGAGATGATGACCGGCATTAAGGATGCCGCCCCCATCACCAAGGAGTACCCGTACAGCATCGACGGACATGCCCAGATTATGACCGATCTGTACTTCTGGCGCTCGGCCCTGCAATTCGCTTCCGCACAGAGCCAACACGCTCCGGTATGGATGTACCGGTTCGATTGGACCTTGCCGGACCATCCGGTGCTCGGCAAAGCGATGCATGCCCTGGAAATCCCGTTTGTATTCAACACGCTGGCGCTGTTTGAGAATATCGGCGTTCAAGTCGATGCGGCCACGCAGGCCCTGTCGGACCGGATCCAGGATGCCTGGATTGCATTTGCACGGAACGGCTCGCCGGATACGGAGGCGCTGCCGTGGCCAGCTTATGATCCGGCTTTGCGTTCCACGATGATATTCAACAACGACAGCAGGATCATCGAGGACCCGGATGCGGAGAAACGGCACATGCTGCAATTATAATAGGGACACGACATAAACCAGGGAATCCTCCGCCGATTCGAACCCTGGCGGCAGCAAAAAAGCTGTATTCCAGTCATGACATCATGCCGGAATACAGCTTTTCGTTATGATGGGTCGTACAAGGACATGCTGCTGATTTCGGGCTCCGCAGCCCCCTGCTGCAGCGATGGGCTGAGAGGACTTCTAAGGATTCCTAGGAAATGCGAAGCCGCCTTATTTTACAGCCCCCTGCGTAATGCCGTTGATGATCCACTTTTGCGCGAATAGATAGATAATGATCATCGGCAGCATCGCCATCAGGTAGGAGGCAAAGGCCAGATTGAAGTCCGTGTTGAACTGCCCTTGGAATATATACTGCACCAGCGGCAGCGTGTAGGAATTCGTATCGCTGATAATGATGAGCGGCAGCAGGAAGTCATTGTAGGTCGAGAGGCAGATCAGAATGCCTACCGTCGCATTGATCGGTGCCATAATCGGGAATATGATTCTCCAGAATGTTCCCCAAGTCGACGTGCCGTCCACTCGGGCCGCTTCCTCCAGCGCCACCGGGATGGATTTGATATAACCTACGTACACAAATACGTTAAATGCCAAGGCATAGACGGTATGCAGGATGGTGAGCCCGACCAGATTCGTCATATGGAACCCGGCCGTCAGCTTGACCAGCGGCAACATAATGATCGGGAACGGAATAAACATCGCGCTGATGAAATAGAAGTACAAGCCTTTGAAGAACTTCCGGTTCATATTGCGGGCAATGGCATAAGCGACGAGCGAATTCGTCAGCAGGGTCAGCACCACCGTTGCCGTTGTCACCATGGCGCTATTGCCCAGCGCATGGAAGAAATTCGTCATTTTTATGGCGTTCGCGAAATTCTCGAAATGCAGGTCTTTCGGCAGGCCGAACACCGATGCCAGCATGTCTTCCGGCGTTTTGAGCGCAATCGTGATTGTCATATACAGCGGAAACAGGATTAATATCGTACCCAATGTGATGAGAATCATCACCGTCCAGTTGGTTTTCGTCCGCATTACATGTCCCCCTCTCTTCTCTGCAGGAACCGAATCTGCACAATCGATATCGTGGCAATCAAGATGAAGTAGATCACGGAGTTAGCCGATTGGTAAGCAAACTCGCCTCCCTCGAAGCCGCCGGTATAAATCAGGTGGGAGATGGACTGCGTGGCCCGCCCCGGGCCGCCGTTGGTGAGGGCTACGATCTGATCAAAGACCATCAGGGAATTCTTCATCGCCAGCACCATGTTGATCGTAAAGAACGGCGCGATCAGAGGAAACGTTATTTTCCAGAACTCCTGCCAGCGGTTCGCTCCATCGAGGTTGGAAGCCTCGTAAAGCGTACCGGGAATGGTCTGGAGTCCGGCAAGATACAGAATCGTGTTGTAGGCAATGCCCTGCCATACCGCGACCACCACGATGCCGATCCAAGCATGCTGTTCACTGCCTAGGATATTGGTCGACAGCCACCCGATCCCCAGGTTCTGTCCCCAAATGGTGAACACATTCGAGAACAGATAGTTGAATATGTAACCTACAATCAGCACGCTCAGAATATTCGGAAGAAAATAGATGCCCCGAAAGAAATTTCTTGCCTTGATTCTGGCGTTCAGTCCCATGGCAATCAGCAGACTGAAGATGTTGATGAGGATGGTGACCACGACCGCGAATTTGAATGTGAACCAGTACGCATTGCCCACGTTGCCATCCTTGAACAGATTGACGTAATTCTTGAAACCGATGAAGTCGAAGTTATCGCCGAATCCATTCCAGTTCGTGAAGGAGTAATACACCCCCTGCAAAGCCGGCAGCGTCAGAAATACGAAGAACAGCACGACCGCCGGCACGGTCATCAAGTAATAAGGCATAAGCCGCTTGTTCATGTTGGGTCCTCCTCAATGCTTCTTGGATATCGTGTGAAGAAAATACCGCCTTCCGCCCGTTAACGCCTGTCAGCTACCTTGTCCCATTCGGTGTCCAGCTTCTTCAGATACCCGTCGATATCCCCGTTCTGGAGGAAGGATTGGATCACCGAGTTCAGCTGCACCGCCGCGGGAATGTAGTGGTCGGCAAAATCGATGACCTGGCCCCGCTCCAGATAAGGCAGCAGCTCTGCGACGGCGGGATCCTCCTGCTTCACGCCTTCCACGGTGGAGAACAGCGTTTGCTCCGTTATATATTGCTTGCTATTCTCAGGCTCCAGCAGAAATTGAATGAAACGCTGGGCCTCCTCTTTATGCTTCGAATCCTCGGAAATAGCCAGTAAAGTATCAACGCCCGAAATCAGTTTATTCTCCTCCGGACGATCGCCGGTCGGCAGCGGAAAGAAGCCGATCGGCGCATCCGGATTCGCCTTCCGGATTTCCGGTATGGCCCAGGTTCCCTGGATATACATGGCGGATTCCCCCCTCGCGAAATCCCGGTTCCCGTCCGCATAGTTTTTGCCGAAGTTGTCCCCATGGCCATAATCCATCAGCGCGAGCTGTTTCTCCGCAATCTCCCGGTATTTCTCGGCAAACGTTACGGTGCCTTCCCGCCGATCCATGTAAAATTCAATGCCTTCCAGGTTGGAAGCCAATGCGTTAAACGGCAGCACCGTCTGCCAATCGTCTTTATATGTGAAATAAAACGGGATTTTCCCCGCATCCTTGGCCTTCTGCGCCGTAGCCAGCAGCTCATCCCAGGTCTTGGGAACGCTGAGCCCCAGCTCCTTGAAAATTTCCTTATTGTACATGACGCCGTTAGCGTTAGTGGAATAGGGAATCCCCGTAACCTCGTCCATGCCAGCTACGTCCTTCAGCATCTGGACATAAGTCTCATCCACCCGGCTCAGCAGCGGGTTATCCGTCAAATCCATAAATATGCCGCTTTGGGCCAGCAATGAATACGTATCGGTTGCACCCATGCCGATAATGTCGGGAATGTCATTCTTGACGACTCTTGTCTTGAGCACCGTCTCTGCATCCGGCGGGTTCACCTGAACCACCTTGATCTCGGATTGGGATTCGTTAAATTTCTCGATGAGTGCATCAAAGGAGCCTTTCGCTTCAGGCTTGTTCTGAAAAAACTCAATCTGCACGCGTCCTGACTCCTCTTGAGCGCCGCAAGCGGTCAGCATCCATACGGTCATCAAACACGCCGCAATCCATTTAGCTAACTTCATGGTCTGCCCCCCGTTTCCTATCCTGATGTTATATGGCCGATGTCCATGTTAATTTACTACCCTATTTGCTTGGTTGGTAAACCTACCCGACGCCGAGGGGACGCTCTCTTCCCCTTATTGAACACAACAAAAAAGCCAGCAGATCAGGTTCTTCAACCTGATCTGCTGGCAGGGATTGGCTATTTGTTTATAGCCTGATCCAACCTACTCCAGCCATTTTTTATGAATGTCCGCAAACTTGCCTTGCAGCTTCATTTCGTCGATCCACATTTCCAGATAGCTTGCATATTCAAAGTCGCCGCGAGGGATCATGTAGCCTTTTTCGCTGTTCGTGAACGGCTTGTCCGTCAAAGCGGCATACAGTCTGGAATCCGCCTTCGCATACGTGATCGCTTCGATTGTATCGGTGATCATCACGTCATACGTACCGTCTGCTACCAAATGCGGGATATCCAGGTTGTTCGGAACAACCGTCACATTCGCTTTGGTCAAGTGCTCGCGCACGAATACTTCGTTCGTTCCGCCCGGATTCACGCCGATGCGTACGGAAGGTTTATTGATATCTTCAACCGTCAGGTATTTGTCTTTGTCTTCTGCACGGATCAATGGAGCTTTACCGAAGGAAATGTACCCTTGGGATACATAAGCGGTTTTTTGTCTAGCCGTGTTGCGGGTAACGCCGCCCACTGCGATGTCGAACTTATCAGCCTGCAAGTCCTTCATCATGTTGGACCAAGTCGTGTTGACGTAGCGTACTTCGACGCCAAGGTCTTTACCGAGCTCTTCCATGGCGTCAACGTCATAACCTTCATACTCTTTTGTAGCAGGATTCAAATATGTAAACGGTTTGTAATCCCCTGTCATACCAACCCGGATGTAGCCTCTTTCGATAATTTCGTCAAGCTGGGAAGCCGCCTGCTTCTTCAGTTGACCAGGTGCATTGGTTGAAGCCGATTTTGCCGATACTTCAGGCGATGTGAGGACCTCGTTTGCCGCAAAGCCCGTTGCTACCAATGATAAGCTGACTACCCCTGCCAATAATACCTTTTTCCAATTTTTAGCCATGATTTCGTTTCCTCCAGTTTTCTTCTAGTTGTACTTCCTGATGCCCCTTGGTTGGCAGTGGCATCGATCTGCCTTGAACACGTTGAACCTCTTCTTGCCTGTACTTCCTCTGACTTACTGCCTTGCACGCTTGCGATTCGAACCGTTTTCCTTCCAGGCATCCCCCCTCTCAAGTACCCTTACGCGCGGTCCGTAAGATCCAGGGAATGCTAGAGACTGAATTTGCCGAGCTCTTTGCTAAGCTCCTGAGCGACCGTCTCCAGTTGTTTAACGGAATTTGAAATTTCCTTAATCGTTGCAATCTGATCTTCCACGGCAGCCGTCACGTTCTGTGCGTCATTGGAAGTCAGATCCGCAATGGACTTCAGCTCTTCAACCGAAGCGCTGACCTGTTCCGATCCAGCGGACATTTCTTCGGATGCCGCCGATACTTCCAAAATGTGATCCGCCACGTTGCGGGTCGCATTCAGAATGTTATCGAATTTCTCTCGCACATCTTCAATCAATGCAATGCCTTCCTGTACATCCTTACGGCTGACGTCCATGACCTGTACGGCGTTGATCGTGTCCTCGCGTATTTCCGTAATCAGCTTCGCGATCTGATCGGTTGAAACCTCCGACTGTCCCGCCAACTTCTTGACTTCTTCAGCCACGACCGCAAAGCCTCGTCCATGCTCGCCCGCTCTGGCAGCCTCGATGGAAGCGTTCAGGGACAGCAGTCGAATCCGGGAGGTGACTTCCGTGATAAAGCTCAAAATTTGCTCGATTTCCGAGGAACGCTCATTCAAACGCTCGATCGCCGTGCCGACTTTGGATGTACCCTCGCCGATGTTGCCGATCTGTTTCACGGCTTGCTCAACGACAACCGATCCGGTCTCCGCTTGGCTGGCAGCTTCCTGCGCGGCTTCGGACACCATGGAAGACGTCTCGGCGATTTTGACGATCCCGCTGGCCATGTCGCTCATGGACGTCGCGATTTCGTTGGAGCTTGAGGCGTGGGCGTGCGCACCGCTGGCAATCTGGCGAATGGAAGATCCGATTCGGTCCACGCTGTCCATGGCCGTATCCACCCCGCTCGAGACGGTTTCCGTAACTGACATGACCTGGCGGGAGGAATCGTTCACGCCGAGAACCAGATGCTTCAAATGCGATACCGTCTGGTTGAAATCGCTGGAAAGAACGGCAACCTCATCCTTGCCGCTAACCTGAATGGTCTTGGTCAAATCACCCGCCGCGACTTCCTTCACAGCCGTGTTGAGCCTGCGGATCGGCCGGACGATCTGGGCCGTGAACCAAATTGCTGCACCCGCGGAAACGATCAGGGCCGCAACCGAGATAATGACTAACGTAAACGACATCTCCTTGATCGGGGCATTCAGCTCATGGGTCGGTGCCGTCACGAAGACCCCCCAGTTCAAGTTGGACGGTGCATAGGCCGCCGAGTATTCAACATTATCCAGCACATAGTCGAATCCTCCAAGCTCGCCTTGACGTACCTTATCAAAAGCTTGCGATAATTCCGTGTTTTCCACATCTTCGACTTTCTTCTGAAGGACGAATTCCTCGGTCGGATGCCACATAAACGTTCCCGCTTTGCTTAGAAGAAAGGCATATCCGGTGTCTCCGAACGTTTGGGACGATACTGTTTTCTGAACCTCGTTAATCGGAAGGGTGGAGCCCATGTAACCGTACTGTTTTCCATCCCTCATCAGCGGAATGATCATCGTAACGATGTTGTTGCCCGTCCGCTTGGAAAGCACCGGCTCCGACACGACCAGCTTGCCTTCGCCCTTCCCGGCTTCCTGATAATGGACGCGATCGGACACGTCGGTCACCTCGCCCAGAAAGTTAATGACGTTCTTCCCCGTCAAATCGTACGAGAAGAAGAAGGTCTCAAATTCCTTGTTCGCTTCCTGCGCAGCCTGAATCAACTGCAGATCTTGCTCTTTGTTCCCCGTAATGAATTTCCCGATGCTTTCTACCTTGGCAATCTCCACATCAAGAAATTGGTCGATCTGAAGCGCCAGCTTCTCTGCCCGAAGCTGTGCTTCCTTGTCCAAGCTCTCCTGCAGCAAGTCAGATGACCGACTGTAAGTTATAGCAAAAACAGATCCAAGACTGACTAGCAAGAGCAAACAAATCATTGTAATCATCTTTTGCTTAAGACTCTTTAGCATGCTGTAAATCCTCCCCCAATAAGTAGCGCTTTGGTCCTATCCGATCATTCGTCCAAAATTTTTGCAAGTGCTCTTTTTTCTGTAAGGACTTTCTCTCTACATACAAAAACGAACAGGCAATGTCGAAAAATGTTGGTGTAAAATGGGAGATAAGACTCCGCTTTATAAGTTATCGGTAGCATTTGTCCAATTTTTGAGAGTTTGGCGAAACTTTTTACATAATTCGACTTTTAGGTCGTGTATGTGCAAATAGATGAATAATGGTTCTAAATCCCTAATTAAATGAAGAAAACGCATATATCTTTAGACCTTGTTGGAATCAGCATCGGCTGCACCACCCTCAGTCTTGGGGGCGGCTGGCCGCCTTTCGGAAGGCCAGGCGGAATAAAAACACAGCTGCATAAAAGCCAAAAAGGCTGCCCCATTGAAGCAGAAGGATCTGCTTGAGGGACAGCCTTATTTCATTCGTCGACCCTTAACCTGCCCTAATGGACAAATAAAGATCTTTGTTCGTTGTAAGCATGGAGCAGCGTGTAGCGGCTGTATCGAACCTTATGGGCTTCAGCCAGGCTCCGTTCCAGCAACTCATCGCCGATCGGAAGCTCCCACACCCCGGCCGGTCCGCCTACCATGCGCATCAGATCGCCCAGCACTTCCGGCTCCGGGAGATGCGTAATATGCGACCGAATGTCGTTCCACTGCAGCGCCAATCGCCGTTTTATATCTTCCGCACCCGGGGAGGAGCCTCCGTTCAGCTCAATCCCCTGCTCTCCGATACGATGATACAGCTTCGAGATTTCCACGCAAGCGGCGCCTACCTTGGCACCGTGCAGCAGCTGTTTCCTCCCTAGACGGATAAACTCCATCTCCCAATAATGGGACAGGTGATGCTCCGAACCCGAAGCCGGATGGGATTGACCGAACAGCAGCATCGCCAGGCCGGATTCGACGAGCGCCCCCATCAAGATGCGTACGCCCTCCTCGCTCCGCTTCGCAATCTGTTCCACCGCGTTCACGCACTGGCTGAGCGCGGATTTGGTCATATCCGCCGAAATTTGCAAATAGGGCTCGTCGGCCACCAAACTCCCGAACTTCCAGTCGAACAGCGATGTGTACTTGCCCAGCATATCCCCGAATCCGGCGGCGGTTAACTGGGAGGGAGCAGCCATGAGAATATCGACGTCCGCGAATATCGCGCTCGGTCCGATGGCAGGAATCGTTATCTTCTCGCCCCGTATAATGACCGGCGCTCCTTTGGAATTAAATCCATCCACCGATGCGGCCGTAGGCAAGGAGATGAACGGAACGCCCGCGGTATAGGCGGCGTAACGGCTAATATCGTGAATCGTCCCTCCGCCTACCGCCAGCACCGCCTTCGCCCCGCTATGCTGGATATCCAATATGACCTGGATCAGGGATACTTCATCCGCAATGACATCTCCCTTCCGGTCCGGAAGCAGCCGGGTGACCTGGACCCCGATCGAGGATTTCGCTAGCAGATTCGAAAGCCTCTGGCCCGCTTGGTCATAGGTATTGCCGTCCACGACCATGACCACCGAGGTCCACCGTTTCGTCTCAAGGTAGCCCGCCACCTCGTCTAACGCTCCGTGCTGGATCTGAACCAACTCTACTTCGTCCAGATTCGCAAGCTGATGGGCCGGTAAATCTGCGGCTAGACTCCGGACATTCGATAAAATGGAGGTCATATCCGCGTACCCATCTTTCCGGTTACCGTCATCGCCGGCAGCGGATCATTGCAGGTCATGCCGGTAACCCCGCATTCCAGCGAATACCGGACGCCCTGCTCATCGTCCGGGCAATAGCTCCAGACCAGCAGCCCCTGTGCCTGGAACCGGGCAACGAGTTCGGGCGTAAGCAGTGACATCTCCACGCCGATCCCCCACATTTTGGCGTAGGTGCCATCCTCCCCGAAGTCAAAGCCGGACATTTTCTCGCCCGGAAACCCCTGAGTCTTCTGGCCATGCGTTTCATGGATATAGGTCAGAACCTGAGCATCGAAGCAGGTGAATACGCAGCGCGGCAGGTACCCATACCGGTTCAGTATGTCAATCGCCAGGTCGGCGGCCTCTTGGGCATCGGGACTGGGCTTAATCTCCACGTTGCATAGAACCTCCGGATATTCCCGAAGCAGTTCGCAAAGCTCCTCAAGCGTCGGGATCTTCAAGCCTTCGAATTCCCGGGCAAACCAGCTGCCCGCATCCAAAGCCTTCAGCTCCGCAAGCGTGTAGTCCCTTACCTCGCCGGCACCATTGGTCGTACGCTGAACCGTTGCATCATGGATAACCACAATCTCCTTATCCTTTGTCAGCCGAAGATCAAACTCCAGCATGTCAACGCCTAACTCCAGTGCCTTGCGAAAGGCCAGCAGCGTATTTTCCGGATAAGCCGATTTATACCCGCGATGTGCAGCCACCATCATAGAGGATGGCTCCCGTAGTCGTTCGATCATATGTCCTGCCACTCCTTTACCTGTTGTTATTGGGCCAGAATCCGTTCCGTCTCTTTCTTGAAGGTATCCAGCGTCGCCGGGATATCCTTGCTGTCGTACATGATCGCTTCCATGGCGGAGAAGAACTCATGCATAATCTCAGGCCATGCCACATCCTTGTTGGTATCCGTAGCGAATTCCAGCTGATCATAGGCGACTTTGCGGTTCGGTTCTTTGGCCCACAGCTCTTGGATCTTCTCCGACTCCACCATCTTCTTCGTGAAAGGCAGGTAACCGGATTGCAAAATAAATTCAAGAGCGCCTTCCTCTTCCATCTCCATCCACCGGATGAACTCCCATGCCGCTTCCTTGTTCTTGGAAGAAGACAGCATCGTCACGTTCGCGCCTCCGGTCGGGTTCGCATACACTTCGTCCTTAGGCAGGAATGCCGTCACGTAATCGAAATCCACCGCGCTGGACAATCCGCCGATCGATCCCGTGGATTGGTACATCATCCCGACTTTGCCTTCCACAAACATGCTGTTTACGATGTTGCCGGAATCCTGAGCGGGCGGATAATACAAAGCGCCCGTGCTTTGCAGGTCTTTCAGGTAAGTGAACATTTTGGCACCGGCGCCGTTATCCGAAAAGCCGATCGACGTATTGTCGTCATTGAAGAACGTGCCGCCGGCTTGCGAAATCATGGCAATCGGATACCAAGTGTCGTAGGGCATCGTGACGCCGTATCGCTTATACTCGCTGCCTTCCTTGACCACCAGCGCGTTCGCGACCTCCTTCATTTTCTCCCATGTCGTCGGGATTTGAAGCCCGAGCTCATCCAGCAAGGTTTTGTTCACGTGCAGGATCGGGGTGGAACGATTCAGCGGCAGCGACACCAATTGATCATTGAAGGTGGAGTGTCCCATTAAACCGGCAGTGAAGTCGTCTGCGCTGATGCCGGAGCCTTCAAGAAAAGGCGTCAGATCCTCAAGGACCTCCGAATCCGCGAACATCTGGATGTAGGCTCGCTCGAGCATGCTGACATCCGGGCCGGTTCCGGATGCAATCGCCTGCTGCAGCTTGGTTACCGTTTCGTCGTAGCTGCCTTGGAAGGTGCCAACGACTTCGATATCCTCATGGGATGCATTAAAGCGCTGAATGAGCGCATCCATGTATTCCCCGTTCTTGCCTCCCAGCGAGTGCCAGAACTGCACCGTGGTTTTCCCCTTGTCTCCGGACGGGGCTTCGGTTCCCCCGCTTCCCGGCGCTTCGCCGGGCTCAGCCGAGCCTCCTCCACCGCATGCGGCAAGCAAACTGAACAGCAGGATGACGGATAGGCGTGTATACCATTTGGATTTCATGTGATTCATTCCTCCATTAATTATTCGATTATGAATGGCTGAAACCTGTCATTTCCTGTAATTATTTAATGCCTGAATACACAAAAGCCTTCACGATGTGCTTCGAACAGAACAAATATACAAGCAGGATGGGCACTACCAGAATCACGTTGCCAGCCATGATGATATGCCAGTTGCTGATGCCCTCGGTCTCCCGCAGCATGGCGATCCCCAAGGTCAGCGGCCGCACGGCTGCCGAATCGGTCATGACAAGCGGCCAGAAATAGTCGTTCCAGTGACTGACGAAGCTGAACAGCGCAATGGTGGCGAGTGCCGGCTTCGACATGGGAATCATGATCTTCCGGATGATTTTGAACTCGCTGGCGTTATCCAGGCGGGCCGCTTCGATGATTTCCTCCGGAATCTGCATGAAGTATTGCCGCAGCAGGAAGATGCCGAAGGCATTCGACACGAACGGAATGATCTGCGGGAGCAAGGTTTTGACCAATCCCCAATCCGCCATCATCAGATAAACCGGAATGAACGTAACCTGTCCCGGGATCATGAAGGCCAGGAGGATCATGCCGAACAACAGCGTTTTCCCCCGGAATTTATACTTGGCAAAAGCATACGCGGCCGGAATCATGATCAGGAACTGCAGTACGATGATGGAGCCGGTGACAACAACCGAGTTCCTGAAATAGGTCAGGAATGGCCCCGCATTCATCGCTTCCGCGAAATTCCCCCACTGCGGCGAAGCCGGAATCCACGTCGGCGGAAACGTCATCGTCTCCCGGAATGTCTGGAGCGATGTGGAGATCATCCACAGAAACGGAAAGATGAAGATCATGAGCACTGCAGCCTTCAGCAAATAGCCCAGCGCCGTCCATACGATTTTTAAGTCAAAGGTCTTCAAACCGTGCCTCCTTTCTTCGTGGCCTAAGCCTTATCGCCTTATTGATAGTGGACCTTCTTGGATAACAGCCGGAAATAGATGAACGTGAGCAATCCGATAATGGCCATGAGCACAACGCCTGTCGCGGCCGAATAACCGATATTGGTCGTTCGGAATCCGTATATGTAATACACAAGCGTCGTCGTTGCATTGTTCGGTCCTCCGCCTGTCATCACCTGAACGGTATCGAATACCTTGAAGGAGCCGATCGTCATGATGATGAGAATAAAAAACAGCTGCGGCGAAATCATCGGCAGTGTGATTTTGTAAAACACCTTGAACTTGCTCGCATTATCCAGCGCCGCCGCTTCATAAATGCTCGGCGATATGCTCTGCAAGGCTGCCACGATAATCAGGGTGTAATAGCCGATGGCCTGCCAGACCGACACGATAATGACCGATATCAACGCGGTCTTGGAGCTTTGAAGCCATGCCGACGGCGGGAGTCCAACCAGCTTGAGCAGGTAGTTGAGCAGTCCTTGATTTGGCTCCATCAGCCACAGCCAGACCAGCGAGATCGATACGATGGATACAACGTGCGGCGTGAAAATCCCGGCCTGGACGACCGAATTGAAACGGCCTTTCTTGTTCAGCCATACGGCGATCAGCAGGGACAACAGCATGGTCAAAATGACGACTCCGGCCGTATAGACGGAGGTGTTCCAGAGTGCTTTGTAGAAATCCCCGCGCCCCAGAATCTGCGTGAAATTGTCCAATCCGACAAATTTGCTCTTGTCTTTGTTCATCAGGTTGTATTTGAACAAGCTTAAGTAAATCAAATAACCTACCGGATACATCACGAACAGCAGGATACCCGCCATGGCTGGCGCGATCAGCACATAGGGCCTGATCCCTTCCCAGATCCTCCTCTTATCCATAGGCCAGCCCTCTCAGCCGCTCCATGAATTCCCTGTGGCGGTTGTCCTTCTCGTCCACCCGGTTCTCATCCGGACCGAAGAAAAACAATTGGTCGGCCGGCACGCCGAGACAGACTTGCTGATCGACGTGGTATCTGTCATCCGGACATTTCACCATGAATGCATGACCATCGGTCGTCTTCACCTGATAAATCGTCTCGGAGCCCAGCATTTCCCGCGTGATGACCTCGCCCTTGGCCGTGTAGTGAAACGATTCCGGCTCCGTGCCGATCACAACGCTTTCCGGACGGAACCCGAACGTCGCGCGATCGTCTCCCAGCGGCGCAATGTTCATGGGAGGAACCCCGATAAACTGGGCCGCAAACAGATTGCTGGGCTTGCGGTACACTACCTCGGGCGGCGCCTCCTGCTGAATGACCCCTTTGTTCATCAGCACGATGGTATCCGCCATCGACATGGCCTCGATTTGGTCATGGGTCACGTAAACAAAGGTCGTCCCGAGCTTCTTGTGCAGCTCGATCAGCTCGATCCGCATCTGAACCCTCAGCTTGGCGTCCAGATTGGACAACGGTTCATCCATCAGGAAGACGGACGGATCCTTAACCATGGCCCGGGCTAAAGCCACCCGCTGCCGTTGTCCGCCGGACAAGGTGGAGGGCTTGCGGTCTAAATAATCGTTCAGGCCCACGGTTGCCCCTATGGTTTCCACCAGGCGCTTGCGCTCGGCTTTGGGAACCTTATTGTTCACGAGGCCGAATTCGATATTCTCGCGGACCGACATCGTCGGGTAAATGGCGTAGTTCTGAAACACCATGGCCACGCCGCGCTTCCCCGGTGCAATGCGCGTGACATCCTTGCCGTCGATCAGAACGGAACCGGAGGTTTGAGGGTCTATGCCCGCGATCATCCTTAGGAGCGTTGTTTTCCCGCACCCTGACGGGCCGACCAGCACGGTGAATTTTCCGTCCTCGATGGTAAGATCCAAGTCCTCTATGACGGTTTGACGATCAAACGACTTGCTCACTTTCACAAATTCAATGGATGCCAAGAGCGATCCCCCTCACCAATGTGTAATGATGTTGTTGCTGTCATGACAAGCAAAAAAATGAACGTTTCCATAACATGAAATCCCTTACATGCACCTGATAATAAGTACGCATCAAATGCACATGTAATGATCATTTTTGTTCATTTTTATTTAATTCGATTGTAGATCTGCAATATTAGGAGAGTGTTAGGCCTTCGTACGGATTGTGTAAATTCGCTTCGCAGCAAGGGATTTAACATGGCATTAACATAACGGGAGTACACTAGATAGATATGGAGCCCATAAGCATAAAAAAGCAAAAGTGCGCATTGTATGTACAAACGCACTCTGCTGCTCATTGTCCAATTAGGAAGGGAGAAATTATCGATTGCTGGCACACGAACGAAAGAAAAGGATCATTGATTACGTAAGGCAGTACCGTACGGCAACGGTTGCCGCCCTGGCATCCGAATTCGGCGTCCACACGGCCACCATTCGCCGCGATCTGGCGGAGATTGAGCAGGAAGGCGCTTTGAAGCGCACGCATGGCGGAGTCATCATGGAGCAATGGACGCATAACGAGCCATCCTTTAATGAACGGACCAACTTTCATCGGGACGAAAAAATACGCATCGGCCAGCTCGCGGCTTCACTCGTGGAAGACGGGGAAAATATCATCATCGATTCGGGGACAACCACCCTTCATATTGCTACGCATCTTGTTCACCGCTCGGACATTACCGTCATAACCAACGATATGAACGTTGCCGTCGAACTTCGCGATGCTCCGGGCATCAAAGTCATCCTGACCGGCGGGGAGCTGTACCCCTCGAGCTATATGCTAAACGGCATGTTTACCGACCATGTGCTGAAATCCCTGCATGTGGAGAAAGCGTTCATCGGCACCCCTGCCCTGCATCCCCAGCATGGCCTCATGCACCCGGAGGCGCTGCTCGTCCCGGCCAAGCAGAACATGATCCAGGCCGCCGGCGAAATTGTCGTAGTCACCGACCACAGTAAGATCGGCAAGCTGTCCCTGCATACGGTCGCTCCCAACAGCGCCATTCATACACTCGTTACCGGCAGCGAGGCTTCCGACTCGGATGTCAAGCCTTTTCAGGAACGGGGCATCACCGTTTACAGGGTTTGAGACTAGCAAACTTTGCATACCTTTGCGAACCTGGCACCTTTGCATACCTTCGTACCTTTGCGTACCTTGGCATGCCTTTGCATACCTTCGTACCTTTGCGTACCTTGGCATGCCTTTGCATACCTTCGTACCTTTGCGTACCTTGGCTTTGCCTGAACATACTTCTTGCAGAAAGCACAAAAGGCACCCCGGGGGGTGCCTTTTTCAAGCTGC
>Ga0209784_100498_pt1 | contig 15514 bp, 6 predicted proteins | sample AraplaCvi_mLB_r2_2_FD_184284 | JGI IMG/M metagenome (GOLD analysis project Ga0209784, IMG submission 184284) | Arabidopsis root microbial communities from North Carolina, USA - plate scrape CL_Cvi_mLB_r2 (SPAdes) (version 2) | ecosystem: Host-associated > Plants > Roots > Endosphere | place: USA...
ATCGCGATGCAGGTCGGGAGGATATGCGCAAGAACCGCAACCACCGCGCCTAGCACCCCTTTTTCCCGGTAACCGAGATAAGCGGCCATCTTCGTGGCGATCGGACCCGGGAGCGCATTGGCCAGAGCCAGCACCTCTCCGAATTCATCGTCGCTGAGCCAGCCGTAACGAACGACGGCCTCATGCCGGATCAGTGGAATGACGGAGGGTCCGCCGCCATAACCGAGTATGCCGGTTCGGAACATGCCGAACGTTAATTCAATGTATGGTTTGCTATGTTTATCATCCAAGGGTAGGAGTCCTTTCTGTCGAAAATCAGAGTCTGATGCCCATTCGGCTTTTATAGCGCTTGATTAAAATCTGCGTGTCCACGCTGGTTATGCCCGGAAGCGGGTAAAGCTTCTCGTTTAAAAACATTTCCATTTCCTTATGATCGGCAAACAAGCCGTGCATATGCAGTTTGCTGGGACCGGTCATATGATACAGGCTGGTGACATATGGCTCGTTCTCCAGTGTGTCCGCCACTTGCTGCAAATATTTGGGCTCAACCTCCACATTGAAAAAAGCGGACACCGAAATCCCCACTTTCTCCGGATTAATGACAGCCGCGAAGCGCTCAATGACGCCGTCATCGACCAGGGCATTGACCCTGGCCTGCGCGGCCACGCGGGACAAACCGATCTCCTTGGCCAAATCCGTGTACGAGATTCGCCCGTTTTTTCCGAGAATCGCAATAATTTTGCGGTCCGTATCATCAATCATGGGAGACGAGTTCTCGCCGGCAGCGTGAATATTCATGGACTGCAGCTCCTTTAGTTTTACTTATATGTAAGACTAACCTCGTGTGAATATTACAAAACGTAATTTAAATCAAAGTTATACTTACGATACGTTTAAATATATAAGTTCTTTATAATATTTACAATATGATTTGCCAAATTTGAAACTTTTGCTCCGCATTTCAAGTCTAAGACTATGGATAGAAAAAGATAGATTTGAATGATTTGGATGTTGACATGCCTCAATGGAGAAGGCGGAATGATTCTGGAGAAGCGAAGCGGTCCCCCTTGATGCGTAGTGCTGAAAGGGCTACTGGTTAGAATCCATTTTGCAATTCTATTAAATGGTTCATTTTATATAATTACCCTTTTATATCAATTTATGATAGGATAAACGAGGTGAATAACTAGCTTCTCAGGATTTTTATTTGGAAAGGCGGCATGGATATGAAGAAATTATTTTGCCTCATTCTGGTTATCGTTATGCTGATCCCGGCGAGCATCGTCTCGGCGGCGGGCACAGCCACTCAAGCCAAGTCGAAGAACAAACCGATAAATCTTGTTTTTGCAGGTGACATTCTGTTAGACGGATACGTGGGAAACCAGATTGATAGATTCGGTAACCTATATCCTTTTAAGAAGGTAGCCCCCATCTTGAAAAAGGCGGATATGGCGTTTGCCAACCTGGAGACGCCGGTCTCCATTCGCGGCAAGGCTGCGGATAAAACCTTTGCTTTCCGTTCGAAGCCGGACACGCTCAAGGGCCTGGTATACGCGGGAATCGACGGCGTCACGCTGGCGAACAACCACATCCTGGACTATGGCCAGCAGGCCATGCTGGACACGATCACGCATCTGAAACGCCAGAAGATCGGGTATACGGGTGCCGGGCGAAATATAGACGAGGCCTTCAAGCCTTACGTGCAGAACATTAACGGGAAGAACGTCGCGGTGCTGGGCGTCAGCCGGGTGCTGTCGGACAATTCCTGGATTGCGGGCAAGAACCACCCGGGTGCTGCCTCCGCCTACACGATGGAGCCGATGCTGACCCATATTAAGAAGTCGGCCAAAACCAACGATTATACGATCGTATACATCCATTGGAACGAGGAATTCGCCGACTATCCGGAAGAATATGCGCGCACGATGGCCAAGAAGATGATTGACGCCGGGGCCGACATCATTATCGGTTCGCACAGCCATACGTTGATGGGCATCGAATATTACAAGAACAAGCCGATTTATTATTCGCTCGGCAACTTCGTGTTCAACCGCTCCACCCGGGGCGGAGACAAAACCCTGCTGTCGATGATGGTGCATGTTGAGATTCAGGACTCCAAGATCACGAGCCGGATTACGCCCGTGAAGATTATTCAAGGCCAACCGAATTTGATGGATAAGAAGTATAATAAAGAAATCATCGCGAAACTGAACAAACTCTCCTACAATGCAAAAATTGATGCCAACGGCAACGTCAGCAAAAAATAATAGGGAATTTTGAAAACAACTGCGGCTATAAGCTGCGGTTGTTTTTTTGTGCGCTTTTTGGAAGCTTACCTTAAAAACAAGTCGGAAACTGGCGGCGAGGCGTTTGTTTTCATTCCCCGCATTCCGACAAAAGCTGCGCTTACGCCACCCATCCGGAAATTCCTGCCGAAAAAATAAAATAAAATTTTACAAAATGTATTGTAATTTAAAATAAAATTTCAATATGATGAAGGGAAGAAGACGGGTTAATTTCGTTCGTCGGAAGCGGTAATACGAATCGGCAGCATACTTATTTGCAGCCCTTCCAGCTAATGACTGAATGTAAAACCGATACCGGCAGAGTTAACTTGGTCTTAACACAGATTGGAGGTGGAATTAACAAGCGAGCGCTATACTCCCGAGTAGGTCTTTCGTTCATGAGCGGACTTACAACCGAGAGGAACCAGAGTCCAAGCATAGAGAAGGAGGAATTCATGTACATGTTAAGGAGCAAAAAGAGAATATCATCGCTGCTCAGCGGTGTGATGTTTCTATCGCTGCTGTTTCCCGCAGGACAAGCTGCTGCCGCCGACCCAGCGGCAGCAGCTGCATCGGTCATTGATATGCGGCAGATGGAGATCGGGCCGGGGGCTACATACACGTGGGCGAATATGCAAAAAGGCAGCGGCGAGCAGAAGGTCCATATGGTGGAGTTTGATCCATCGCAAGGAAATTTGGAACTTCAGCCGGGTCTCACCGATGGCAAGGTATACGGCATGCAGGGAGTCAGCAAAATGGCGTCGGATGCTGACAAGGCAGGCAACCGCGTCATCGCGGCGGTGAACGGGGATTTCTACGATATGTCCACCGGAATTCCGCTCGGATTGTTCATGGGGGATGGGGAGCTGTTGACGGATCCGCCCAGCGGACGGAACGCTTTTGGCATTAAACAGGACGGAACGAGCCTCTACGGCAGTCCGAAATTAACGAAAAACGTGACGATAGGCGGAACGGTCAGCAGCCTATCCTCCATCAACCGTCTAAGAGGGACGGACGCACTTGTGCTTTATACCGAAAAATTCAATGCCACCACGATGACCAATAATCTGGGTGACGAAGTGATTCTGGATATCGTGAGCGGCAGGGTCGCCAGCGGAGAGACCTTGACGATGAAGGTGGTCTCGGTTGTTAAGGACCAGGGAAATTCGCCGATCGGCCAAGGTCAAGTGGTTTTGTCCGCTTCGGGCTCGCAGCGGAGCAAGCTTGCCGGGCTGAAGGCAGGGGATGAAGTGACGGCGGCTTTTCAGCTGGATAACGAGTGGCAGGACGTCACGATGGCGATTGGCGGCACCGTGATGCTGGTCAAGGATGGGGTCGTGCAGCAGCATACCGATCCGGCTGTACACCCGAGAACGGTGGTGGGCACCAAAGCGGACGGATCAGTTGTGCTATTCGAGGTTGATGGCCGCCAGCCGGGGTTCAGTGAAGGGCTTAACTACATCGAGCTTGGCGAAATGCTGCAGGAGCTTGGCGTGATTAACGCACTGAACCTGGACGGAGGCGGTTCGGCCACCTTCGTTGCCCGCCTGCCGGGAGAAACGGAGCGCAAGGTGCTCAACTCGCCGTCGGACGGCGGGGAACGCAAAACGGCCAACGGCATTTTGCTGGTGAACAAGGCGCCTGAAGGAGCGGCGGATAAACTTGTCGTTGCACCGACGCTGGAAAGAGTGCTGACCGGTTCATCCGCTACCTTCAAAACGGCGGCCGTGGACCAGAATCTGCATCCGGCGAAAATGACGGAGGCCGCGGTTTGGAGCGTTGACCCAGCCTATGGTACGATCGACGCCAGCGGTACGTTGACGGCAGGCAACCAACCTGGAGTGACAGAGGTATCCGTACAATCCGGTAATCTGACGGGTAAAGCCGCACTGGAAGTCGTCGATGAGCTGACTGAGCTCAAGTTCTCCGACGCTGTGAAGACTTTCTCCTCCGGCTCGACCGAGACGCTCAAGGTCACGGCGCTTCGCAACGGTCAAGTGGTACAGGCCGATAATAGCCGTTTGGAGTGGCGTATCGAAGGCGATATCGGGACGATTGACGGAAGCGGAACGTTTACCGCTACGGATAAGCAGGATGTCAGCGGCAAAATCTTCGTGAAGTACGGTCCAATCGAGACCTCAATCGAAGTGAACGTCGGTCTTCCACCGGTCATGCTCGAGGATTTCGAGAACGGCCTTAGCCGTTATAAACCAAGCGCCGGTGCGCAGTTCAAGTCGACCCAGGTATCCATTGAAACCGATGAGACCTATATTCGTTCCGGGCATGGCGCCTTGAAGCTGGAGTACGATTTTACCGGAATGACCGGTACCTCCGGTGCTTATCTGCAGACGAACGGCACCGCGGACAATATCGAAATTCCGGGCTATCCGGAGAAAATCAGCATGTGGGTCTACGGAGACGGCAACGCGCACTGGCTCCGTGCCCAAATTCGTGACAGCAAGGGTGCGATCCCGCTTGATTTTACCGATCAGACGGTCGGCGTCGATTTCAAGGGATGGAAGTATCTCGAAGCGTCCGTGCCCAAAGGAAGAACCCTTCCGCTGGTGATGGACATGCCGGTTCGATATATGGAAACACAGGCCGCGAAAAAAGACGCCGGTGCCATCTACGTGGACGAAATTCGCGCATTGTACGGTCCGGCCAACGACGATATCGATCCGCCGGTTCTGAAGAAATCCTCGCCGGCCGACGGTGCGGAGATTACAGAGAACATGCCGACCATTACCGTGTATGCCGAGGATGCCGGCTATGATCCTGTCGCACACCCGGGAACGACGCTGATCGATCCGGACAAAATCAGGTTCTATCTGGACGGCAGTCTGGTGCAGCATACCCTGTATCCGCCGGAAGGAAGAATCCATTACACGCCGAGCGTTCCGCTCGCCGATGGTGTTCATCAAGCAAAAGTCACCGTCCGCGATTTGTCGGGCAACCAAACGACCAAGGAATGGAACTTCACCGTAAATACCGGTGCACCCAAAGTGGTATACAATACGCCGGATCCGATCTATGTTGGCGGCAGTTACACGCTGGATATCGGCGGTGTGAAGACATCCCAAATCCGCAGCGGCCATGTCGATTTCCAATTCGATCCCACCAAAGTGGAGAATTTGGAGCTCATACCGGGGGACAAGCTGAGTGCAACCCAGGTTAGCGCAAGCATCGATGGTACAACAGGAAAGGTAAGCGTGGCTTGGAAGGACATCCATACCGCATCCCTGCAGGATACGGACTGGATCGGCCAAATCCGGTACGACGTGAAAAAGAACGCAACCGGCAGCAGCATCATAGCGCTCACGTCCGGGGCGGTATCCTTTACCGATATGGGCAATACCGAGTTTTCGTTCTACGGTCTTCCGATCGAATCGCAGATCGCAACGCATTTTGCGCTGAGCTGGAATGAGGAAGGAATCGTAGAGGGATACGAAACGGTGTTCGAAGTTGCCGATGCCCAAGGGCAGCCCGTGGAAGGCGTACAGATCTTGGCAGACTCGGCGGCGGTCGGAACAACGGATGCGACGGGTATCCTGAAGACCGGGGCGCTGACGTCCCAGGTCAAAACGTATACCGTGCAGGCCGTCAAAGGCAATCAATACAGTCCGGCATGGGAGTTCAAGGTTTCGCCGCTGGCCGGAAGTCCTACTCCTTTCAACATCAGCGTGGGCATGGGAGAAGATCCGGCCACGTCGCGGATGCTGAACTGGCACACGGACCCGGCGACGGAGGGGACCGTCGTGGAACTAGCGAAGCAATCCGAATTCACGGATTTCGATGCGCCGAACGTCCAGAAGTTCAATGGTGCTAGCGAGCTGTACCATACCTTGGACCTCGGCACTGTACGCGTCCATAAAGCGACGGCGTCCGGACTTGAGCCGGGCACAGAATATGTGTACCGTGTGGGCGACGGGCAAGGTCAATACAGTACACAAGGCTCGTTTAAAACAACGGAACTCGCGGGAGACACAACGAAGTTCCTGTATTTTGCGGATTCCCAGGCATCCACCGCCAAAGAGTTCGAGCTGTGGGGGAATACGATCGACAAGGCCGCAGCCGAGCATCCGGACGCCGAATTCATGGTCCATGCGGGGGATATGGTGGACAAGGGCTTCCTGGAGGAGCAGTGGAACCATTGGTTCGCTGAAGCCCAGAAGCATTTCCTGAATACGACGTTAGTGTCGGCCATCGGCAACCATGAAGTGATGGGGACCAAGGAAAACGGGGACTTCCTGGCTCACTTTAACCAGCCGGGCAATGGCCTGGACAGCCTGAAGGGAACCAACTTCTCTTTTGATTACAAGGACGTTCATTTCATTATGCTGAACAGCGAGTATCAGCTGGAGGAGCAGAAGAAGTGGCTCCAGCAGGATTTGGCTAGCAATGACAAGGATTGGACCATCGCGATGTTCCACCGCGGTCCATACGGCAGCATCTATGATTCCGCCGAGGTACGCAGCCTGTGGGCGCCGGTGCTGGAGGAGTTCGGCGTGGATCTCGTGTTAAACGGACATGATCATATTTATATTCGTTCCTACCCGATGATGAACAACCAGATTGCTGCGGACGGGAAGGGCACGACTTACGTCGTGGCAGGATCGTCAGGGCCTAAATTCTACTCCCACACGGAGCGGGGCTGGCATGAGGTTGTCGACGATGAACCAACACAGATGTATGCTTCTGTGGAAGTGGAGGGAGACGAGCTTTATTACGTAACCAAAACGGTTGACGGACGCGTCGTGGATGAGTTTACGTTGTCGAAATCGGCTACGAAGCCGGAGCCGCAGCGGATTGAAGTAACTCCAAACCAGCTGACGCTAGCTGTAGGCGAGAGCCAAAAGTTGCTGGCTGATGTGAAGCCGAGCGGTGCGGAACGAACCGTGGTATGGTCCGTCTACCATTCCGAACCGTCGGATGACGTCATCAGCGTATCCACAGACGGCATCGTGACGGCTCAAGGGCTGGGCAATGCCGTCGTCAGAGCGACCAGCACGGCGGCACCGGATGTCTATACAGACGTGAGTATTACGGTAGACCGAATCCCGAACGGCAGCATCGAATCGATCCTCTTAAGCGGCAAATCCGAGCTGAAGGTCGGGGATACCGATAAGACGGTAATCGAGGCGGTTTATACCGACGGCAGCCGTATTCGTTTAATCGAAGGCATCACCTATGCGAGCAGTAGGCCGGACGTAGCTTCCATTGATGAACAGGGCTCGGTACGGGCTTTGGCAGAAGGGGCAACCGTTATTTCGGCAACCTATGAAGGGTTTAAGTCGGAATATGATTTGAAGGTGATCACCCGTGGTGGAGGGAATCCCGATCCGGGACCGGAGCCGCCGGTAGACCCGCCCGTGCAACCGCCGGTAACACCACCGGTTACGCCTCCAGTAACGCCGCCCGTGACACCGCCGTCATCAGGCAGCATCACCTTATCGGGAAGCGAGCTTGCAGCTAAACTGTCGAACGGGCAAGTGACCTTGTCGGTGGACGGAAACTTTACGGATATCACGCTGCCAGGGAATGCAGCAGACATCCTCAAGGATGGTTCGATCCACCTTGAAGCGAAGAATTTGTCCCTAACGATCCCGGCCGAAGTGCTTCGCCAGCTGGGCGCCCTTGCAGATGCAGGCCAGCTTGAGAAGGGCACGATAAAACTGAGTGCCGCCACCTTAACGGAGGCCGAGATGAAGCAGCGGATCGCGCAAGCTGCCCGCGTCTCCGGCGCTAAGCTGACAGCAGCCGGAGCCATGCTGGAGTTCGAGCTTAAACTGACGGCAGCGGATGGCAAAGTCCACCGCTTAACCGAATTCGGTCATCCGATCATGCTAGAACTGCCGTTATCTTCAGATGCTGATGGCAAAAGAATCTCCATGTACTATGTATCCGGCAGCGGAGAGCTGGAGTATATCGGCGGTGTGAACAAAGACGGCCGCATGGCCGCAGGAATCCGTCATTTCAGTGCTTACGGTTTGCTGGATTACGAGAAAACCTTTGCGGATGTTCCAGCCTCGTTCTGGGCTGCGGAGGTGATCGGCGATTTGGCCGCGAAGCAGCTCATCGAAGGCGTCAGCGCGGACCGCTTCGCACCGGCGCAGCAAGTGACCCGGGCCGAGTTTGCCGCGATGCTGGTTCGTCTGCTGGATCTTAAGGCAGAAGGACCTGCGCCGTTCGCCGATATAGCTTCAGGCAAATGGTACGCCGAGGCCGTGTCGGCGGCCGCCCAGTCCGGCATCGTGAACGGAACTGCCAAAGACCGTTTTGCACCGGACGCCCCGATCAAGCGCCAGGAAATGGCGGCGATGCTGGTGCGCGCTTATGCCCACGCGATGAAACAGCAGCAGGAGAACATCAGCGCGGGAAGCGGATTTGCCGATCTCGCCGAGTCCCCGTACTGGGTTCGGGAAGCGGTAGAAACCGCGCATGCCCTCGGATTTGTTCAGGGCCATACGCCGAGCCGTTTTGCACCGGAAGGTTTGACCACGCGTGCGGAAAGCGCGCAGGTTATCCATAATCTGTTGAATAAGCTGAAGTAAAGCTTAGGCGAATACCGCCTCTCTCCACTGTAGAACTTCGCAGAGGAGAGAGGCTTTTTTTTAGGTTAAAGTATGGCGGAAGTTCCGATATAATGATATACAGGATCAATGAACGAACGATAAGCCGAAGTTACACCTACTGTTAACCGGAAAGGGGGGAGAGGATGACGGAATACGCGAATACGCCGAAGCCGCCTTATTATGCCTGCATTTTTGTGTCCAAACGAACGGATGGCGACCGGGGTTACGGAGCGATGTCCGCTAAAATGACGGAGCTCGCTGCGCAGCAGCCCGGCTATCTGGGGGTGGAATCCGCTCGGGACGAGGGTCTCGGGATCACGGTTTCGTATTGGGACTCCCTGGAGTCCATACGTTTATGGAAGGAGAACGCGGCTCATCAGGTAGCCCAGGAACGGGGCAAGAACGAGTGGTATGAAAGCTATGGCTTGCGAATTTGCAAGGTGGAGCGGGACAGCTTCTATAAGCTTTAGGCAAGGCCAGATCATGAAGAGGAAGAGGAGGAGTTTTATGGTGCAGAATCCGGGCAAGGTCAAATGGGGAATTATGGGGACGGGCTGGATTGCGGAGCAGTTTGCAGCCGATTTGGCATATGTGGACAACGCTCAGTTTCTGGCGATCGGTTCCCGTACGGCCAGCAGTGCAGGCGAGTTTGCGTCGAAATACGATATACCGCGGGCGTATGGCAGTTACGAGGAGCTCGTGTCGGATCCGGATGTCGACGTTGTGTACATAGCGACCCCGCATCCGATGCACAGGGATCATGCGCTGATGTGTCTCCAAGCAGGCAAATCCGTTCTGTGCGAAAAGCCCTTTACGATCAACGGGGATGAGCTGGAGGAGTTAGTCGCAGCAGCACGGGAGCATAAGCTGTTCCTCATGGAGGCCATGTGGACGCGTTTCCTTCCGCCGATCCGGCAGGTGCGCGAATGGCTGAAGGAAGGTCTTATCGGCGACGTCCGGCTGGTGAAGGCCGATTTCGGTTTCCGGAGCGGCTGGAATCCGCAGGGCCGTTTGCTGAATTTGGAGCTCGGCGGGGGCGCGCTGCTGGATGCGGGCATTTATCCGGTGTCGTTTGCGGCCATGATCTTTGGAGCCGAGCCCGAGAAGATTTGGAGCACGGCGCATATCGGCGAGACGGGCGTAGATGAGCAGTTCTCCGTTATTCTATCCTATGAATCAGGCAAGACGGCATCGTTAAACGGGGCGATCCGGCTGGGATTGACGAATGAAGCTTATATTTATGGCACCAACGGGCATATTCACATACCGTCCTTCCTAAATGCGACATCCGCTGCGCTTCATGTCGATGGCGGGGAACCGGTGGTTGTGACGGATGACCGACAAGAGAAGGGTTATAGCTTCGAGGCTTACGAAGTGGGACGTTGCCTGCTGGAAGGGCGGCTCGAGAGCGATGTGATGCCGCTGGACGAGTCGGTTGCGATTATGAGGCTGCTGGATCAGATCCGCGGGCAGTGGGGACTAAAATATCCTTCGGAAGGTTAATTTACCTCGTGTTCAATAAAGCAAGGCGAGAGAACTTCTCGCCCTGCTTTTTTTTGTTATTCGTATCGGTAGATTCAGGAGAAGCGCAAATATTAAAGAGTGAGTGTCATTATTTACATAAGTTTTACGCAGGGATGACAAGCCATTAATCCCCCTTTGTTATGCTGGAGCTGTTTGTAGCGGTGACACAGACCCATCTTTACATAACAAAGGAGAGAGTAAATGATTAATTACATGTACAAAAAGCTATTATCCATTCTGTTATCGACGGCACTGGTGTTTGGATTCTTTGCAGGCACCGGTTTCCAGACGACGGCGGATGCCGCAGTTCAGGATCAACCCGATATCCTTCTGCAGCGCAATGCCGAGTGGAAGTATTTGGATCAGGGACAAGATTTAACAACCGTTTGGCGTGCCACCTACGATGATTCATCATGGACTTCGGGATTAGCTCCATTCGGATATAAAGATAACGGAAGCGGTATTGCAACCGCGGAGTTTGGTCCGCTCAACACGGTAGTCGATTACGGTTCAGATAAAAAGCTCAAACACCGCACGACTTACTTCCGTACGAATCTGCAGGTCAACAAGGATCAGATCGACGCTTACGGCCAGATTCTCGGAACGTTTGGCATTGATGACGGTGCCGTGCTCTACGTCAATGGCCATGAAATCAGACGTATGGGCATGCCTGAGGGCGAGATCACCTATTCCACGAAGGCAACTTCCAATAAGGACCTTCCGGTTGTGTATGGGGATGTGGATCTGACGGCGCCGCTCAAAACGTACTTGCAGGACGGAAACAACGAAATTGCGGTTGAGGTTCACCAGCAGAGCGACAGCAGTTCGGATCTGTACTTTGATATGGAGCTTATCGCGTTAGCACAGGCGCCAGTGCTGGATATCTCCAAAGTTACGGTCACCTTCCATGGAGATGCAACAAGCGCAAAGGGCTTTACGTGGTATACACCGCTGGGTTCCTTCCGCAGTGATGTACAGGTTGTAGAGAATCGCGGCGGTGCGCCTGATTTCAATCAAGCGCAGGTGTTTAGCGGACGGACTTCCGTCTCTTCGAACTCTCCAGGTGAACATGTTCATAAAGCGGAAGCAACAGGCTTGGCTGCGGATACACCCTACTACTTTAGAGTTGGAGACGAAAGTCTGAATCTATGGAGCGAGGTAGGTACCTTCGAAACGGCACCTGTCAGCGGTGCCTTCTCGTTCATCGACCTGACGGATACGCAAGCAAAGGAAGAAGACGAGGCGATGCTGTCCGCAGCCACCTTGTCGAAGGCGCTGGCCACCATCCCCGATGCCAAATTCGTTGTCCATAACGGAGATGTCGTGGAGAACGGTACATCGGAGCAGGAATGGAACTGGCTGCTGGGCCATTCCCAGTCCAGTCTTTTGCATACCACGATCGCTCCTTCCGCGGGCAATCACGAGAATAAGAATAATGCTTTCTATGAGCACTTCAATGTGAAGCAGCCGGATAACGCTGCAACGGTGACAGGCGCATATTACTCTTACGACTATAGCAATGCTCACTTCATCGTGCTCAACTCCAACGAGAATTCGACCGAATATGCGAACTTCTCCACGGAGCAGGTAGCTTGGATGAAGCAGGATGTGGAGCAAGCGAAAGCTGCAGGAGCAGAATGGATTATCGTTAATATCCACAAAGGCCCTTACACCACTTCGAACCATGCTACCGACAGCGATATCAATGGCGTAAGTGGCGTGCGTAAACAAATCGCGCCCCTGATGAATGAGCTTGGAATCGATATGGTGCTTCAGGGACATGACCACATCTATGCGCGCACGAAGCCGATCAAGCGTGACGGAACCGCGGAAGATGTCGCCAAAATCACCGAGACGCTGAATGGTCAGAGCATCGAATATGCGGTCAAGCCGGACGGAACAATCTACATGATTCCTGCCACCGCAGGCGCCAAGGTTTATTTCAAGAACCAGAAGCCGGAGCTGGGTGACGCGTATTTCAATTTGTTCGAACTTGCGGAAGAGAACCACGCCCGTAAGTATGGGGACACAACCAGTTTAGCCAGAGGACATGTACAAAATTTCGTGGGCATTACAATCGACGGCGGCAAGCTGACGGCTGTCACGTATGAGATCGACCAAAATCAATACAACGCGCAGCCGTTCATAGTGGATCAATTCGGAATTATGAAGGAAACGAAACCGGATCCCGTTCAGGAAAAAGTGAGCAAAGTGACGGTTACGTTCCACGGCGATGCTACATCTTCCAAGGGTTTCACCTGGTATACGTCCCAGCAGGTGACAGGCAGCGACCTTCAGGTGGTGGAGAAGTCTGCGGAAGCGCCTGACTTTACGAATGGGTTATCATTCCAAGGGCGTTCGGCTTCTTCTGCCAATTCGGCGGCGGAGCTTGTGCATAAAACAGAAGCAACAAAGCTGAAGTCCAATACAACCTACTATTTCCGGGTAGGGGATGCGTCTCTTAACGTATGGAGCGACATCGGAACGTTCCAGACGGCGCCTGAGAGCGGGGCGTTCACGTTTATTGATCTGGCCGATACGCAGGCGAAGGAAGAAGATGAGGCCGTGCTTTCCTCCGAAACGCTTGCCAAAGCGCTCGCTACCGTTCCGGAAGCGCAGTTTGTCGTCCACAATGGAGATCTCGTGGACAAGGGCGTCAAGGAAGAACAATGGGATTGGCTGTTAGGTCACTCGCAGGAAAGCTTGCTCCATACGACGCTGGCGCCTTCCGCGGGAAATCATGAGGACGAGAACTATGCTTTCATAGAGCATTTCAACGTACAGCAGCCGGAGCATTCAGCAACCGAGACCGGAGCTTATTATTCCTACGATTACAGCAATGCTCATTTTGTTGTCCTGAATTCCAATGAGGATTCGGCTGAGTATGATAATTTCTCGCCCGAGCAAGTAGAGTGGCTTAAAAAGGACGTTCAGAAGGCGAAAAAAGCCGGAGCGGAGTGGGTGATCGTCAACATTCATAAAGGTCCTTACACCACTTCGAACCATGCAACGGACTCCGATATTATGGGAGCTAACGGCGTCCGTACCAAAATTGCTCCGTTAATGGCGGAGCTCGGCATTGATTTTGTATTGCAGGGTCATGATCACATCTATGCTCGTACCAAACCGATCAAGTCGGATGGCAGCGCGTCGGAGCCCGCGAAAATCACGGAGATGTTAAACGGCCAGAAGCTGGAATACTCCGTAAATCCGGACGGTACGATCTACTTGATTCCGGCAACCGCAGGTCCGAAGGTTTATTATAAGAACCCTAGCCCAAGTCTCGGAGAAGCTTACTACAATCTGTTCGAACTTGCAGAAGAAAATCATGCGGCCAAATACGGCCCGGATCCGAGCGATAGCCGGCGTCCGAAACGCAGCCAGGTGCAAAATTTCGTCGGCATTACGATAGATGGCAGCAAGCTGACAGCTATTACGTATGAAATCGATCAAAACCTGAATGGAGCGCAGCCTTATATTATTGATCAATTCGGGATCGTGAAGAAGGATGCGCAAACGCCGAATCCTGATCCGGGTGGCATATCCAATCCAGGATCGGGGAGCAGCCCCGGTTCAGGCAGCAATCCAGGTTCCGGTTCAGGGACGGAAAGCGGAACAGGTTCCGGGAATGAAACCGATACGGGAACCGGTTCGGGCACAGGCTCACAGCCTGGCGGCAACCCGGGCAACGGTCCAGGTAACGGCTCAGGTAACGGGAATCCGCCAGCGTTGAAAGATATTGCAGGGCACTGGGCCAAATCAGCCATCGACAAAGCTGTTGCAGCGGGCTTCGTGAACGGCTATGGCGATGGAACCTTCCGGCCGAATCAACAAGTGACGCGTGCAGAATTCATCACGATGCTGGGCCGTGCATTAGGACTGGACGCGAGCGGTGCTCAGCTTACATTCACGGATGCGATGAAGATCCCTTCCTGGGCTAAGGATGCTGTAGCACAGGCGGCCCTGACCGGGATTATCAGCGGTTACAAGGATGGATCCTTCGGTCCGCATAAACCGTTATCCCGGGCAGAGCTTGTTGCTATGATTGTTCGCGCCAGCGGAATCAGCACCGATTCTGCAGCGAAGCTGAACTTTAAGGATACGAAGGATATTCCAGCTTGGGCGCTCCCATATGTAGCGGCGGCAGTCGATGCAGGACTTGTGGGCGGTGTGGGCAATAACCGTTTCGCTCCACAGCAGGTCGCCACTCGGGCGGAAGCCGTGACGCTTATGATCGGGCTTCTTGAGTATACGAAATAAAAGAATGGTTCGAAGAAGCCAATACGGGAATGCCTCGTATTGGCTTCTTTTTTGTCACCGTACGTCATGACGACTAAAATTCCTGCCGGCGTTTTAAAATTATATTTTATAAAACTATTGAAATTTGAAATAAAATTTCAATATGATAGTGATAGAGATGAACGCTGGTGCAACAGCACGACGTCATCTACTTCAGTCGCATGATCGGAGGTGAGCGGCAGCCGATTTCGCTGGAAATCGGGCTTCGGTTTGGATAGCAAGCACTCATACTATAGGGAGTGAATTGATGAATGATAACCAAAAGGCGTGTCTATCGAAGCAGTAAGTCCATTCTGTCCATGACGTTGGCATTCGCCGTGATGCTCAGCTCGGCCGTGTCTGTGTGGGGCAGTTCCGTTGAAACGAACGCAAGCGCAGGACAGCCGGAAGCAGTGGTGCTGGAGGATTTCGAATCGGTAACGAATTTATTTGCATCTTCCGCAAGGGGGAAGGCCCAGCTGGATTTGGCGGGGAGGCCGGAGCCCATTTATTACGGACATCACGCTGCAGCCTTAAGCTATGATTTTGTGGGCAGCGAATCCGGTACCTCGGCGGCTTATCTCAATTTCAGAGACCCGGATGGATCAACCGGCAGGAGCGTTCCCGGATCACCGAAGGCACTCGGCTTGTGGGTTTACGGCGACGGCGGCAATCACTGGCTCCGTGCACAGCTCCAGGATTCTTCCGGCGGCAAGCATACCGTTGATTTTACAGCCACCTCCGGTCTTAACTGGAAGGGCTGGAAATACGTCAAATTAAACATTCCTTCTACCATTCAGGCTCCTCTCAAAGTGAATCAAATCTACGTAGCCGAATTAAAAGACACGAATAAAA
>Ga0209784_100503_pt1 | contig 15390 bp, 11 predicted proteins | sample AraplaCvi_mLB_r2_2_FD_184284 | JGI IMG/M metagenome (GOLD analysis project Ga0209784, IMG submission 184284) | Arabidopsis root microbial communities from North Carolina, USA - plate scrape CL_Cvi_mLB_r2 (SPAdes) (version 2) | ecosystem: Host-associated > Plants > Roots > Endosphere | place: USA...
AACAGGGCCATGTTGTACAGGAGCTACTGGCGCTACCGGGGCATCCGGGCCTACTGGGGCCACTGGAGCTACCGGGGCTACTGGCGCTACTGGTGCATCCGGGCCTACTGGGGCCACTGGCTCTACTGGCGCTACTGGTGCATCCGGGCCTACTGGGGCTACTGGCTCTACGGGTATAACTGGCGCTACCGGGGCTACTGGCTCTACTGGGGCTACTGGTTCTACTGGTACCACTGGCTCTACTGGCGCTACTGGTGCATCCGGGCCTACTGGTGTCACTGGCGCTACAGGAGCAACAGGGCCATGTTGTACAGGAGCTACTGGCGCTACCGGGGCATCCGGGCCTACTGGGGCCACTGGAGCTACCGGGGCTACTGGCGCTACTGGTGCATCTGGGCCAACTGGTGTCACTGGCTCTACTGGGGCTACTGGCGCTACTGGTGCATCTAGTCCTACCGGGGCCACTGGCGCTACTGGGGCTACTGGCGCTACCGGGCCTATTTCACAAGCATTCGTCAGTGCAAATATAGATGGCCAAACAATAGCTTCAGGCGCCGCTGTTACGTTTGGAATTTCTACAATCTTTGGTATCGATTTCAACGGTACTGATACTTTTATCATTACAAGAGCAGGTCTTTATTCACTGGCTGTTGTTTTAAATTTTGCAGAAGGGACGCCAGCACAAAGTTACTTTGGTGTATCCATAAACGGCGGGGCGCTTGTTGCACCATCCTCAAATGCAGACACCGCGGGTCAGATATCGGTCATTCAAGTCAACCTCCAATCCGTTGGTGATACAATCAGGATCGTGAATGGCTCACCTAATAGCGTAACCATATCCGAAACTGCTGGAGTTACTGGCAGCGCCGGTCATATTATACTATACCGGTTCGCGGATGGGGCTATATGATAACATTTAAAGAAATCAGCAGCCTCAAGCGCTACAGGGCCAGCAGTATTTGCAGCTGGTTTGAAATAACCCATTAGACAATAATTCATAATATGCATAAGGGCTTGTCGTCTGAGAATATCAGGCGGCAAGCCCTTCAGCTTTGCCGAGTTCAGATATTTATGACAATACCACCTTCATCCTATAATCGAATAATAATAAAAGTTGTCATCGTTTTTCCCCCTAAATAGTCAGTAATCATTTCTTCTAATTCAGAGAGATCCCCATTACAACAATCATGATTTTATTTTTTTATTGTTTGTTTTAGAGCTTTTATCTCCCTCTAAATTAGCTAATACATTTTTTATATATTCCACTAGGACTAGTTAAAGAAACTTCTAAAAACGCACTTAAAAGAGATGTTTTTTGCAAGAAAAATTGCAGGGTGTTGCACCCGATATTTTTTTAACTTCTTTGAAAGTGCATTGATTAAACGGAAGCTTTGTCCTGTATAAGAGATGATGTGGACATGGTGAATCAAGCGATCTACCAAAGTCTGCATTTGCGTTTAAATGACAACATTACTTATAATTTTTTTGCTGTGATATTCAATGGTTTATATTACAATCTTATAATTAAAATCATTCTGAGAAAAAAAACAAACCTTGATACAGCAACGACTACACTGTACCAAGGCTTATTTTCGGTGTCACAACATCTTATTTATTTATGACAAATATAATTATAAATTGTGACAGCATTAGTTATAACTCACACCTACACTCACAATTGAACTCTATCTCAACAATTACTCAACAGTCACCGATTTAGCCAAGTTACGTGGTTTATCCACATCACAGCGGCGGTGTAATGCTGCGTAATAGCTAATTAATTGTAATGGCACTACAGAAACTAGTGGTGTTAGTAATTCATGAACTTGAGGGATTACTAAACGGTCACCGTCTTCATCTACGCCAGCCATAGCAATAATGCATGGGTATGCTCCACGTGCTGCTACCTCTTTGACGTTACCACGGATGTTTAATCCTACTGCTGCTTGTGTAACAAGGGCAAACACCGGTGTACCTTCTTCGATTAAGGCAATTGTTCCGTGTTTTAGCTCGCCACCTGCAAAGCCTTCTGCTTGGATATAAGAGATTTCTTTTAGCTTTAGAGCACCCTCAAGACTTACATAGAAGTCTATGTTACGGCCGATGAAGAATGCGTTGCGTGCGATTTTTAAGTAGTCCTCAGCAATATCCTCTAAAACATCCTTTGAATCGATAATTGTTTGGATACCGTTTGCTGCAATCGCAAGTTCTTGTTTTAAATCATATTCTAAGCCTTTGCCATTAGCTTTCGCTGTTACATAGGCTGTTAGAGCAAGTACAGCTACTTGTGCTACATACGCTTTTGTAGAGGCTACCGCAATTTCTGGACCTGCATGTAATAACAATGTATGGTCTGCCTCACGTGAAAGTGTAGAGCCAGGTACGTTTGTAATCGTTAATGTTGGATAACCAAGCTCTTTAATTTTCACAAGTACTTGACGGCTATCTGCTGTTTCACCTGATTGTGTAATAAAGATAAACAATGGTTTTTCTGAAAGTAATGGCATATTGTAGCCGAATTCACTTGAAATATGAACTTCCACTGGGATACCAGCCATTTTTTCAAAATATTGCTTACCGATTAAACCTGCATGATAGCTTGTGCCGGCTGCAATAATATATAGACGGTCTGCTGCTTGTAATGCTTCTAAAATAGTAGCGTCAATTGTTAATTCGCCATTCTCACCTTCATACGCTTGAATGATTTTACGAATAACTGTTGGCTGCTCATCCATTTCTTTTAACATATAGTGAGGGTACGTACCTTTTTCAATATCGCTCATATCGAGCTCAGCTGTATATGGTGCACGTTCTACTAATGTACCGTCTAACTTTGTAATTTCAACGCTAGCTTTGTGTACGATTACGACCTCTTTATCGTGTAGTTCCACATATTGATCTGTTACCTGTAGCATTGCCATCGCATCTGAAGCTACAACATTAAAGCCTTCACCAACACCAACTAAAAGTGGAGATTTGTTTTTCGCAACGAAAATTGTATCTGCCGCTTCTGCATCTAATAGGGCTAATGCGTAAGAGCCATGTAATAAAGATAATGTTTTACGGAATGACTCAGCCGTGCTTAAACCTTCTTTCACAAATAGCTCTACTAATTGTACGATGACCTCTGTGTCTGTATCAGATTTCATCGGAATACCTTTTAAATAAGTTTTTTGTAATAAATGATAGTTTTCGATAACTCCGTTGTGTACTAGCGTAAAACGTCCTGATGCACTTTGGTGAGGGTGTGCATTCAAACGGTTTGGCACACCATGAGTTGCCCAACGTGTATGGCCGATACCCACTTTGGCAGCAACGTCCTCATCCACTGCATCACGTAAATCTGCAATACGTCCCTTTTCTTTAAAGACTGTTACACCATCTTCGTTTCGTACTGCGATACCCGCTGAGTCATAGCCACGATACTCTAGTTTCTCTAAACCTTTTAATAAAATTTCCTTTGCATCTGATTCTCCAATATATCCTACAATTCCACACATAAATTTCTTTTCCTCCGATATTGTCAATTTGACGCAACGACAAACTAGACCTCAACCTATCGAATTTTTTTGAATGTAAAAGTATGCTTATTAATAGGCATAGCTTTTACATTCCATGCTTAACACTCATTCAGCCATCTGAATAGTAAACATTCGATACATGAGGTTTCTCTATTTATCTATTGCTTTAACTATACCTTTTTCATTTTCTGTACATTCAATCGCTTAAATGCTTTCAAAATGAAAAGTGACAATCGGGTACGTCGATCGGGAGGCATCCGCCGAACTTTCGATAAACCTCCACCTCGTCTGCTGAAGATAGTTTCGTCCAATTTCTTCAGCTCAGGCGCTATAATTGTTTTCCGATTTTGCGCTTTCTTCCCTCCTTATGCGCTTTCGTTAAATGATAAGGTCGGACCTCATAATTCAACTTCTCCATCATACTCAATCATATGCTATACGTCAAATTTTCGTTATAAAAAACACCTATTTATCCTACTTTTTAATGACAAAAAGTAGACAAACAATCTGCTATATAGCCTGTCTTGAGATTTATACCTTGGCATTATTGAGCTGTCGCCACCAAAGTAACTGCCGTTTCACTTACGTTACATAAAGAAGTTTAAACTACGATGTTTTTTCCTTATGTCAGCAACAAATATTTTCGGTGAAGGATTTATTTTGAACAGTGTCAAAATAAATTGCTCTAAAAGTAAATATCAACCTGGATAAATTCTATTCTTTTATTGCTTGACAAAGCCACTACTTAGCAATACTATATACAGTACTTAGCAACACTTAGTACAGGTGAGCTAAGCCTGGGGGTGAGATTATGGATAATCTGAGTGAAATGCTCAAAGGAGTCTTAGAAGGTATCGTATTAGAAATCATTAGCCGCGGTGAAATATATGGTTATGAGATTGTCAAATATCTCACGCAGATGGGGTTCGAGGGCATAGCTGAAGGAACTGTATATGCATTACTTATGCGATTGGAAAGAAATCGCCTTGTCAATATTGTCAAAAAGCCATCTGAAATGGGTCCACCAAGGAAATTTTACACACTTAATGAACAAGGAAGAGAAAAATTACTATCTTTCTGGGCTAAATGGGATTTTTTAAGTAGTCGTATTGAAATTTTAAGACATAATGGAGGGAACAAACATGAGCTTTAGTCGTGAAATTCAGGAGAGAATTAATCGTTTTACGAAAGAACAATCCCAGAATTATTTGCAGGATGCTGAGATGACTTATATAGAAAAGCTGCGCAAGAAAAGTGGGCAAACTAAACGGAAAATTGACAAGCAATTGTCGAAGTTTAAAGGGCGTTCCGATCAGGGACGAGAAGCGCAAGATGACATGATAATCTATATGAGCGATTATATGAATGATTTAATGTCACAAGGTTTAACGGAGCAAGAAGCTTTTAATAAAGCTAGCGAGGAATTGCAATTCGCCAGTAACTCTGAGCAATCTGAGGATTTAAATGAACGCTTCCAGCAGTATTACGAAAATCTCGATCCCGCAGATTATGAGGCAATCGGACTGTTTTATGGTGGCTTCCTATTTTTAGGATTAGGCATTGGCGGGTTAACCGGTTTTCTAACTGGCGGTGGATATGAAGCTTTTTTTGATAAAGGCTGGATTGACACTGCAATAGGTGCTGGTGTTGGAATTATCATTGGTATCGGACTTGGACAAATTACTAATGCTATTATAGCGTTGAAAAAGAAGTAGGGCTATTTTAATTAGAATACTATGCATCGGCATAATTGCGCCCAGAATCGAGATTATGCTGATGCCCGCAAATGTTTTAGTGCGCAGTGCTAACGTAGCGTAGTAACTGATGTTTTTTGCGAAAGCGTAGCGGCGGCATCGATGCAAGTCAGTTAGCTTAGGCTAGTATCCTTTATTCACTTCTTTTCCGATTTTCGAGACATCCATTGAAGGGCTTGATACTCGCTGAAAGAAGTTAAAACATAAAAGGCACAGGCAAACTACTTGTGCCTTTTAAGCTTAGCCTTCTTTATTCTCCAATAATTTCACAATTTCTCGATTAAATGCTGGTAGATCCTCCGGTGTGCGACTTGTTACCAATTGATTTTGGCAAACAAACACTTCCTCGTCATGGAATATCGCACCTGCATTTTCTAAATCTACACGAATCGATTTGTAGCCAGTTGCGTCACGACCTTTTAATGTTTTTGCCGTAATGAGTAATTGAGGTCCATGACAAATAGCAAAGGTTGGCTTCATCTCATCCATAAATTCTTTAACAAATGCCACAACACGATCATCTACACGTAATATATCAGGAGAAAAACCTCCTGGGATAAATAATGCATCGAATTCAGAAGCATTTACCTCATCGATGTCTTTATCGATTTTTACTTTCTCTCCATGCTTACCTTCTACCTCAATGCCTGCCGTCGTATCAATCGTTATTAGTTCATGACCTGCCGCTTCTAATGCTCCTTTAGGACTTGTATATTCAGCGTCCTCAAACATATTGGTAATCACTGTAGCAATTTTAGCCATTGCAATACAACACTCCTTGTTATTGTGACTCTGTACTACTGTTCCCATTCTTTTCGAAAGCATTCATTTTTTCGTTGGTACATTTGGGAAGGAACAAAAATAAAAACTCGACCTCCTATCAAAGGAAATCGAGTTCATACTATTTATTCAGTTAAGCCCATTTCTGCACGGACAACATTTGCTATACGCTCTACGTAACGCTCACAGTCTTCTTCTGTAGACGCTTCCACCATTACTCGTACAAGTGGCTCAGTACCAGAAGGACGTACTAACACGCGACCGTTACCAGCCATATCTGCTTCTACTTCAGCAATCACTGCAGCAACTTTTGCATTTTCTGTCACAGCATGCTTGTCTGTTACACGTACGTTGACTAAACGCTGTGGGTAAATTTTCATTTCTGAAGCAAGCTCTGATAGTTTTTTACCTGTAGCTTTCATAATATTAACAAGCTGAATACCTGTTAATAAGCCATCTCCAGTTGTGTTAAAGTCTAGGAAAACAATGTGACCAGATTGCTCGCCACCAAGATTATAATCATTAGCACGCATTTCTTCTACAACGTAACGATCACCTACAGCTGTTTGTACACTATGCATATCGTTATCTTCAACAGCTTTGTAGAAGCCCATGTTACTCATTACCGTCGAAACGATTGTTTGCTTTTTCAAGCGACCAACTGTATTTAAATGCTTACCAATGATGAACATAATTTGATCACCATCAACAATTTTACCGTTTTCATCTACTGCGATTAAACGGTCACCATCGCCATCGAATGCTAAACCAACATCAGCACCCTTTTCTGTGACAAATTTAGCTAATCCATCTGGATGTGTTGAGCCGACACCGTCATTAATATTTAAGCCTGTTGGTGAGGCACCCATCGTTGAGATATCCGCTTCTAAATCTGCAAATAGGTGTGTAGCTAGAGAAGACGTAGCGCCATGTGCACAATCTAATGCTACGTGGATGCCTTCAAATTCTTCAGCCACCGTTTGTTTTAAGTATTGAATATATTTTTGTCCGCCCTCGAAGTAGTCGCTTACAGAACCTAAATCTGCCCCTATTGGACGTGGTAAAGTATCATCTTGAGCATCTAATATTGCTTCGATTTCAGCTTCTTGCGCATCTGTTAGCTTAAAGCCATCAGGACCGAAAAATTTAATACCATTGTCAGCTACTGGGTTATGTGAAGCTGAAATCATAACGCCTGCATTTGCGCTCATCATTCGAGTAAGATAGGCCACACCTGGTGTCGAAATAACACCAAGACGCATTACCTCTACGCCGATTGATAAAAGACCAGCTACAAGTGCACCTTCAAGCATTTCACCTGAAATACGTGTGTCACGACCGATTAAAACCTTTGGACGGTCAGTTGCATCCTTCGTTAAAACGTAACCACCTACACGGCCAAGTTTAAATGCAAACTCCGGTGTTAATTCACTATTCGCGACGCCACGGACGCCATCTGTTCCAAAATATTTACCCATTTTAATTATTCTCTCCTTCAATGCAAGACGGCGGTCATGCTTGTCTATGCTGACAACTAGACCACTCGTCTGCTTACTTTTGGAAAAGTCTATTTTCGTTCATTCACTGGTAACTATTAATTATGCCCCTATGTAATTTATCTGAGCTTATAAATAGGCACAGATAAATTTTAGCATAGGGTATTTTGATTTTAGCCTAAGTAACTTCTTCCCGTTAAAGAATACCTTTACGGATAGAGAACGAAATCTCTACTGAATCAAAATAAAATTATAGTCAGTTATTGTTTAAGAATCAATATCTTCTTCTGTTTTATCAGTAGGCGGTGGCGTACTGTTATCAGAAGGAGTGCTAGTGTCCTCTGAAGGTGGCGAAGGAGTAGGTGTAGGAGCAGGAGGGGTAGTCGTTGTTGTCGTTGTTGTTTTTTCCTGCTCTACCTTCGTAACATCTGCCTTCACTTTAATTTTAGAGTCAGATATTTTTGTCACACCTTCTGGCAATTTCACGTCAAATTCATAAGTTTTTGATTCTGTAATTTTTGATAAATCAACCTCTAATGGTATTGCGGTTAAAGTATCTATCATAGATTTTCTACCGTATACTCTCACCTTTGTTGGACTAATTGTTAGTTGGTTGACGGTAATACCATTCTCTGCTTTTCCTATTTCCTTCAGCACAACAGGCAACTCTCTACTGTAAGCTCCAATATCTACTTCTACCTTCACAGTTTCTGGTTCAATCGTCACGTCTAACTTATTTAAATCACGATCTAGTACTTTCACTGCCGCTACTTGTGAGAACGGTTCTTTCAAGCCTCGTTCACCCGTTACAGTAGCTTTTACATAGCTAATATTTTCAATTGCACTTTTGGCACCTGTAATATACACCGTAGCTGGATTAGCACTCATGCCATTTAAAATATATCCTTCTTCAAGTAAACGAGTATTTAGCTCAGGGTCAACACGAAACTCTTGTGTGACCTTTTCCTCAATATTAACCTTTACAATCGCAGGGTCTAATGTAACTTGCAACTTCTCCGAAATATTTTCGTATTGTAGTCGAACATTATGCTCACCTATGAGTAATTTACTCAAATCTGCAAATACAGAAAAATCCTTCGACGCTTGAGCCTGTAAAACGAGTGTCATCGGACCTTTTATCGTAACATCTACTGTCTTTGGTATCCCTGTTACAATGAGGTTCTTATCGTCATAAAAAACATCTACTGGTACATCTCGGATTACCGCTGTTTGCTCACTCATTATTGTTTTATTTGAGGGAGATAATTCAGCACGAACGGAGAAAAATAACAATAAGGCTAAAATTAGCGCAACAATTCGTAACACCCAAGGGCTATCCATCATTTTATCCATTCTTTTTCCCCCTCCAAGTTAACTTAGAGGCTGCATTTGATTCCTGTGCTGATCCGAACCACATTTTACGTAACAGTCCTTCGAATTCTTCTAAAGAAAGATTTCGATGTAGATTACCATTCAGTGTAATACTAATGGCACCGGTTTCCTCTGATACGACAATAGTAATGGCATCTGTCACTTCACTTAAGCCAAGTGCAGCACGGTGACGTGTCCCAAGCTCTTTTGAGATAAACGGACTCTCAGATAGCGGTAAATAACAAGCCGCTGCCGATATTTTATCTTTTTGCATGATAACCGCTCCATCATGTAACGGTGTATTAGGTATAAAAATGTTGATCAGTAATTCAGATGAAATCTCAGCATTTAGACCTATACCTGTTTCGATATATTCATTTAGACCTGTTTCTTTTTCAATAGAAATTAACGCCCCTATACGACGTTTGGCCATATAACTAACAGATTTCTTCATTGCCTCAATAAGCCTTGTTTGTTCTTCTTCAACTTGACTAATCGAACGTTGGAACAACTTCCCTCTACCAATTTGTTCAAGACCACGTCTTATTTCAGGTTGGAAAATGATAATAATCGCCAAGAAACCAAATTCGATAACTTGTTTTAACATCCAACCTAACGTCTCTAACCCAAAAAAGTCCGTAGCAAGGCGCGCAATAATAATGACGAAAATGCCTTTTAATAATTGGACAGCCTTTGTACCTTTAATGAGGGTTAAAATTTTATAAATAACGTACCATACGAGCAGTACATCTAATAAGTTAATAAAAATATTCACAGGTGTTAAATTAGCGAAATGTTCGATAATTTGCACGTGGCATCCCCCACTTTTCATTGCGAATCCATACACATATAAGTATAGCACATTCTTATCAAATGTAACTTTTTTCAAATAAAAAGTCTACTCAAAAGAGTAGACCTTTCAGCCTCTCACGTGCACTATCTATTAGGACGTATAGAGTGTTATTTAGTTGCTTGTTTATCCTCGAATGTTACAGCAGACTTCACTGAATTTTTAATCGTATACCACAGCCATTCGAATACTTCGTCAATTTCTTCTATTTTTCCCGAAACAACTGCCGAAGATGCCATATACTGCCCGTTAATAACAGTGACATTGCCATCCACTTCACCCTCAACAATTAAATCACCATTTTTAACAATAATGTCGCCTTTTACAACTTCACCCTTCGGCACAATAACCGTTTGACCTTCAACAACTAGATTTGGCTGTTTAGTCACAGAGAACTGTCGGTCATCCATAAAATTACCTAGTAAAGTTGCACTCATGAATAAACAAAAAACTGCTGCTGCCACAAAGAGTGGATGCCGACGAATCCACTTTTGCATCCCTACACGACTTTTAGGTTTCGGTAAACGAGCCATTACGGCTTCTTCAAAATGCGGAGGTGATGTAATGTGGGAAGCGCTCTTCACAAAGGCGATTGTTTCACTTAATTCCTGCATCAACTGTTTACAATCACTGCATGTATGCAAATGTCGTTTTAACTCTTGCTCATGCTCACGACTAATGTCACCATCTAAATAATCATGGATATAGTCTATTATATGCTCTGGACAAGTATTCATGACGCTTCCCCTCCTACAGATTGTTTAATTGCTTTCGTAATGCTTCACGTCCGCGGTGAATCCTCGTTTTCACCGTTCCAAGAGGCATATCTAAAATCTCGCTAATTTCCTGTAATGATAATTCTTCAATATATTTCAATACTATAACTGAACGGTACTTATCAGGCAAACGTCCAATTTCATATTGAATACGATCTTGCAGTTCCATTTGCTCTATCTGTTCTTCAGGTAGCTGGTCATCTGCTGCGATCTGTGAATACATATCAAGTCCTTCTGTACCAGCTACTTCTGCATCTAAATAGTAATCCGGCTTTTTCTTCCGGATACGGTCTATACAAAGGTTTGTCGCTATACGATAAAGCCACGTCGCAAATTTCCTTTTCTGATCAAAAGTATGCAAGTTCATATAGGCACGAACAAAAGCTTCTTGTGCAATGTCCTCAGATTCTTGCTTGTTCCCTAACATCCTATAGCATACTTGGTACAGTTTGTGCTGATAGAGACTCACAATATCTGCAAATGCGTTTTGATCACCTTTAAGCACTTGTTTAATTTTCTTGTTTACTAACGCATCCATTGTGTTTATTTCTCCACCTTTACAACTGTCTTATACTATACGACCTATCGATAAGAAAAGTTTCGTTTTATTATTAATTATAGCAAAAGATTTTTATACATTGTGGCAATAGACAATTTTTTGTTAAATTTCTTTAAACTAGTGTTTCACCAAATAAAGAGCCCATTAATGCTACTGCAACATCGGCAGTTCTATTTTTCTCATCTAAAATTGGATTAACTTCAACGAATTCAGCAGATGTTAGCATACCTGATTCCTGAAGCATTTCCATTGCCAAATGGCTTTCTCGATATGTAATACCACCAGCTACAGGAGTCCCAACCCCTGGCGTATAAAGTGGATCTAAACCGTCTAAATCAAGTGATAAATGCAAACCATCTACATTGCGCTCCCTTAAATATTCTAGAGCATCTTCCATGACACGCGTCATCCCAAGACGATCTATTTCATGCATTGTATATACTTTGATTCCTTGCTGGCTAATTAATTCACGCTCTCCTGGATCTACAGAACGCGCTCCTATAATAATAACGTTTTCAGGTTTAATTTTCGGTACATTATTACGAATTTTCACCAACCGTTCATGACCAAGTCCAATGCTTACAGCTAATGGCATACCATGTATATTACCAGATGGCGTCGTTTCTGGAGTGTTTAAGTCAGCATGCGCATCAAACCAAATAACGCCTAAATTTTTATAATGCTCACCTAGCCCTGCAAGAGTGCCAATAGCGATACTATGGTCGCCACCAAGTACAAGCGGAAACTCCTTTTGTTCAATTGCTTCATTTACACTTTTCGCCAAAGACGTACTTACATCGATAACTTCCTCTAAATTAAGTAGCTGCTTATCAACAATAATGCCATCTTGTTTTTGACTAACACGTATATCCCCTTGATCATGTACTACATGTCCTATTGCCTCTAGGCGCTCTACAACGCCTGCGTAACGAATAGCACTCGGCCCCATATCTACCCCTCTGCGAGTTTGCCCATAATCTGTTGGTACACCAATAATAGAAATATTTAGTTTATTCATTTTTCCATACCCCCTTTAGATTGTAAGACTATTGTAAAGCCTGCATCCTCCTTGGCTCAACCTCGCAATTTTATGAATGTTTATGCAATTAAAGAGCGTATAAAAAAATCTCCTGCTGTTTTCAGCAAGAGATTAGTATCTGTAGTTAATGTTACACTTTTTTTATTTATAAAAGTGAGCCATGAAGGACTCGAACCTTCGACCCTCTGATTAAAAGTCAGATGCTCTACCAACTGAGCTAATGGCTCAAAAAATAAAAATGGCTGGGGTACTAGGATTCGAACCTAGGCATGACGGAATCAAAATCCGTTGCCTTACCGCTTGGCTATACCCCAATCATTTATAAAAAACTGGTGGAGGGGGACGGATTCGAACCGCCGAACCCTAAGGAGCGGATTTACAGTCCGCCGCGTTTAGCCACTTCGCTACCCCTCCGAAATAACACATATGGTGGAGGATGACGGGCTCGAACCGCCGACCCTCTGCTTGTAAGGCAGATGCTCTCCCAGCTGAGCTAATCCTCCATAGAAACAGGTGTTCATTTCTTTACAGTTTTTTATTTTATTTTTAAGCCTTTGCATTACTACAATGCTTTAAAAATGGTGACCCCTACGGGATTCGAACCCGTGTTACCGCCGTGAAAGGGCGGTGTCTTAACCACTTGACCAAGGGGCCATTTTAAAATGTCTCAAACAAGACAAGTATTATGATAACATTTTTCGTCGTACGATGCAATACTTTTTTTAAAAATTTTTTATGTATACATCACCTTTAAAAATGAGCAAAAAAATGGCTCCGAAGGCAGGACTCGAACCTGCGACAACCTGATTAACAGTCAGGTGCTACTACCAACTGAGCTACTTCGGAACAATACTATTCAATTCGGTTTTTAAAACCTCTTAAGTACATTTATTATTATAGCAAGCATTATAAATTATGCAATACTTTTTGTGAAAATTTTTATATTTTTTGTCGAAGTCTTCCTATGCAGCAACAAGAAACGTAATAGTTCTCTATTAAATCTAATATTTCTATTTCATGTACAGAATATTCTTGCTGTATATTATTGCAATTGATAAAATAAAAATAGTTTTATGAATTTTCTATCAAATTTGATTAGGGGAGGAATGTTCATATGGTAACAAACGATTTAATTGCACCGGAATTTTATAATATTACAGAGGAATTGGAGAAATTTTCTCGTGATAGTGATCGCCAAGCAATACGGTGGCTAAATACTCAGCAGGAGCGTCAAACAATTTCCTATGTTGAACTTGTTCAAAAAATGAACCAATACGCACACGCCTTTACGAAGAAGGGGCTTCAAAAAGGAGATCGCGTATTAGTTATTATTCCTCGTCTGCCTGAAGCTTATTTTGTCTTCCTTGGCTGTCTAAAGGCTGGGATTGTTCCTATTTCTTGTTCAGAAATGTTACGTGCAAGTGATTTAGAATATCGTATGGAACACTCTTCTGCAAGAGCAGTAATAGCCTATGAAGCGTTCACAAGTGAGGTAGATAGTATTACTTCTTCAGTGGAGGCTTTAAATAATAAATTGGTTATAGGCACTGCTACTGGTGATTGGACCTCTTTAGATGACTTAGCAAGTACTCAGCCAGATACATTTACAGCAGCTGCTACTAAAAGAGATGATATGGCATTTCTTTCTTATACATCTGGCACAACTGGCAAACCAAAAGGGGTTGTTCATTCACACGGATGGGGTTATGCACATATTAGAACGGCCGCTTCACAATGGCTTTGTGTACGTGAAGGTGACTTAGTTTGGGCTACAGCAGCTCCAGGGTGGCAAAAATGGATTTGGAGCCCATTTTTATCGACTATTATGCTGGGCGCTACTGCATTTGTATACCACGGAGGATTTGATGCAAAAACATATCTTAAACTGCTTCAAGAAGAAAAGGTTAATGTATTGTGCTGTACTCCAACGGAATATCGAATTATGGCGAAGATTGATAATTTAAAAGACTATAATTTATCTTCTCTACGCAGTGCTGTTTCAGCTGGTGAACCATTAAATCGACCAGTCATCGAAACATTTATGAAAAATTTCAATCTTAAAGTTCGCGATGGCTATGGACAAACAGAAAATACTTTATTAATCGGCACACTTGAAAATATAGATTTACGTCCAGGTTCAATGGGTGTTCCTACACCCGGCAATATTGTTCGTATTATAGATCATGAAGGCAACGAGGTACCGGTTGGAGAAGTTGGAGATATTGCAGTACACAAATCTTCTCCTGCTCTATTTAAGGAGTACTATCGTGAGCCTGAACGTACACAAGCTGCCTTCCGTGGAGATTGGTATATTACTGGAGACCAAGCTAAATGCGATGAAGACGGCTACTTTTGGTTTGAAGGTCGAGGAGATGACATCATTATTTCATCAGGCTATACAATTGGGCCATTTGAAGTAGAAGATGCTTTAAATAAACATGAAGCTGTACAAGAATGTGCTGTAGTCGCAGCTCCAGATGAAATTAGAGGACATATTGTTAAAGCCTTTGTCATCTTACGAGAAAGCTTCAGAGATCGTGATGAGGAAGAGTTAATAAAAGAACTCCAAGAGCACGTTAAAGCATTAACAGCGCCTTATAAATATCCTCGTAGTATTGTCTTTATCGATGAGCTACCAAAAACAACTTCTGGTAAGATTCGTCGTATAGAACTACGAGCAGCAACAACAACTGTATAAAAATAATAAAGAGACATTTTACCATTCACTTGGTTGAAATGTCTCCTTTATATATTGCTAGTATTTAATATTCTTTTGCATATAAAAAAAGCCACTACTGAGTTTATCAGCAGCGACTTTTTGCGCCTAGCGACGTCCTACTCTCACAGGGGGAAGCCCCCAACTACCATCGGCGCTAAAGAGCTTAACTTCCGTGTTCGGTATGGGAACGGGTGTGACCTCTTTGCCATCATCACTAGACTATTGTCGGCTTTCAATATACATCTTATTTCTTCGTCAGCTTCTGTCGTTCCGTCAGTCACGTACTTGAGTACGCTCCTTCCTTCTCTCCATCGCTTCCTCGAACTACTCGTATCTTGAAACCCTTGAAAGATTATTCTTTCAAAACTGGATAAACGGTGCATTGAATGCTTCAAACATTTTGGTTAAGTCCTCGATCGATTAGTATTCGTCAGCTCCATGTGTCACCACACTTCCACCTCGAACCTATCTACCTCATCGTCTTTGAGGGATCTTACTTACTTGCGTAATGGGAAATCTCATCTT
>Ga0209784_100507_pt1 | contig 15154 bp, 11 predicted proteins | sample AraplaCvi_mLB_r2_2_FD_184284 | JGI IMG/M metagenome (GOLD analysis project Ga0209784, IMG submission 184284) | Arabidopsis root microbial communities from North Carolina, USA - plate scrape CL_Cvi_mLB_r2 (SPAdes) (version 2) | ecosystem: Host-associated > Plants > Roots > Endosphere | place: USA...
TTTAGCGCGCCCGCCAACTTTTTTGAATTTTTCTCGTCTTCCGACGATTATTACCAGAGGTGGAGCATTGGTACGGCGACCTTGTTCTTAAGGTTTGCAGCCCTCTTGATAACGGTGACGTTGACCGCCCTATATGTCTCGGTTACCTCGTTTCACTATGAAATGATTCCCGAGAATCTGATCCTTACGCTGACGGAGTCCAGAAGCAAAGTGCCGTTTCCTCCCATTTTCGAAGCGCTGCTCATGGAGACGACGATCGAGCTGCTGCGGGAGGCCGGGGCCAGGCTGCCTACCAAGATTGGACAGACTATCGGTATCGTAGGCGGTATCGTCATCGGCCAGGCGGCAGTGCAAGCCGGATTAACCAGTAATATTCTGATCATCTCCGTCGCCTCTTCGGCCATCGCTTCCTTTGTCATCCCGAATTATGTGATGAGCGCATCTTTTCGCTTGTTCCGTTTCGGGCTTATCGTATTGGCCGGTTTGTGGGGGAATATGGGTCTAGCGCTTGGCTTGGCCTATATGGTCATTCACTTAAGCGGCTTGACGAGTGTCGGCTCCTCCTATCTAACACCCATCGCACCATTCGAGCCGTATGACTGGAAAGACGTATTTCTAAGGCTTCCCTTTTCCACATTGGCCAAGCGGCCTACGCAAGTCAAAGCCAAAAACAAGGTCAAATTAAAAATGAAAAGGTGAGGCAACTTGAAGGAAAAACTATCCCAATTTCATACTGCGATCCTCATCTACATGATTCAAACGGGGGTCTACGTATTCAGCATTACGCAGGTGGAAGCTCAATATTTTGGTACAAACGGCTGGCTCATTACGATCCCGGCTTCCATCCTGGTCTGTCTGAACATTTATCAGATGTACTGGGTGTACCGGCTGGGCGAAGGACAGTCGATATTCGACATATTGGAGAAAAGCATCCCCAAATTCATACTGGCCCCCTTCTATCTGGCGATCAGTACGGTATGGGCTTTAATCGGCTGTCTCGTGGCCAAGCAGTACGTGCTGATCTTTCAGATGTTTGCATTCCCGACAACCAACCCGATGGTATTCAAAATAGCGATCGATATCCTTGCTTTCATGCTGCTGACCAAGGGATTGTACAATATCTCCAAAGCTTCCACGGTCTTTTTTTGGTGTACCATTTGGATGAGTCTGCTGTTGCTGTATTATGCAGGGGAATTTCGTATTGAAAGATTAACCCCCTATATATTTAAAGATAGTTCCAACGTGTTGGAAGGAATGTTTCAAATCTATTTGGCATACTTGGGTTATGAGTTATGCTTACTTTTGTTTCCCTATACCGATAAGAAAACCAAATTGTTCAGGGCCGTCATCTACGGAAATTTGATACGTTCGGTATCCTATACCCTCCTCGGCTTTGTTTCGTTTGGCGTCGTTGGCAGCGATATGCTGAAGATCATGCTGTTCCCGTTACTGGATTTGCTGGCGTATATCAAACTTCCGTTTATCGAGCGAATCGAGAATCTTTTTTACGGCTTCTTCCTGTTCACGACCCTCATTACGCTAGTGCTTTATTTCTGGGCAGCGGGCGAAAGCACCCAACGTGTCTTTCCAAAAATCAAGATGAATGTGCAGTATTTCTTTATCATTCTTGCAGCACTGCTGATATCCTACATACCCGCCGTATTGAACCGAATCCGGGAGTGGCTTCTGTTTCTGGGTTACATCCAAATCGGGTTTGCTTACATCATGCCGTTGATACTAATTATGCTGCTCCTGTGGCAGCGCAGAAAAAGGCAGCGTGATGCGCAATGTTAAAAAAATATGCATGCTTGTTCCTACTCTTATGCATCCTTCCTCTGGCAGGCTGCGGCGATCAACGCATCCTGGAAGATCTGGGGTTCATCCAGACGACCAGCTATGATATTCTGCCGGATGGCAATTTAGCCATTTCAGTCTCCATTCCGCAAGCGGATCCGGAAACTTCCGCCAAACGGGAAGTGCTGACGGCAATGGCCAAGAGCAGCAAAGAAGCAAAGATGATCATGTCCAGACAAACCAGCATGCTGCTGGTAAGCGGGCAATTGCGGAACGTACTGTTCGGGCGTTCGATGGCGGAACACGGGCTGCACGGACATCTGGATACCTTGTATAGGGATCCTTCCATATCGTCTCAGGTAAAAATAAGCGTGGTTGAAGGAAATGCCGGCGAACTGTTAATAGACGATTACAAACAGCATCCGCGAACAGGACGGTATATCGACATGCTGTTAGAAAAGGAAGCACTCGGTCAGACCATTCCCAAGGTAACGCTATTTAACTTTGCCAGGGATTATTTCGATCAGGGCGTTGATCCGGTTGCTCCGATAATTAAGAAGCATGACAAGAACTACATTACGACGAATGGAATTGCGTTATTTAAAGATGATCGCTATGTTGCCAAGATCGAGCCGCAGGATGCATTGATTTTCTCCTTTCTGAAGGGCAAGTTCAGAGAAGGTCAACTTAACATTGATCTGTCGGAGGATCCTAAGGACAAGAAAGAAGTCGTCATGTTCAGTTCATTGATCAGCTCACGAAAAGTCAAGGTCGTGCGCGGAGACCAGGGCATTGACAAAGTGATGTTTTACGTCAAGGTTTCCGGGTCCGTTCTGGAATACATCGGCGATGCCAGATTAAGCAATGACCGCGAACGGCATGAGCTGGAGCAGCGAATCAGCAAATATATTACGAAAAAAGGAAATGCCATGATCTCGATGATGAAACAGCATCAGGTCGATAGTCTCGGAATCGGTAGGTACGTCCGTAACCGGATTGGCTATGAGCAATGGAAAAAGATGGATTGGCGGCAAGAATTGCAAAAGCTGCAGGTCGAATGCGTGATTGACGTCCATATCAAAGATTACGGGAAATTTAGATAATGCTTGGTATGACCCCTTTCGGGGTCTTTTTTATTGACTGAAAAAAATCGTTTCTTTTGAGGGTTCGATAAATTTGTAATATTAATGTCATATATTATAACATTAATATTGACTATTTCTTTGTCTAATGCTACATTTATCCAAAATAAACACCATTAAGCAGCATGGTAGTCGAAACTCTGTACAATTAATGTTATGATTATTAACACAATTGAATGCAAAAGGAGTGGCTAGGATGCATTTAACTTACCAGGAGAGAGACAAATTAATGCTTTTTCTGGCAATGGAATTAGCACAGAAACGATTAGACCGCGGGTTGAAGTTAAACTACCCGGAAGCGGCCGCACTCATTTCAGGTTTTGTTGTCGAGGGAGCTCGTGATGGTAAGTCCGTAGCCGAATTAATGGAGGAAGCCCGTCATGTGCTGTCCGCGGATCAAGTGATGGACGGCGTTGCCCATCTCCTCAGGGAAGTTCAAGTCGAAGCTACCTTTGTGGATGGCACCAAGCTGGTCAGCGTTCATGACCCGATTCAAGGCACACCAACCTCTTCCGGCATTATTGCCGGTGAATACGACCTGCGAGACGAGCCGATTCAGCTGGTGCCTGATCGGCCCCGCATTACGCGTGAGGTTACAAATAGCGGCGACCGTCCGATTCAAGTAGGGTCGCACTTCCATTTTTACGAATGCAATCCCGCCTTAATATTCGAACGTAACGGAACGCAAGGATACAGGCTCGATATCGCCTCCGGTTTGTCGGCAAGATTCGAGCCCGGAGAAATCACGAAGGTGACGCTTGTTCAAATTGGCGGGAGCCAGGAAATTCATGGTTTTGCAGGTCTGACGAACGGAAAAACCAATGGGATGGTGAGCTTATGACAACAATCGACCGCGCGACTTATGCCAGCATGTATGGACCTACGACAGGGGATCGGGTCAGGCTTGCCGACACCTCCCTCTGGCTTGAGATTGAAAAGGATTATACCGTTTATGGGGATGAATGCGTCTTCGGCGGCGGTAAAGTGATACGTGACGGCATGGGGCAGCATCCGCTCGTTACCCGTGCGGAAGGGGCACTGGATCTCGTCATTACGAACGCTATCATTGTGGATACCTGGGGAATTGTGAAAGCGGACATCGGGATTAAAGACGGATACATTAGCGGTATCGGAAAAGCAGGAAATCCGCTTATGATGGATGGTGTCACCGACGGCATGATCATCGGCGTGGGCACGGAAGTCATTTCCGGAGAGAACTTGATCGTAACGGCCGGCGGCGTGGATTCGCATGTGCATTTCATCAGTCCGCAGCAAGTCGAAATCGCGCTCCAGAGCGGAGTCACTACATTCGTTGGCGGAGGCACCGGGCCCGCAACAGGCACATTGGCAACCAATTGTACGTCGGGGGTATGGAACCTGCAGCGAATGCTGCAAGCGACCGATGCACTGCCGATCAATATGGTTTTTCTGGGACGCGGAAACAGCAGTCGTCCGGAAGCGCTGGCCGAACAAGTCCAGGCAGGGGCGGCTGGACTCAAAATCCACGAAGACTGGGGCAGCACGCCCTACGTCATCGACAAGTGCCTGAGCGTTGCCGAAGAACTGGATGTACAAGTCAACATTCATACCGACACGTTGAATGAAGCCGGTTATGTTGAAGACAGCCTGCGCTCCTTTAACGACCGGGCGATTCATACTTACCATACCGAAGGTGCGGGTGGCGGTCACGCGCCGGATCTGCTGCGGGTTGCTTCCATGCCGAATGTCCTCCCCTCCTCGACCAGTCCGACCATGCCTTATACGGTGAATACGGTTGACGAGCATCTGGATATGCTGATGATCTGCCATCATCTGGATCCGCGTATTCCCGAGGATGTTGCCTTCGCAGCGTCACGGATTCGTGCGGAGACGATCGGGGCGGAAGATATATTGCATGACATCGGGGCGATCAGCATGACCAGTTCCGATTCGCAGGCGATGGGACGGGTTGGTGAGGTCGCAATCCGCACATGGCAAACGGCCGACAAAATGAAACAGCAGCGCGGTCCGCTCGGGCCGGATTCCAAGTCGGACAATTTCCGCATCAAGCGATATATCGCCAAATATACCATTAACCCGGCCATGACCCATGGGATATCCGATTATGTCGGTTCCGTCGAGGTAGGAAAAATGGCCGATCTCGTACTGTGGAAACCCGCCTTCTTCGGAGCTAAACCGGAGATCGTGCTGAAGAGCGGCATGATTGTCCATGCCGTCATGGGAGATCCCAACGCTTCCATCGCTACACCGCAGCCGTATATGTACCGGCCGATGTTTGGCAGCTATGGTGGCGTACAAGCAGCGCTATGCGCCACCTTCGTTTCGCAAGCCTCCCTGCAATTAGGGACGCTGGATCCACTGGGCTTGCGGAAGCAGCTCCTGCCTGTCCGGAACTGCCGAACCGTGAGAAAGGCGGATCTTGTTCATAATGGGGAGACGCCGGAAATCATGGTCGATCCGGCGACCTACGCCGTAACCGTTAACGGCGAGAAGCTGACAAGCGCCCCATCGTCTCATCTGCCGTTATCCCAGCGCTATTTCCTGGTATAATGATCAAGTTCCTTGCAACCTTAATAAGAAACTCCAGCTATAATCCAATAATAAACAAAAACCATGAGCGGCTCGGTTTGCTGCTCATGGTTTTTATTTATTCATAGCTTCTCAGCAGCGCATGCGAACATGCCGTTTGAAGATCCCTCCAGCAGCGATTGATTTCGGAATCTTCCATCGCAGCGGATAAACCGAACAGCGGAAACAGTTGCTGGCCGCAGGATAAAGCGGCATGGGCTGTTTCGATGCTTTGGGACGTAACCTGTGTTTCCGTGACATTCGATAAGGCACCGTTGGCGATCAGCTCTGCCCACGACGCTTCTACTCTCTTAAAAAAATTAGCAACCGATAACAGAAATGCCGCTTTATTCTCGTTCAGTTTGCCGATCACATGGGAAGAACTTCCCCGCTTAACCGCAAGCGATTCCGCCGCTTCAAGGAAATGCTCCGCGATTCCGATTGCAACACTGGCAAAGGATACTTGAGCAAACGGAAGGAATGGATAGCGATAGATCGGCTCGTTCTCATACCCTTTCATTTCCGTAAGCGAGAATGTCATCTCATCCGGAACGAATGCCTCTACAGCGGATATGGTGTGGCTCCCTGTTGCCCGAAGGCCAAAGGCGTTCCAATCCTGCTGGATTACGATCTGGTCAGGATTCATGATAAAGGACCGGATCTCGGGTTCGCCTTGATCCGCAGTCGGTTCGCCAGAGGCATCTTGTAGCGTGGAACCCTGTTGAATAACTGCGTTGGCCGTAAAGGTCGTGGCATAAGTAGACCCGCTGCAATACTTCCAGCTGCCAGTCACGATATAACCGCCGTCCACCTGTCTGGCGGTACCTGTCGGCATGCCGCTGCCCGCAATCACCGCTTCACGGCGCGCAAACACCCGGCGGCTGATATCCGGACTCATCAGTGCGGCAAAGAATCCCCCGCCTGCTCCTATCGTAACCAGCCATCCCAGGTTGCCGTCGATGCGGGCACTTTCTTGGAAGATGCGCGTTGCATCCGGCAGAGTGGTCATCCTTCCTTCCAGCACGTCGGGAACAAATAGGTGAAACAAACGATGATCATATATGGTGTTCAGCACGTCGGGAGTTACTTGTCCGTGCTTGTCCATCCCAAGCGCTTGTTCTCTTATGGTTTGAATCTCTTGTTCCTTAAAAAACATGTCTCCACCGCTTTCCGTGATCATTTCTCTTTAAAAAAGATCGTCTGTTCTTTATGGAATCATAATCTATGCATTTAGTAATCTATTCTTTAGGAGCCGTTTCATCGATCTGGATTAACCCCTTTTCCAAGGAGCGCATCAAAGACACTCGTTGTATTTTATGATCCTCATAAGTGCTCAACAGGTGATTAATTTCAGTTTGAATACTGCCCGTTAAGGCTTCCGAGCCGGACAATTCAGATAATCCTAGGCTTTCTGCATCTAGCTGCCGCAATTCCTCCATGAAGCCTGTCTCCGTATGATTCATTTCCATCATCTCACTTAGCAGCGACTTCAGCTTCGCAGCCTTAGCCAGGCGTTGTTCATGACTCCACTGCTCCTTTGGACCCGATGCATCCGCAAGCGAAACGCTGTAGTGCCGCATGGCATCCAGCTCGCCGGAGTATGTTAAAGCACCTGTCTGAATCAGATGACGAATGCGATACTCGATGAAAGAGTCGGAAACGGTTAATTCCCCCTGTCCGATGACTTCGCCAATAACCCCAGCGGATTTCTTGAAGAATCCATGCCTGGCATCAAGGCGGTATACGGTTTTCAGAATTTCTTCATCGTAGTAAGACGCTGGAACGGTGCACAGCATGTCACCTTGAAACACCCGAAGGAACCCGTCTTCGCTCAACAGGCGCTCCCAGTCTGCCCGATAACCTGCCTGCGCTTGCGGCGACAATGGAACCGGCTCGGCTGCATCCAGAACGTGCTGAAGCTGGTTCGCGTTCATTTCAAATGTTCCTTTGAACCGCTGATTTGGATTTTGCTGATGAAGCACGCTTGTTGCATTCACCAATCTTACCTCAGAATGATCCGGCATTAAGGTCAGCAACCTTCGCAGGCCCAGCTGTTCCGCCGCGGCATCGCCGGCCCAGATCAGGCATGGCATCTCTTTCATCTGCTGAGGCCAGATCAGCCACGCGAACGCTGCCAGCAGCATCGTTAATTTCCTGTCTTCCGCATGCGCGGTGCTATAACGTTCCTCAAACCACTGCTTTCGGGTGGAGAACGAACGGGCGAAATCATGATCGTTCGGAAGCGGTCCGGCCATAAGATGATCGCCTAATGTCACTACGATTTCACCGGGTTTCGACTGGAGCATGATCCTGAGCGATCCTGCCGTCGACTCATCAAAGGCAATATGGATTCGCGATACGTTCCCCCGATGAATCGGCGATTCCCGCAGGTAGGCTTCATTCCCCATCGCCCACTCTTTATCGAACGCGTCAACGAAGAGCTCAAGACTTTGATGCTTACCATCTGCAAGCAGCTTGGCCGATTCTGTATTCATCCGGTCCTTCAGCTTCAAGAGCTTTTCAGAGAAATGGTTAATGGCCGTGCTCTTTCCCTTTCGATATTCCTCCAGGGTCATATGCTCGCGGAGTGGAACAGACGGATCGTACATACTCTGTCCTTTCCATCCGGAATATGCGAAAGTACGAGCGATTCCGATAACCCCCATCGCATCGAGCCGATCCGCATCTTGGACAATTTGGCCTTCCAGCGTTTGCATAGCACTCCCTGTTCCGCCTGAGAATGACATCGTACCGACGATCCCCAGCACATGCCCCTGATCAGATGCTTCTACGCCGGCTTGTTTCAACCAATGGCGAACCCGCTCGTCACCTGCTTCTTTTGATTCGTTCAATTTCTCGTCGGCTACGTCATGGAGGACTGCCGATAACTCACATATGTATACGTTGGCGCCTTCAAGATGAGCCAGTATCCGGGCGATGCGGGTGACACGCTGAACGTGCCACCAGTCGTGGCCGCTTGCATCCCCTTCGTGTACGGCGCGAGCAAAGTCTTGGGCTTGCCGAATGATATGACGCTGAGTTTTCATTTGATTCTACCTCTCCTATCCCGGGTTCCGGTCTATAAGCTCTATTATTCCCGATTTACCTATACGCCGCAACATGGAGTAAGTTATCGGCAGTTGTATCCCCCATGCGAATGGGGGCATATGATAAACAGAACTGTGTTGATGCCCCATTACAACCGTATAGTATCACCTTCGGTTAGGATACAGAAAGGAACATGACGGCCATGCTGGTGTTTATTCTGCCTGGATCATATCCTCATTTAAGCGAAAACACCGTATCCTCGGTTTTGCGTGTTTTTTTAAATGCCCGTCCTATCGTGATTCAAAACGAACAGGAGTCTGCAGCTATCATGAACGAAGCGCTGTCCGATAACCTGGATTCGCCATGGTTCATGACGCTCTATGCCGGAGATACGGTACAGCCTAAGGCGAAGAAAGAATTCGAACGATGGCTGCAAACTTACGCTGACAGCTCCGCTGGCTTTATACTGACTTCCGTAACCAAAACAGACCAGCCAACTGTATTTCAGAAAAGACCTGTTCCAACCTTCACTCCCCCCCGCGGCCCCCTGTTATGGCGTACGAACAGCGTGATGAATGGACAGACACCGGGTTTTACCAGTAATGATCAGCTGCCGTTTCAGAAATATGTGTTGATTGATAAACAGATCCAGCTCTCCAGCCACTATGAATGGACGGAAGTAGATTCTGACGGGATCTTATACCATCATTGTGCTGCCCCTCCCTGGATGAAGGAAGCAGAGGAATGGAACGCAATCTCTCCGCTTCTTCAAGCTCCATCCCGCGTTCAGACTATCAATGAAAAACAAAACACGCCTATAGTTACCATTGCGCTGTGCACATTTAACGATGGCGAATACTTGCCATGGGCTATTCGTTCCGTATTGTCTCAGACGATCTCGGATTGGGAGCTGATCATAGTTGATGATCATTCAAGTGATGATACTCCAAACATCCTGGCGGGATTACCGGTAGATAAGCGTATAAATAAAGTGAGACTGCATCAAAATCTGGGTAAGGCTCATGCCCTGAACCAAGCGCTTCAAATGGCAAGGGGGGCCTGGTTCCTTGAGCTGGACGCCGATGATTGGCTGTCACCCGATATTCTGGAAGTTCTTCTACTAGAAGCAAAGAGGGAGCCGAATTTTGGTGTATTGTATGCGAATCATGTTGAATGGATCGAGCGTATGAATAAACAGCTCCTGTACCAGGGGGTCCGAACGGGACCTTCCCATTTGTCCGCGGAGAGACTCTTGGCAGAAGCTATGGCAATAGCCCCAAGAATGTTCAATGTCTCTGTAATCAAGCAGCTAGGAGGATGGAACACCTCGGTCCCTTTCGAAGGACGTCTATACGAAGATATCGAGATGTTATCCAAGGTTTCAAGCTTCCATCCAGTTTACATTTCTCAACCGCTATATCATAGAAGAATTAGGAGCTCAAGCATGACGCATCGGCATCTTAATCACTATGAGAAATGGAAGAACTCGATGAGCGATATGTTGAAATAGATATTGCAAAGTTCCTTATCTCAAGTTATTACTAAGGAAGTATGCGAACCAATGATATATTATCGTTGATGATAGTGACCTGCCTTGAGGATGGCAAATAGTTTGAGCTTACAACCTGAACCGTGATCAACCCGCCTGCTGCCGATAATAACTGTCCCTGAAGGAACTGATTGGCCTGGATAACCTCTACAGTCCGTCCAAGGAAAGTTGCCAGTATTTCCGAAAAATCCATCCACTCTTCCCTCCCTGTCCATCATTATTCAATAGATAAAATATTACTTAACGGTATTATGGCAATACTTCCGTTAGGCTCCGAGATTTGAATATAATTGTCTCCAATAGACACCAATGAACCGAAAATCGAACCAGCCGGGGTTTCGATGGTTATTCGAGTATTCAGGCGCGAACTTAAATAAGCAATGACATTATTCCAATCCGCATATCCATAATTCTCCACTTGCTTCTGAAGAGCGTTTACCCGTATGGTAAGTCGTCTGAGCTGTATTTTGATTTGAGATATGCTATGAATCAATCTCCGACGCAACCGATTTAGCTTGCTCAGGACCGTTATCGGCTTTTTAGCACGCTTATGTTTTCTCTTGCCAACAATGAAATTGCAATCTTTTTGATGGCTTCGGTTCCAATATCTCCTCACGCTAGCTGCCTCCCTCCATATAGTCACTGGTACAATATGTATAAATCCATCCAATGGAAACCTGAACAGCCAAAGATAAGAAAAGGGCCTACAACTATAGATCCGATAAATTGTTGCAAGATATTTCAATGCGGAAATCATACGTTACCCATTTTGATAAAACCCATGCCGGATGGTGTTCTACCCATACAGATGCATGGGGTGATACATACTTTGTTAAAGAGACAATCACACACGAGAGAGGAGGCTACTCTTGAATAAAATCACGAACAACCGGCGCAGATCTTCTACGAATCGCACGAGTCCCCGTCAGATTAAGCTTCGAAAATCAAACTATAAATTATACAAAAAGAAACGGTCCGTTCAGCCGGTACCTCCGATTTTCCTATCACATACAACTCATCAACAATCCGTTACCACTTTTGAATACGAGGCTGCCCCTGTCCCTGCTGCGCCCCAGGTAACGGAGATTTTCGCAACCGGGATAGCGCCGTTATACGACATTATTCGTTTTCCCGTCATTGATTGGCAATTCAGATGGCAGCGGCCGCAGCAATTATCCGAACAGTTCGCTCAACAGGGACATCGTGTTTTCTATGTAACAACGGAGATCATCGGTTTGCGCAAGGAAGAGGCTTCCAAAGAAGAGGTAGGACGTTTTGTCTCGATTAAGAACATCGATCGAAACGTATGGCTCGTTACTTTGTGCGCGCATAAACCTCTAAATCTATATAAAGATGAGATGAGCAGCTGGGATATCCAGTACCTAAAATGGTCTATAGAGCACGTACGAGACAAATTCGGGATATACCAAGTGGTATCGATTGTCGATTTACCGTTCTGGACTCCTCTTGTCACGGCCATGGAGCAACATCATATCGTGTATGATTGCATGGATCATCATGCGGGTTTCACGACCAATGATCCTGCCATGCTCCATCAGGAGGAACGCCTGCTTCGGGTGGCCGGGCTTGTCGTAACGTCCTCACAGCATTTGTACGATTGGGCTATTGAACATAATCCATCCACGGTCCTTATCCGCAATGCCGCTGATATCTCTCATTTTTTTAATCCGCCTGAACCATCGTTGACGGAGCTGAAGTCCATAAAGCAGCCGATTATCGGTTATTACGGGGCGATATCCGATTGGTTCGATATACGCCTGATCGAAACAGTGGCCAGAAACAGACCCGAATGGACATTCGTTCTGATTGGACACACCTTTGGTTGTGATACCACTGACGTCGAGAAGCTGGACAACGTCGTACTTTTGGGCGAGAAGCCCTATCACGAGCTGCCAATCTATTTACATCGATTCCAAGTTGCATTAATTCCTTTCATGAAGAATATGCTCACCAAGGCTACAAATCCTGTCAAACTGTACGAATATCTTGCGGCTGGAAAACCAGTCGTATCTACCGACCTGCCAGAGGTTGATGCCGTTGCTTCCGATATGGTCTCCATTGCAGATACGCCGGATAAATTCGAACAGGCGATTCATGAAGCCCTTCAGGAATCCGGTGCCGAGCAGATCAAACGAAGGCAAGAATTCGCCCGTCACAATAACTGGGTTCAAAGATACCAAGTTCTAAACGACCACATCACCCGATATCTGTTTCCTAAGGTTAGCGTCATTATTGTCGTTCACAATAAATGGTCTTACACCGAGCAATGTCTCCGCAGTTTGCTGCAAAAGGGACATTATACAAACCTGGAAGTTGTTATCGTCGATAATGCCTCGACGGATCAAACTTCTTTCCGCCTTAAAGCTCTTAACAACCCGCTGGTTAAAGTTATTTCGTCTCCGGAAAATCTTGGTTTTTCCGCAGGGAACACACTCGGATGCCTGGAATCGACAGGAGAGTATATGATCCTGCTTAACAACGATACACTTGTGCCTGATGGCAGCTGGATTACCCGATTGCTCCGGCCATTTCATGAAGACCCGCAAATGGGAATGACGGGCCCGATGTCCAATTATGTGGGTAATGATCAAGCGCTGGATCATTTCATCGGCGACGCGGTATACGGTGCCGATGTTCGTTGGTTACAGGATTTCTATGAGCTGTACCGTCAGAAAATCAGATATACCGATTTGCTTGGATTTTTCTGTGTAGCCATGAAGCGTAGTGTATGGGATAAAGTCGGTTCCCTTGATCCGGCCTACGGAATTGGCATGTTCGAGGATGATGATTACTGTGAACGGGTCCGCAATGCAGGTCACCGTCTGGCTATCGTCGAGGATGCTTTTGTATATCATTACGGCAGTGCCACCATTAAAGAGCTGAAGCCGCAGGCATACGATTCGTTGTGGGAAAAGAACAAGGCATACTACGAGCAGAAATGGAACAAAACCTGGAGATTGCCGAAAGGTCCTCACAGCCTGTTTCATTTGGCGGATCATCCGCAGGAAATTGCCAACCGGATTCATGTAACAGGGAAGAAGTTCGCTTTAGTTCTGGGCGATAAAGAATGGAATACCCATTCCAAACGCTGGCAGAATATCGTCATGGGATTGACGGAGGATGAGAACTTGTATGTCATCGTCTATGCACATGAATATCACGGCAACCCGATCATCGGAACTCGCAAGGTGGGGCCAAGACTGTATTTCACAAACCGGATCGATTTATTCTCTCAAGTCACATTTGATCATGTAATATATTGCGGTTCAACCGACGTTTACCCCTACCTGCGTTCCGACCATTTTGTAGCGGATTCGCTTTGTTATCATGATCATCGGCTCAAAGCTCTTCAATCCAACTTGCCCGATATCAAGGTGTTTGGGGATGCTCTTGTGACTCATATCGTACGTAATGTCATGTCTCTTACAAGGGATATATCGACCGTATAGTTAAAAAGGATATAGTTAAAAAGGAGCTAGCTATAAAACTCGAAATGTAAAAGCCCATCCATGCTTCTGATGTTCGTTCAGAAGCATGGTCAGGGCGTTTAATTTGAATGAGGCTCTGTTTCCATTTTCTTTAAGTAACGCCGAATGACTTCTGGATGACGACCTTGAAAGGGAGTTGTGGTTATCTCGTATTCCGAATGCTTAAAACTCCAATCTGGCACGCCTTCGTTTTCCAGTAAATTAACGTCTTTTCTCCGGTTGTCATTAAATTTGATCTTACGTCCGAGAGCATAATGATAATGGTATATATTCACATCGCTTCGCCCTCTTGGAATACTCCATATGCTCTGCCCTTCTGCCGCCTCAAGCGTGCAATGATGCTTCTCATCACGATAACTAATCCCTTTATTCGCCCTCCACATTCTCGTTATATCATTGGACCATCGCTCATCCCCTGGGCTATTCACACGAATGGTCCACGGATCTCCCCAAAAATTGACGAACGGGAACTGGTATATATCCACGTCCGCGTTGGCCATAAGCTCCGGCAGTGCTTGTTGAAAACGATCATCCATCAATTCATCGACATCCAGATTCATAATCCAGTCTCCTTGAGCTTGATCGATCAGGAAATTACGTACTTGGGATTCATTCCAATCATCGGTGTAAGGCATACCATTCTGCTGCAAACGAAACAACCGGATTGAATAACGATCCTGCAGGCGCTCAATATGCTTCAAAGTGTCATCTGTGCTTCCTCCATCGACCATAATGATTTCATGAGCAAAACGGCTCACACTTTCGATATATAAGGGGACGAACGTTTCTTCATTCAAAACCGGTACAATGACCGACAGCTTCATGGAATATCCTCTCCTTCCTGTTCTGGCCCTTACGCTTAACCTCTGCCGATCAGTTTGCGCATAGACTGAACATCTCCCCTTGCCTCCTTGTATTGTTTGTACAAGGCATAGTTGGTTTCATAATGGGGATTGCCTTCAGGTCCGACAAACGGGTGCCAGAAGTGCACCATTTCTCCGTCTAATCGAACGTGGGTACCGATAAGGGTGTCCATTGCGTATGCGAAGGCCTCATCCTCCCCGCCCCAGCCGATAAACCGTTCATCATATCCCCCCACCGCCTCAAACGCATTTCGTTTTAATGCATTCAACCCTCCCAGATAATAAGCGCTGTTCTCATCTCTATTTCCCATTATCGTTGGGATCGGCCAATCCGCTGTTTGAGACAGGATCCTTTGCGAGATGTCCTCCGGCAGTCGTAATATACGACTGAACGGGATAACCCATTGACGGTCATTCACGTAAGATATCGTTTCCAGCACGAGGTTGGGATCATATACAATATCACAGTCGGCAATCATGAATACATCTCTGGTTGCTTGGCGGGCTGCACGGTTAATGGCTTTCGACCTGCTGAATGGATTACCGGAGACTTCACCGATACATACTTCTATGCCCGGCATCGTCCGTGAGTAGAAATCCAGCGCCCACCTGAACGCAGCATCCCTCGGCCCGCCATGATCCGACTGGTAGGGAATCAGAACGGAAACTTGGTCAAACATC
>Ga0209784_100520_pt1 | contig 14622 bp, 10 predicted proteins | sample AraplaCvi_mLB_r2_2_FD_184284 | JGI IMG/M metagenome (GOLD analysis project Ga0209784, IMG submission 184284) | Arabidopsis root microbial communities from North Carolina, USA - plate scrape CL_Cvi_mLB_r2 (SPAdes) (version 2) | ecosystem: Host-associated > Plants > Roots > Endosphere | place: USA...
TCGATCACCCCTTGCACGTCGAGCGCGCCATGCTCCTCGACATCGCGCCCACGCTGGCGATGTACGAGCACACCGACATGGCGTTTGCATCTGCCTACTGGCATTGGTTCTTCCTGATCCAGCCGTCGCCGTTTCCTGAGACGCTCATCAACGCCACGCCCGATTTCTACATCGGCAAACTGATGGGCCTGCGGCACGCGGGGCTCGAACCGTTCGCCCCGGAAGCGATGGCGACCTACGCTGCCGCCATGCGGGAGCCCGCCTGCGTGCACGCCATGTGCGAAGACTATCGCGCCGCCGCCACCATCGATCTCGAACATGATCGCGCCGACCGCGACGCAGGCAAGCGCGTGAGCGTGCCGCTGCGTGTGCTGTGGGGTGAGCATGGCGTGATCCAACGCTGCTTCAAGCCGCTGGAACTGTGGCGTGCCGTGGCGGACGACGTGAGCGGTGGCACCGTGCCGTGCGGGCATTATGTGCCGGAAGAGGCGCCGGAAGCGCTGCTCAAGGAGATGCGGGCGTACTTTGCGTGAGGCAGCCGTCTAGGCGTCGGCCCATTCGCGCAGCAGGTTGTGATACGTCCCCGTCAGCGCAATGACGGACGGATCGTCCTGCCCCAGCAATCCCATCAACCGCTGCAGTTCCGTATCCATCTGGAACAGCAGCGTGCGATGCGCGTCGCCGCGCACCATGCTCTGCAGCCAGAAGAATGAGCAGACGCGAGCGCCGCGTGTGACAGGCGTCACGCGGTGCAGGCTGCTGCTGGGGTAGAGCACCATGTCACCCGCTGCAAGCCTGACGCGGTGCTCGCCGAAGGTGTCGTCGATGATGAGTTCGCCGCCGTCGTAGTCTTCAGGTTCGGTCAGGAACAGCGTGCAGGAGAGGTCGCTGCGCATGCGGAAATCCGTGCCGCGCAGGTGACGCACGGCGTTGTCGACGTGGTTGCCGAAGGTCTGGCCGCCCGCGTAGCGGTTGAACAGCGGTGGAAAGACCTTGAGCGGCAACGCGGCCGAAAAGAACAGCGTATTGGCAGACAGCGCATCCTGAATCAAGGTGCCGACCTTGCGCGCAGCCGGCGAGCCTTCGGGCAGCTGCATGTTGTGCTTCACCTGGCCTGACTGCGCGCCGGCGGTGACCTTGCCGTCCACCCACTCGGCGGCATCGATGATGGCGCGGCACCGCGCAACCTGTTCCTTGGTCAAGACGTTGGGAATCTTCAGCAGCATGATGGTTCGGTTTCCAGCGCGATGGCCAGCACGCGCAGGCGCGCATCGGGATGGCCGGCGAGAAAGTCATGCGCCTTCGCGAGGAAGGCGGGTGTGGCGGTGCGCGTGACGGCGTGCATCCAGGTGACGGCGTCGTTTGCGCGGTTGGCGAGTGCGAGCAGGCGCGCGGCGTTGAACTGGCCGCGAAAGTCGCCGCCCTCTGCGGCGCGCAGGTAGCAGCGCAGGGCCATCGCCGTGTCCGCCTCGACTTCCCAGCCGTCTTCATAGAAGCCGCCGAGCACGTTGATCGACTTGGCGTGGCCTTGTGCGGCAGCAGCCTGGAAAAGTGCGAACGCGCGTGTGCGATCAGCCGGGACGCCCCGGCCCAGCTGCAGGTTCGTCGCATAGTTGTACTGGCCCCAGTCGAGGCCAGCAGCAGCGGCGCGGGCGTACCAGTGCGTAGCCGTTTTGTCGCAGGCGGGCGAGCCCCAGCCGTGCTCGTAGCAGCGACCGAGCATGTTGGCGGCCATCGCATGGCCCGACAGCGCGGCCGTCTTGAACCAGAACAGCGCTTCGCCCGGATCGCGTTCGACGCCGCGGCCATCGAGCAGCCATTGGCCGAAGATGGCCTGCGCTTCGGTGTGCCCGCGGCGGGCGGCAGCCGCCAGCCAGCGTGCGGCGCGCTCAGCAGGGCCGGTCAGCACGGCGTGGATCGCATCGACCACCGCCGCATCGGTTGCGGCCGCTGCGGCGGTTGCAGCGTCAGCCGGCATCAGTAGCGAATGCCCAGCGTCAGGATGGCTGTGCGGCCCGGTGCCAGCGATGCGTAATGCGATGCATACGCCTGGTTGAAGCACACCTTGTCGAACACGTTCTGCACGTTCAGCTGCAGGGTGGTGTGCTTGTCGACGCGGTACGCGGCCATGGCATCAAAGCGCCAGTACGCCGGCACCCACTTCGGGTTGGCGGGGTTGGTGCTGCCCCACACCTTCGAGACGTAATACGCGCCGCCGCCCAGGGTGAGTTTCGGCATCGGCTGATACGTCGTCCACAGGCTGAAGCTGTTCTTTGGCGTGTTGGGGAAGGCCGTACCGTTGGTGCCGCCAAAGGCCGCGCCCGCGCCACCGTTGTTGCGCAGCTCGCTCTTCAGATACGTGTAACCGCCGAACACTTGCCAGCGGTTGGTCAGCGCGCCCGACCAGCCCAGCTCGAAGCCATCGACGCGCTTGTTGCCCGCCATGGCGGCGGTGCCGTCCTGCTGCACGATGCGCGCATTCGTCGTTTCAATGCGGAAGATGGCGGCCGTCAGTGCCAGCTTGTTGTCGAGCACGTTCCACTTGGTGCCGAGTTCGTAGGCGCGGTTCTTTTCCGGGGACAGCACGTCGCCGCGATTGCCCGAGCGGTCCGGCGTGAGCGCGCTGGTATCAGCGCCCTGGCCCGCCACCGAGCCCGACGGTGTCGACGATGTGCCGTACGCCAGATAGATGCTGCCGTTCTGCGCAGGCTTGAACACCAGGCCGAGCTGATAGTTCAGCAGGTTGTCATCGCGCGAGAAGCTCGAACGCACGCCTTGCGCATTCGCCGACGTGGTGGCCGATGCCGAATAGCGATCAAAGCGCAGCCCGCCGTTGACCTGCCAGCCCGGCGACAGCTCGATCGTGTCGAACACGTAGGCCGATTGCGTGCGCACCGTCGTCTCGGCGGGATTGTTGTTGAGCTTGATGCTGCCCGCCCAGGGGTCGTTCGGGTTCGGGTTGAAGAGATCGGTGCAGTTGTAGCCGCCGGCCGCGCCGATGCCGCTCGGGCAACGGCTGCTGCCGGTGGCGACCGCGTATGTGTCATTGCGGCTGCGCTCGCGCGAGAACTCCAGGCCCGCCGCATAGCTGTGCTTGAGACCGCCGGTGTCGAACTTTCCGGTCGCTTCCGTCTGGTTGGCGACGGTGTTGGCCACCGAATAGCGCGAATTGGTGCGGCGCCAGACCATGCCGTAGTAGATGTTGCCCTGGCTGTCGTCGGGCTGCGTCCAGATGGTGTCCTGGCTTGTACGGGCGATGCGCGTGGTGTTGCGCAGCTTCAGCGCGCTCGACACATCGTGCTCCAAAGAGAGCGTGCCCATGTCGGCGCGGTCGCGGCGGAAGTCGCGCGACAGGCCGTAATAGACGCTGCGGTCGACATTCACGGGCGCTCCGTCGCCGGGGCCGAACAGTTGCGGGCGGCCATCGGTGCGGCGGTTGAACGTGCCGTTGTTGTACGGAATGCCGGTGTCGGGCGTGTCGTTCGATTGCAGGTGGTAGTACGACAGCGTCGCCCGCGTGGGCGTGCCCAGCCCAAAGGCGATGGACGGTGCGATGCCCCAGCGGCTGAGGCTCGTCACGTCGCGGCCGGCAACGGCGGCGTCGTGGGCCATCGCGTTGAGGCGGAAGGCGGCGTGCTCGCCGATCTGGTAGTTGCCGTCGGCCGTGACACGTTTGTACGCCGCGTTGCCGACTGACAGCGTGCCCTCGGTGAAGTGCTCCAGCTTGGGCGTCTTCGTGACGATGTTGATCGCCCCGCCTGCCGCGCCGCGGCCTTCATACGCGCCCGACGGCCCCTTGATGACTTCCACCGATTCCACGTTGAACATCTCGCGCGATTGCGCACCGATGTCGCGTAGCCCGTCGAGGAAGGTGCTGGCCTGCGCGTCGTAGCCGCGGATGAACGGGCGATCGCCGACGGGGTTGCCGCCTTCGCCCGCGCCAAACGCGATGCCCGGCACCGTGCGCAGCGCCTCGGTGAGCGTGACGGAGCCGGTGTCCTGCAGCACCTCAGCCGGAATGACTGTGACGGACTTGGGCGTATCGAGCAGCGGCGCGGTGAATTTGCCGCCCGATGCCGCATCGGCCTTGAAGCCGTTGGTGCCGGTCACGGTCTGCTCGGGCAGGGTGGCGGATACGGCGTCTTTCTTCGTGTCAGCCAGCGCCGGCGCTGAAGCCACGGCGAAGCTCATCGCGCCGGTCAGGTAACCCACCACCGAATGTTCGGTGCGCTTGCGTTCGATCTGTGCTGCGGACATGACGTGGTGACACTCCCCTGAAAGTTTTCGTCACATGCTTGTTGTAAATGAGAATTGTTATCGTTTACATGTGAACGAGTCAACGCTCCAGCTGGCGAATGGCTTACGGTCGCAATGGGATGGTCATATAAATCATGGGGTTACGACGCTCCGGCCGCGCTGTAGAAAATTGTTGAGGGCGGCGGCACGCGAACGCTTCCATTTTTTCAATCAAATGATTTAGTATTGCCGGGCAGGTTGTCCAACCGAATTCCCTTACAAGGCGAGCGTCGCGTGAGCATGGACCCGGAACTCCTCATCGAGCGGCGCGGCCAAGCGCTGTGGCTGACCATTCAGCGCGAAGACCGCCGCAACGCGATCAACGCCGCTGTGCTCGAAGCGCTGACTGCCGCGCTGGCCGACGCCGGCCGTGACGCCGCCGTGCGCGCCGTGGTGCTGACCGGCGCCGGCACGCGCGCCTTCTGTGCGGGGGCCGATCTGCAAAGCGGCCAATCGTTCCGCTTCGACTATTCCGAGCCGCACCAGGCGCTGGCCGATCTGTTTCGCGCGGCGCGTCGCTGCATCGTGCCGCTCGTCGCCCGCGTGAACGGCGCGTGCATGGCGGGCGGCATGGGCTTGCTGGCGATGTGCGATCTGGCGGTGGCCAGTCGCAGCGCCACGTTCGGGTTGCCGGAAGTGAAGGTCGGCCTGTTTCCGGCGCAGGTGCTGGCCGTGCTGCAGCACCAGTTGCCGCGCCGCGTACTCAATGAACTCTGCCTGACGGGCGAACCGATGAACGCAGACCGCGCACTCGCCGCAGGCCTCGTCAACGAAGTCGCCGAGCCTGAAGCGCTGGATGCAGCAGTCGACGCATTGCTCGCGCGGCTGGTCGACAAATCGCCGTCGGCCATCCGGCGCGGCCTGTACACGCTCAAGCACGTCGAGCAGCTCAGCTTCGAACAGGCCATGGCCTTTACCGAAAGTCAGATCGGTCTGTTTGCGTTGACCGAAGACGCGCAGGAAGGGCAAGCCGCCTTTCGCGAAAAGCGCGCTCCCAACTGGACGGGCCGCTGACATGCGCAAGGACACCGTTTCCATTGGCGGGGCCAGCGGTTTCTGGGGCGACAGCATCACGGGCCCGATGCAACTGGTCGCCTCGGGCCGCCTCGATTTTCTTGTCTTCGATTACCTGGCCGAGCTGACCATGTCGCTGCTGGCCAGCGCGCGCATGAAGAACGCCGAGCTGGGTTACGCCACCGACTTTGTGAGCGTGGCGATGCGCGCGGTGCTCAAGGATGCGCTGGCGCAGAACATCCGCATCATCGCCAACGCGGGCGGCGTGAATCCGCGCGGATGCGCAACGGCGCTGCAGGCGTTGGCCGATGAACTGGGCGTGAGCGTGCGCATTGCGGTGGTGGAAGGCGACGATGTCACACCGTTGCTGCCCGCGCTGCGCGACGAAGGCGTGCGCGAACTGCAAAGCGGCCGCCCCTTGCCCGACAAGGTGGTCAGTGCCAACGCGTATCTCGGCGCGTTGCCGATCAAGGCGGCGCTGGATGCTGGCGCGCAGGTCGTCATCACAGGGCGATGCGTCGACAGCGCCGTCACGCTTGGCGCGTTGATGCACCACTTCAGCTGGGCGATCGATGATTACGATCGACTCGCCGCCGGCAGCCTCGCCGGGCACATCCTTGAATGCGGCTGCCAAGGCGCGGGCGGCCTGCATACCGATTGGGAAGCGGTGCCCGACTGGGCGCACAGCGGCTACCCGATCGCCGAATGCCGGGCCGACGGCAGCTTCATCGTCACCAAGCCCGACGGCACGGGCGGGCTGGTGACGCCTGCGACCGTGGGCGAACAACTGCTCTACGAAATCGGCGACCCCGCGCGCTACGTGCTGCCTGACGTCGTCTGCGACTTCACACACGTGACGATGACGCAGGCCGGCGAGCACCGCGTCGAAGTGCGCGGCGCACGCGGTCGCGCGCCGACGCCCGATTACAAGGTGAGCGCAACGTATGCCGACGGCTATCGCGCGACGGGTCAGCTCACCGTTGTCGGCATCGATGCCGATCGCAAGGCGCGCCGCACAGCCCAGGCGATTCTGGAGCGCACGCGCGGCCTGTTCCGCCAGCTCGGTCTGCCGGATTACAGCGCAACGCATATCGAGACGCTCGGTTCGGCGTTCCTCTTCGGGCCGCATCAGCCGAACGTGCCACGATTTGAATCGGTGATGTGGCTGGCGGTGACGCATCCGAACAAGCAGGCGTTGGAACTGTTCGCGCGCGAAATCGCCCCGGCCGGCACGTCGTGGGCGCCGGGCACGACCGGCGCCGGCGGGCGGCCAAGCGTGGTGCCGGCCATCAAGCAATACGCCTTCCTGATCGACAAGGCGCGCGTGCAGGCGCGCGTGACGCTGCTGGGTGGCGACAGCATCGACATTGACGTGCCGACGGGCGCCCTGCTTGAAGCGTCCGCCGTCGCACCAGCATCGGACGCCTTGCCGCCCGGCCCGACACGCGAAGTTCCGCTCATCGAACTCGCGTATGCCCGCAGCGGCGACAAGGGCGACACCTCCAATATCGGCGTCATCGCGCGTCGGCCTGAAGACCTGCCGTTGCTGCGCGCGCAATTGACGGAAGACGCCGTTGCCGCTTACCTAGCGCACGTCGTGAAGGGGCGCGTCACGCGATACGACTTGCCCGGCATTCACGCCCTCAACTTCGTGTGCGAACGGGCGTTGGGCGGTGGCGGGATGGCCTCGCTGCGCAACGACCCGCTCGGCAAGGGCATGGCGCAGGTGCTGCTGACGATGCCCGTGCGCGTGCCGGTCGACCACCCTTGATTGACGAGGCGATCATGCTCTCAGGCCTGCTGCCGTCTGCCCGCTTCGACGCCGATCACGATACGTTTCGCGAGACCGTTCGCCGCTTTGTCGACAAGGCCGTGCTGCCGAACATCGATGCATGGGAAGAGGCCGAGACCTTTCCGCGTGCGCTGTATCGCGAGGCGGCTGATCTCGGCTTGCTCGGCATTGGTTTCCCCGAGGAGCACGGCGGTACGCCGGGTGATTTGTTTCTTGAACTGTCGATGATCGAAGAACTGACGCGGGCGGCCAGTGGTGGTCTGCTCGCATCGCTGTTCAGCCACACGATCGGTGCGCCGCCCATTGTGGCGGGCGGATCGGCAGAACTGAAGGCGCGTGTGCTGCCGCAAATCCTGGCGGGCGAGAAGATCAGCGCGCTCGCCGTCACCGAGCCTTCGGGCGGCTCGGACGTTGCCAACCTCGCCACACGTGCGGCGCGCGACGGCGATCACTACATCGTCAACGGCAGCAAGATCTTCATCACCTCCGGCATGCGCGCCGATTACATCACCGTGGCCGTGCGTACCGGCGGGGCGGGCGCGGGCGGCATCTCCGTGCTGCTGGTGGAGGGCAACACGCGGGGCCTGACGCGCACGCCGCTCAAGAAGATGGGCTGGTGGTGCTCCGACACCGCTCAACTGCATTTCGATGATTGCCGCGTGCCTGTCACCAACCTGCTCGGCGCGGAAAACCGCGGCTTCGAGCTAATCATGCGCAACTTCAACCACGAACGCCTGGCGCTGGCGATGCAGGCCTACGGTCTGGCGCGCACGTGCCTGACCGAAGCCGTGGAATGGGCCACCCAGCGCGAAACCTTCGGCAAGCGTCTCGTGCAGCATCAAGTCGCGCGGCAGAAGCTGGTGGCGATGGCCACGCGCATCGAAGCGACGCGGGCATTACTTGAAGACCTGATGCGGCGCATGCAGGCCGGCGACTCTCCGGTCGCGCAGCTGTGCATGCTGAAGAACTTCGCCACCCAGAGCCTGCAGTTCTGCGCCGACACGGCCGTGCAACTGCTCGGTGGCATGGGCTTCATGCGCGGCACGAAGTCGGAGCGCATCTATCGTGAAGTGAAGGTCTACATGATCGGCGGCGGCGCGGAGGAAGTCCTCAGCGATCTTGCCGCACGCCAGCTCGGCTGGGCCTAAGGGCCTAACGCGCGCATTCAGGGAGAGAACCATGTATCGCTCAGTCTTTCGACCGGGGCTGTTTCAGGGGCAAGTGGCCGTGGTGACGGGCGGCGGCAGCGGCATCGGCCGGTGCACGGCGCATGAGCTGGCATCGCTGGGCGCGGCCGTTGCGCTGGTGGGGCGCAATGCAGAGAAGCTCGCCGCCGTGCGCACGGAGATCGTCGAAGCCGGCGGCACCGCGCACACCTACGTTTGCAACATCCGCGACGAGGCTGCTGCGCAAGCCACCGTCGCGCAAATCTACGGCGAGCACGGCCGCATCGATGCGCTGGTCAACAACGCCGGCGGCCAGTTTCCGGCGCCGCTCAAGGACATCTCCGCCAAGGGCTGGGAAGCGGTGGTGCAGACGAACCTGACCGGCGGCTTCCTGATGGCGCGCGAGTGCCTGAATCAGGCGATGCAGCAGCACGGCGGTGCCATCGTCAACATCGTGGCCGACATGTGGGGCGGCATGCCGAACATGGGCCACTCCGGCGCAGCGCGCGCGGGCATGGTCAACTTTACGGAGACGGCGGCGTTCGAATGGGCGCAATACGGCGTACGCGTGAACGCGGTGGCGCCGGGCTACGTGGCATCGTCGGGCATGGATGCGTATCCGCCGTGGATGGCCGAGACCATCCGCAGCATGCCTTCGACCGTGCCGCTCGGTCGCTTTGCAACCGAGGCAGAAGTGTCGTCGGCAATCGTGTACCTGCTGTCGGAAGCCGCCGCGTTTATCACCGGCACGACGCTGCGCGTGGACGGCGGCCGCCCGAACGTGCGGCCCGGGTTGCCCATGCCGGCACCGCGTCATGGCGCCGAGCCGTTCAACGGCTTCCACCTGGCCGTGACGCCCAAGGTGCTGCAAGACGAGGAGGGCCGCAATGCCGGCGCTTGAATCGCGCATCGTGCCGCAGAGCGATGCATATCGGCAGAACCATGCCGCGCTTACAGAGCGCGTGGGCCAGTTGCGGACGCTGGAGAACCGCACGCGCGACAAGTCCGAGGCTTCGCGCGCGCGCTTCGAACAACGCGGGCAACTGCTGCCGCGCGACCGGCTGGGCCGTCTGCTCGACGCCGGCGCGCCGTTTCTGGAGCTGTCGACGCTGGCAGGCTTCTGCCTCGATCACACCGACCCGGCGCGCTCCATTCCTGGCGGCGGCTTCATCGCGGGCATCGGCTGGGTGAGCGGCGTGCGCGCGATGATCATCGTCGACGACGCGGGTATCGACGCAGGGGCCGTGCAACCGATGGGCATCGAGAAGTTCCAGCGCGCGCAGGCTATTGCGCTGGAGCAGAAGCTGCCGTTCATCCATCTCGTCGAATCGGCCGGCGCCAACCTGCTGACCTATCGCGTGGAGACCTTCATCCACGGCGGCAGCGGCTTCTATTGGCTCGCGCGGCTGTCGGCGGCGGGCATTCCGGTGATCAGCGTGGTGCATGGGTCGAGCACCGCGGGTGGTGCCTACATGCCGGGCCTGTCGGACTACGTGGTGATGGTGCGTGATCGCGCGCGCGCGTTCCTTGCTGGTCCGCCGTTGCTGAAAGCGGCCACGGGCGAGATCGCCACCGAAGAAGAACTGGGCGGCGCACAGATGCACGCCAGCACGTCGGGCCTTGCCGAATACCTTGCCGAAGACGATGCCGATGCACTGCGCATCGCACGCGAACTTGTTGCTGCGCTCGACTGGAACCGCGATGTACCGGCAGCGGATCGCCCTTATGCGCCGCCGCGCTTTGATGCGGAGGAATTGCTCGGCATTGCGCTGACCGATCATCGCAAGCCGCTCGACATGCGCGAGGTGATTGCCCGCATTGCCGATGGTTCGGAGTTTCTGGAGTTCAAGCCTGACTACGGCCCCGCAACGATCACGGGGCACGCGGCCATCTGCGGCATGCGCGTCGGCGTCATCACGAACAACGGGCCGCTGGACCCGGCGGGCGCTACGAAGGTGGTGCATTTCATCCAGGCGTGCTGCCAGTCCGATACGCCGCTGCTGTATCTGCAAAACACCACCGGCTTCATCGTCGGCAAGGCGTCGGAGCAGGCCGGCATGATCAAGCACGGCTCGAAGATGATCCAGGCCATGGCCAACGCCACCGTGCCGCGCATCACCGTGCATTGCGGGGCGTCGTTCGGGGCGGGCAACTACGGCATGTCGGGGCGCGGTTTCTTTCCGGATTTCTGCTTCAGCTGGCCCAACGCCAAGACCGCCGTGATGGGCGCCGAGCAGGCCGCCGGCACGATGGCGACGGTCATGGCCACGAGCATGCAACGCAAGACGCAGACCGTCGACCACGAAGCCATCGAAGCGATGCGCACCAAGGTCATCGACACGTTCGAGCGGCAGTCCGACGCGTTCACCATTTCGGGCCGGCTGCTGGACGACGGCGTGATCGACCCGCGCGATACGCGCAAGGTGCTCGCCTGCGTGCTCTCCGTCTGCGACGAAGCGCGCAGGCGAACGCTGCATCCGATCCAGTTTGGCGTTGCGCGCCCGTAGCCATCCCGAACCCATACACAAACAGCCCAGGACAACCGGAGCGAGACACCATGCACTTCACCCACGAACACCAGGAACTGCAGCGCAACCTGAAACGCTTCATCGACAGCGACATCAACCCATACGTGGATGAATGGGAAGCGGCGGAGATGTTTCCTGCCAAGCAGCTCTTCAAGAAGATGGGCGAGCTGGGCTTTCTCGGTATCGCCAAGCCGACCGAGTTTGGCGGTCTGGGCCTCGACTATTCGTATGCGATGGCGATGGCCGAGACGCTGGGGCACATCCACTGCGGCGGCGTACCGATGGCGATTGGCGTGCAGACCGACATGGCGACGCCCGCGCTCGCACGCTTCGGTTCGGACGAACTGCGCGCACAGTTTCTCGCCCCCGCCATCAGCGGCGATGCGGTGGCGTGCGTGGGCGTGTCGGAGCCGAGCGCGGGCTCCGATGTGGCGAGCATCAAAACCACCGCGCGCAAGGACGGCGACGACTACATCATCAACGGCAGCAAGATGTGGATCACCAACAGCCTGCAGGCCGACTGGATGTGCCTGCTGGCCAACACGTCGGACGATCCCGCCCACCGCAACAAGTCGCTCATCATCGTGCCGATGAACACGAAGGGCGTGTCGGTCGGCAAGAAGATCCGCAAGATCGGCATGAATTCGTCGGACACGGGCCTCATCTATTTTGATGACGTGCGCGTGCCCCAGCGCTACCGCATCGGCGAGGAAGGCAAGGGCTTCACCTACCAGATGCTGCAGTTCCAGGAGGAGCGCCTGTGGGCCGCGGCCAGCAGCCTGGCGACGATGACGATGTGCATCGAGACCACCGCCGAGTACGCACGCGAGCGCAAGCTGTTTGGCGCCAGCCTGCTCGACAACCAGTGGGTGCACTTCAAGCTGGCCGAGCTGAAGACGGAAGTGGAAGCGTTGCGCGCGCTCACGTATCGCGCGTGCGACCTGTACATCAACGGGCAGGACGTGACGGAGCTGGCATCGATGGCCAAGCTCAAGGCCGGGCGCCTGGCGCGCATCGTGCCCGATGCCTGCCTGCAGTTCTGGGGCGGCATGGGCTTCACGTGGGACAACCCGGTCTCGCGCTATTACCGTGACGGGCGTCTGGGCTCGATTGGCGGCGGTGCGGACGAGGTGATGCTCGGCATCATCTGCAAATACATGAACACGCTGCCGGGCAAGAAGGGCTAACGCGATGGCCACCTCGCATGCCGCATTCCGCTCGATCCTCATCGCCAACCGTGGCGAGATTGCGCTGCGCATCATGCGCACGGCGCGTCGCCTTGGCATGCGCACCATTGCCGTGTATTCCGAGGCTGACCGCGATGCGCCGCATTGCCGCGCGGCCGATCTTGCGTTGTCGATTGGTGCGTCGCAACCGCAGGCGTCATACCTGAACATTGCGGCGTTGCTGGAGGCCGCGCGCAAGTCGGGTGCGCAGGCAGTCCATCCGGGCTACGGCTTCCTTGCAGAGAGCGATGCCTTTGCCGGCGCATGTGCGGATGCCGGCCTCGTCTTCATCGGCCCACCCGCAGATGCCATCCGCGCAATGGGCAACAAGGCCGGCGCCAAGCGCCTCATGGAAGCCGCCGGCGTGCCGTGCGTGCCGGGCTATCAAGGCGAAGACCAATCCGCCGAGCGCATGGCGGAGAAAGCCGCTCGGATTGGCTATCCGGTGATGATCAAGGCGGCCGCTGGCGGCGGCGGGCGCGGCATGCGGCGCGTAGACCGGGCGGAGGAGTTTACGGCGGCGCTGCAGTCCGCGCGCTCCGAAGCGGAGAACGCGTTTGGCTCGGGCGAGTTGATCCTCGAAAAAGCCATCGTCGAGGCGCGCCACATCGAGATTCAAGTCTTTGCCGATGCGCACGGCAACGTGGTCCACCTCGGGGAGCGCGATTGTTCGGTGCAGCGCCGGCATCAGAAGGTGATCGAAGAATCGCCGTCACCGGCCGTATCGCCCGAGCTGCGTGCGCGCATGGGTGCAGTGTCGGTGGCGGCGGCACGCGCCATCGGCTACGTGGGCGCGGGCACGCTGGAATTCTTGCTCGCCCCGGACGGCGCGTTCTACTTCATGGAGATGAACACACGCCTGCAAGTCGAGCATGCGGTGACCGAAGCGATCGTCGGCGTCGATCTGGTCGAGTGGCAGTTGCGCGTAGCGCTGGGCGAGCCGTTGCCACTGGCGCAAGACGCCATCGATGCACGTCGCGCACAAGGCGGGCACGCCATCGAAGTGCGCCTGTGCGCAGAAGACCCGCAGCAGAATTTCCTGCCGCAGAGCGGCACCGTCGCCCGCTGGCGTGCGCCCGGAGATGTGCGCACGGACCATGCGTTGACCGACGGGCTCGTCGTCTCGCCGTACTACGACTCGATGCTCGCCAAGATCGTCGCGCACGGCACCGACCGCGCCGATGCATGCCGACGTCTTGCGCACGCCTTGGACGATTGCCTGCTGCTTGGCCTGCCGACCAACCGTGCGTTTCTGCGCGACTGCGTGGCGCATCCGGCCTTCCTTGCCGGCGATGTGTCGACGGCGTTCATCGACCGCCATTTCCCGGCGGCGACGCGGCAGGCGCCCGTACCCGATGCAGCGGTCTGCCAGGCGGCTGCCGTGCTGCTCACCCACTTGCGTGAAGACACCGCACGCCGCTATCCCGCAGAACTGCATGGGTGGGCCAGCAGCCGCACGTATCCGACGCTGTGCCGCTTTACGCTCGACGGCGAAGCGATCGACATGCGCGTGCGTGCGCTCGGTGCGCAGCAATGGGAACTGGCCTGGGACGGCGGTGCCACGCAGGTGGCGCTTGTGTCAGAGGGCGACGGTCGCGTCACGCTGGCGCTGGGCGACACATTCCGCGCGGTGGATTACGCCGTCACGGCCGGCGCTTGCCACTTCGTGCTGAATGGCATCGAACACACCGCCATCGACACCACCTACGCCAAGGCCGAGCGCAGCGGCGCGCAAACCGGCAGCGGCCGCATCAGCGCACCGATGAACGGCCGCGTGGTTGCCGTGCACGTGGCCGAAGGCGAGGCCGTTTGCGCCGGTCAGGTGCTGCTGGTGGTGGAGGCGATGAAGATGGAGCACAGCATTGCCGCGCCGCTCGCAGGCGAGGTGAGGGGGCTGTGCACCCAGGTCGGGGCACAGGTTGCGCCCGGTGGGTTGCTGATGGAGATTGCCGCGGCCTGACGGCTGCAATGCCGTCCCGATCCATCGTTTCGTCGTGCAGTTCATGTGGTCAATGCAGTCAATGCAGTCCATAGGAGACGTCCCATGTCCGAAGCCACGCCAGACACCACGCTTGAAGCCAACCTGCTGAACCGGGTGACGCTGGGCGATACGTTGCATCGCAGTGCACGCAAGTTCGGCGCGAAGGTCGCGCTGGTCGATGGCCCGCGCCGCATGACGCATGGCGAACTCAATGCAGACAGCAATCGCTATGCGCACGCGCTGCTTGCAAGCGGCCTCTTGCCCGGTGACAAGGTGGCGATGCTCTGCGGCAACTCGGCGCAGTTTCTGGTGGCCGCGTACGGCATTCTCAAGGCGGGGCTGGTGTGGGTGCCGATCAACGCGATGCTCGGTCCGGACGATGTGCGCTACATCCTCGAGCATGCCGAGGCGCGGCACGTGGTGATCGACGCGGCGCTTTACCCGGCGCTGCGCGACACGCTGTCGGCGCTCGCGCTGCCCGCGCATCAATGCTTCAGCGCACCGGTTGCCGATGGCCCGCAAACCGTGGAGCAGGCGCTGCAAGGCCACGCCGATACGCTGCCCGCCGTGGTGATCGACGATCGCGATCTCGCGCTCATCATGTACACCAGCGGCACGA
>Ga0209784_100527_pt1 | contig 14298 bp, 11 predicted proteins | sample AraplaCvi_mLB_r2_2_FD_184284 | JGI IMG/M metagenome (GOLD analysis project Ga0209784, IMG submission 184284) | Arabidopsis root microbial communities from North Carolina, USA - plate scrape CL_Cvi_mLB_r2 (SPAdes) (version 2) | ecosystem: Host-associated > Plants > Roots > Endosphere | place: USA...
GTAAACTTCATTGTTAAACAAGCTGGACTCTTTCATCAACATGCTATCAACATGAATCATTGTTCCTTCAAAAAGTGTATACAACTGTCGAATGGATTCGAGTGTAAATGGAATCATCCAGACCTTTTTATCACTGACCCATTTCCTTCCTGGAATTTCTCGAATCTTCATCACCATTTGTTCATCATATTTAAAACGAACATACAAGGAATTTTCATCATTCCGAGACAACCAAACACTCACATTCCCACCCTCCCATTATAGCAGCAACCTAATTATTGGAAAGCAAAAAGAGCTCACAATCGCCGTAATCGACGTTGTAAGCTCCCGATACTTTCGGTGCTATATCCTTTATAATCTAACCGCATCCAAATCAGTAATATCACGTTTAGGGATTTAAAATTCTTATAGCGATTAAATTGATTAAACCATAATCAAGGTAGCCATGGCTACCTCATTTCTCGCCTTACTTTAAGAACGGAGATGCCATGCAAACGAAATCACAGTACTGCACTTCGAGTCGAACATGACGAGCAGCGCCGAGTCAGTCTTGATGGTTCACACTGTCTTCGAAAACTCCACGGGAAATGACAGCCAACGCTTGTCCATTAACGGACCTTATCAATTATTGAAATCAGAAGGAATATTTGTCCATTCCATCGAAATACAATGAACTAACGGAAATGGATAGAAAGCGATGTGTATGAGATGAATGGAATTCTAGGTGTGTCCGGACTATCGTTCTTGCTGGTGACGCTATTTACGCCGCTGCTCATCTGGGGATTGCGCACCTTAAAGCTAACGCAGCCGATCCGGACCGAGCTGCCTCCCGATCATCAGGCCAAACGCGGGACGCCGTTAATGGCTGGCCTAATTTTGTTGATTGGCATTGGGATGTCGCTGCAGTTTCAGCCTACGCCGCTGACCGTTTTTTTATGTTCCACCTTTCTTCTGTTCAGCTCGATCGGGTTTATGGACGACTTCAAAAAAGCAGCGTGGCAGGACCCGTCCGGAATATCCGGCCGAACGAAGCTTGTGCTTCAGTTCCTGTTTACCGGGGCATTATTGTATGTCCTGTTCCAGTCCTTCTCCCTGACTAGTGATATCGCGCTTTTCAACGGGTTCCAGCTTCACCTGCCGATCAGCGTCTACATTATCATCATGCTGCTGTTCATTGTAGGCTCGGCGAATGCCATCAACTTTACCGATGGTTTGGACGGACTGTTGATCAATGTGGCCATTCCGACTTACTTTTTCTTCTTCCTGATCTCCGATAAACCGGAGGTTCAGATGTTCTCGCTGGTCATGATCGGCTGTCTGCTGGGCTTGCTGCTCTACAACATTCATCCGGCCCGGGCTTTTATGGGTGATACGGGATCCCTCGCTATCGGCGGTTCCCTTTCATTCCTTGCGGTGATCGAGAAGGTCGAAATTCTGATTCCCCTGCTGTTCCTGATCTATTTGGCGGAGCAGCTTTCGGTTATCCTGCAGGTATGGTATTACAAACGGACCAAGCTGCGCCTGTTCCGGATGGCCCCGATCCATTTCCACTTCAGTCTCAAGTACGGCTGGAGCGAGAATAAAATCGTGATGATCTTCGGTTTTGTCTCCTGGTTTATGGCTCTGCTCTGTTGGGTGCTGGCAAAATACGTCATGTGAACCATTCCAATGGACAAGCCAAGCAAGAGCCTCCTGGTAGATGCCCCGAACTCTGCCAGAAGGCTTTTTACATATTGAAACCCAACGCTGATTAGGATTTAGACATCGTGATCTCTTCAAGCTCTTTCTTCAGGCTGTTTAGCGTGGACGCGCGTTCTTCGTCATTCTGGACATCACAAAGCAGCTGCTCCATGAACTCCCAGATATCCTCCAATTTACGTCTGCCTTGATAAAAGGTCAGCGCCTCGCTGTTCATCACGTAATCGCTATGCGTTTCTTTATAAATCCTCATAAATGATTCGAAATAGGGTTCAGCGACAAAAAACATCATATCGGCTTCGACCGGCGCCAGCTTCAGCCCCTCCCAGTCAATCAATATCAATTGCTGACCATCCGACATCAGATTCCAGGCATGCACGTCCGTGTGGCACAGCGCCAGGCGAAGATCGCGTTTCTTCAACGCTTCGGACAGCGCTTCCACATCAAGCATCAAACCCTTCAAGCTGTCGATATGGGGATTCACGACTTCACCGATGTCAACCGGCTTCTTCGTATGCAGCGCCTCCCTTAGCTGACCAAGAAAAGGCACCGTAAAGCTTTCCGTCATGGCACTTGTCACCAGCGGAAAATCCTCCCCGTAACGATGGAGCTCAGCGATGATCTGTGCCAGTTGTCTCACTTGATTCTCCGTCAGCTTGCGGTCTGCGATCGTGTCCCCGTCGATATATTCATACAACAAATAAATGCCTTCGTTATCCTGGCATCGATAACGTTGGTCTGTCGTCAGCATCGGCACCGGAATGCTGCCCTTTAATCGACTATGCTCCTCAAGCCACAGCAGGATCGGAACATAATCGTCAATCAGCGCAGTCCATTTGGGCGTGGAGGCCCGGCTTTTCTCATAAACTTTCAGGAAATAGTCCTGTGCGCCGTTACTCACTTTGTAAGCAAGCGCAGCCCAACCGCCCTGCTGGGGTACAATAACGGGATGAGCCAAACCGTAAAATTCCTTCAAAATGCCCTGTAGTCGGTCCATGTTTCCTCCTATCTATACACTTATCATGCCTCATAATCTCTTGATATATCATAACGATAAGAAGATATGACATAAAGTCCATCATTCATTTTAATTTAAAAAACAAGGATGCTCTTCTAGCATCCTTGTTTTCACTTCATATCTTATTTTATTCTAATGGCCTGCCTTCTTTATAATAGAGATTCCGATTGAGAATCACGAAGAATATATGTACGTTCCGGTACCCGCGTTCCGACAGGATCTCGTGAATGCTGGCCGCAACCGCATCGTGGGTCTCCTGAGCCCGCTGAAACATCAGGATTTCGACGGATAACGGCGTATTTGTAATGATCCGATATGGAAGCTGTTCGATTTTCACGATTTCTTTCGGAATCTGAACAATACCGGCGAATGTTTCAACCACGGTTGGCGTTATTTCTTCGAGGAAAACTTCTGAAAATCCTTTAAAACGTAAATATGGCACACGTATCCCTTCATTTCATCGATTTATTGGTCTTCTGGATGTCCGCAAGTGACTTTTATCTCTCTTCTACTATACAATAATGTTATTGTGAAAGGAATCACTATGATACAGATATCTAAATTGGTCGGTAAAGTTCAATTACAGCTGTCCTTTCCGTTGCCCGTACGATGCGATTCCGATACACTGGGTAAGTGTTCCGTTTTGTGGAAGTTATTCATTTATGGAGGTGAAGACAAGTATGGGACAAAATCCATGGGATGCCGAATGGGAAGTGACGGAGCCGTTAGTCCGGCTGCTGCTTAACCGTCAATTTCCTCAGCTGTCCTCATTACCCATCCAAGAGATCGGCAGCGGCTGGGACAATACAGTCTATCGCATCGGCGAAGAGTATGTGTTTCGTTTTCCCAGAAGAGCATTTGCCATCCCTTTACTTCAAACCGAAGCCAAAATCCTGCCCAAGCTGGCGAATTACATAACGTTACCCTATGCCAAGCCCCTTTTCTTCGGAAAAGAAAGCGCAGACTACCCCGCGCCTTTCCTGGGGTACACCTATCTTTCCGGGTCGTTTCCGATTGGACTGACGGATGAAACACGGATGCAGTCGGCGGCAGCGCTCGCGCGCTTTCTGAAGAACCTGCATGCCTTTCCCGTGGACATAGCGCAGCAAGAAGGTGTAGCGGTGGACCATCGTAATCTGACCGATCTTGCTGGGCGCAGGGATAAAATGCTGGACTATCTATCCCAGCTTACCCTCCATTTTACGGATGCAGAAATGAAGGAGATCGTCGACTATTTGTACGGCATTTCCTTGGATCGGGTCAAGCAGCGACATATTCTTATTCATGGAGATCTTCATTTCAAAAACATGCTGGTGGACGAAACAGGCAAGCTTTCCGGCATCATCGATTGGGGCGACGTCAGCATCGGACATCCCGCCTGCGACTTGAGCATTGCTTACAGCTTCTTGCCTCCGGCTTCAAGGGAGGGATTTTTTGAAGCCTATGGCAGCGTGGATGAAGAAACGAAAGTGCTGGCTCGTTTAATCGCCGTTTATATCCCCATGCTCATCTTCATGCAGGCTATCGACGATAAGGACGAAGCCGTTGCACAGGAAGCCAAATCGATTATGAAGCGTGCCCTCGCGATTTGATGCTTCTATGAGATTTTTGTATCAAACGGCATAACAAAAAAAGAAGCTTGAGTGTTCAAGCTTCTTTTTTTTCGATTAGACCTTTGCCCTTGGTTAGATTTTCAACACTCCCATTAATGGCATGATGGCTTTTATCACGTTCATACCCAGTTTAATATGAGGCACGATCTGTCCCAGGAAGCCGAGAGGGCCTGCAGGCGCAGCCGCCACTCCCTCCTCGACTTCTTCGGCTGACGCAGCGCTTGGAGGTCCGCCAAAGAGGTCGCTTAAAAATCCGGATATTTGCGCTTTGTCTCCGCTTCGGGCAATCGCAGCCGGCATCTTATTGTTGGCCCGGAGCCCTGATAGCGTCACTTCCCCGCCTTGGATCTGATTCAGTTCGCCGACGTAATAGCTGCCGTCCTTCAGAACGACCACGACCGGCTGACCTACCCAATGCTGCGGCGGTCTCGGTATGGAAGCGGATCTGGACTTCCTTGCGCGTTTCGAAGGCATATAAGGATCACCTCGCTTCCCATATACATGATGATGACATCATATGCAGTGAATGCCCTTCTTTCTTGTGCCTTTATAGGATGATGAATATAAATGCATAAAAACCTAGATTCCGAGAATATTTCGTTCCACTGTGGCTTTTTGCATACCTCCGGTGTCTAATAAACTGTAAGGTCAAGAGGAGGTTCTTATCCATGTCTAGAGCTCATGGCAAACTCCCTGGTTATCCGGATAATCAAGGAACAAAACGAACATTTGAAGATACGTATGATGAATATCGCCCAAGGATCCGGCAATATCTCGCACTGAAATTGAATCCGACGGCGGCAGATGACTTAACCCAGCAAGTGTTTTTAAAAGCAATGGAGAACCTTGATAAGTTTAATGGAACATCCAGTCTGTTCACTTGGATCTTCAAAATTGCTCAAAACACAGTCAAAAATGAGTATCGAAGTTTAGCACGAAAAAATGAAAAACCTTATGACTTTACACGTTTTGAATCGCAGTCCATCTCCCTTGATTTTGCAGGTTATGTTGATATTCGAATTGATATCGGAGCAGCGCTTAAGAAGTTAAGCGAACGAGATCAGCAGATCATATCTTTACGATTTTTTGTGGATTGTACGCTGCAGGAAATTTCCCAGATCGTCGGCATGCGCGAGAGTGCGGTGAAGAACCGATTGTATCGGTCCTTAGCGAAGCTGAAGAAAGAATTAAGAGAATGGGGTGACATCACGATTATGTCGATACTCGACTTAATATCCATTGAAAGTAAAAGTGAGGCAAATCATCATCAGAACAAGGTGCATCAGGACCTGTTTCAAGAACTCAAGAATAATGTAGAACAGATGGCCGCGAAATATAATCATCAGCCTTCCCGCAAAATCGTTATTGAAATTTATCCCGACCTGCCCACATTCCATCAAGCCGTAGGCGAAAGCGATGCACCTAATTGGTTCATGGGCACGTTCGATAACTGCACGTTAAAAATCGTCTCGCCCTTGAACCCGGGACCCGAGCATACCTACCACTCGATCCTCCGGTCCACCCTGCACTTGTATGCGATGTGGTTGATTAGTGATATTAATCCGCTGGCACCTAGATGGATCCGTCAGGGCATCGGGGGGTATGAAGCTCAGCAGATGTCGGAAGACTTCATCCGAAGCACGACGACCGAAGCTATTCTTAGTCGGGCAATTCCAAGCTTCGAGGATCTGAATGATGATTCCTGGGATTTCGGCAAAACAGGATTTCAGTTTTCATATTTGATCGTTGCGTTCATGATTGAAAAATACGGGTTAGATTCATTGAACCAATTCATTCGCAATCCGGATGATTATTACGGCATCTTCCATCTTTCCAAGGAAGATCTTCATGAACAGTGGGCGAAAAATCTCCAGCACCAGCTTCATTAAATCAATGGAAACCCGGTCATTGACCGGGTTTCCCAGCCTTTTTCAGTTGAGTTCGATTTATCTTGCATGCATTTCCTATCTTGAAACATCGGATGGATAGCTGGGATGATGCCCAAGCTCCACTTGCCATGCAATCATGGTGACGCTGTCCTTGATCCCGCGTTCATGCGACATTTGCATGAAATCCTTCACGCCTTTTTCCAGATCAACGCCACGCAGCTGTTTCATATGTTCCAGAAATAACGGTCCCCATTCTAACGCGCCATCGGTGCTTAATACAATCACGTTTTTCCCGGAGCGCAGCTCTCTTACGCCCGTGGAATAACAAGGGACCTGCTTATCGAAGGTGTTTACCTTCCCTATCCATTCGTAGAAATTCCGTTGATTGAGCAAGGTTTGCCCAAACGCTGTCAATTCGGGATGAAGCAGATAAAGCAGGCAATCCCCGACGTTAAACCACCACAAGTATTCTTCGCGTCTGCAGCATAGCAGACAGGAGGTTTCACCGGCAATTCTCCTGCAATCCTCGCGAAAGCGTTCGGAAGTCAACATGCCCAGCAAATAGTCATGCAGGTCTTGAAAGCACTGCTCGATTGGCTCGCGAAGGATGCCGGCAATCTCGGATGCGGCCCCATCGATATAGGATAAGACGAGCTGGGCGCTCTCATCGGTGTCATGGGCATCCAGCAGCAGGACGAACTCCAAGTCAGATTCCGCATCGATCCAGATATAAGCGCCATCCTCGTTTTTATCCGCCCCGGCTGCCGAACTGCCGCCATACCGGCCCAGTATCCCATGGGATACCGCAATCGTCTGCGGATCGTCGAGGAACATGCTGGTGCTGCCGTGCCACTTCACGATATGAGGCCTCATGGAGAAACCTCATCCTGCGCCATATAATGCCTGATTCGCGAACACACTTCTTCGATCTGAGCGGCATCACCTCGGGGGGCTTCCGGCCAGCCGCTAATTCCAACCCCCCAATAAGACGGGGGCGTATTCGGATAACGCGGAATCAGATGGATATGCAGATGAGGGACGTGATCTCCCAGCACGAAGGAATAAATATGTTCCGCGCCTATGCATGCTTTCAAGGCGCGACTCACCCGGGTCAGCATCCGTCCGACGGCGGCCGACTCATCGTCTTGCAGCTCCGCTAATCCCGATACATGCCGCTTGATATCGATCATGATATATCCCAGATAAGCTTCGTTGGAATCGGAAGAAATATGGCCTACGTAGAGCAGCTCATCCTCATAAATCGCTCCCCCCGGAAGCTGGATCTCTCCCCGATGCTTTCGACAGATAAAACAATCCCGCTCTTTCGTGTTAACCATATGAACCCTTCCCTTCGATAAAATATAAAAAGCCCGCCATCCCCTAAGAGACGACAGGCTAACTACCCGCGCGGTACCACTCTACTTGATCCGATCTTCATCAAATCCGCTTGAAGCCCGATCACGAAGGCTAAACGTCAAGGCATACTCCATTTCTGCCTCACCACTCCTGGGCGAGCTTCGGAATCCTCATGGACTGCATTTCACCATTGCTGCAGCTCTCTGAACCATGAACGATTTCTACTACTCCCAATCATTGTGTTTGTATATAAAATTGTTCCTATTATAATTTTCCATATTCATCCTGTCAATGAAGAACGGACTTCATTGTTTGCGTCACCCTACCTCAAAGACCGTATCCGGACAGCAGCTGTCTTAAAACCGGGCATCTTGCAGAACGGATCCAGCTCCGGCCGGGTCGCATGATTGACATTCTGCACGCCGCCCCAATGCATCGGGACGAACAGCGTGTCTTCTCTTATATGTTCTTTAATCCTGCTGCGTACGGAAAAACGTCCATGCTCCGACACGATTTCCACCCACTCCCCGTCGCGGATTCGGTAACGCTGCGCGGTAAGCGGGTGGATCTCCACGAAATTTTCAAGCTCGCGCGCAAGCAGGGAAGGACTTCTCCGGGTCTGCACGCCCGTCAAGTAGTGTGACAGAAGACGGCCATTGGTCAGAATGAGCGGATACTCCTCTGACACCCCCACCCATGGATTCCCCGGCGTCACGGAAAACACGGCCTTTCCGTCTGGATGGGCGAACGACTGCCGAAACAGAAGCCCCGTCCCCGAGTCTTCTTCAGAGGGACACGGCCAATATACTCCCTCTTCCTGGCGCAATCGATCATAAGTGATGCCGAAATAGTCTGCAATGCCGCCTTTGCTTGCAAGCCTCAGCTCATTAAATATCTCTTCAGGCTCATGAAAGTCAAAATATTCACCCCTGCCCAATCTGTCTGCGATCGAACATAGAATCATCCAGTCATGACGCGCCTCTCCTGGCGCCTCACGCGCCGCCTTCCGGAGGAGAACCCGTCCCTCCAAATTCGTCAGCGTACCTTCATTTTCCATATAGGAGGTTACCGGCAGGACAAGATCAGCGAATCGGGCCGTTTCGGACATAAACATATCCGCAACCACCAGAAAATCGAGATGGTTCAAGCCTTCCTCCACAAGCCCCGCATTCGGATTCGAAACAACGGGATTGGACCCCATCACGAAGAGCGACTTAATTTCGCCTTCATGAATCAGCTCCATCATCTCGTAAGCAGAGACGCCCTTTCCAGGCAGGCTGGAAGCCTTAACGCCCCACACGGACGCAACATATGCCCGGTCCTCCTCATTCTCGATCGATCGATAGCCTGGCAGCTGATCGGCCTTCTGCCCATGCTCTCTTCCTCCCTGACCGTTTCCCTGTCCGGTAATCGCCCCGTATCCGCAGCCCTCCCTCCCGATTTTGCCTGTTGCCAAGACCAGATTCAGATAACGGCGTACTGCAAGATGGCCATCCGTCTGCTGCTCCACCCCTCGGGCCGTCAGCAACATCCCGGTATCCGCCATAGCATAGGATACGGCGGCCTCCCGGATCAGCTCCACATCTAATCCGCATAAATCGGCGGCCCGTGATAAATCGAAGCTGCCCAGATAGGTTTTCAGTTCCTCGTAACCCGTAGTTCTTGCTTGAATGAAGCCTTCGTCTAAGAGACCTTCATCCACGATCATCTTCAGCATCGCATCCGCCAGCATGGCGTCCGTCCCAGGTCTGATCGCCAAATGCATATCGGCTATTGCGGCCGTTGCGGTTCTGCGCGGATCGATGACGATCATCTTCGCCCCATTCTCCTTGGCCTGGTTGAAGTAAGGGAGCAGCGTAGGCTGGCATTCCGCTATATTGGTGCCGGCCAGCACGATGCAGCGGGCAAGAGGAATATCGGACAGCCTGAACGTCAGCCCCCTGTCGATTCCAAAGGTTTTGCTCCCGGCAGAAGCTGCGGCCGACATGCAGAAACGGCCGTTATAATCGATATATCGGGTACCGAGCGCCACCCTGGCAAATTTCCCGAGCAAATAGGCCGTTTCGTTGGTCAGGGACCCGCCGCCGTAGACGGCATGGGCATCGGGACCATATCTCTCGGATATCGCCTGAAATCGATCGCTAATCACGGCCATCGCTTCATCCCAAGAGCAAGGAACGAGTTCGCCGTTTGAACGGATCAGCGGATGTTGCAGCCGCTGCGAATGGGCTGCGTGCTGATGGGCATTCATGCCTTTGACGCACACCCTGCCTTCCGAAGCGAGGTTCGGTATGCCCTCCACCTTATACTTGGCCCTGAACCTTCCCGGGATGCTCTTCTTTTCCTCTACAACCGTCATCTTGCACTGTACGCTGCAAAACGGACATTGTGTCTCTACCACGGCCGCAGCTCCTCCCGCAGAGGGCGATTCCGAATAAACCATAACTGACCACCTCTCCCTATATTTCGCTTGTTTAACCCGCTTGTGTCTTCCATTCCCGCCGAGACAGCATCTCTGCAAGCTCTATTTGCAGATCGTGGTCCAGAACATGCTCCCGGATCGAGGTCACACCCGTACGTTCCACCCATTTCCACATAGGCTCCTCATACAAACCGTTCTGCCGGTACCACTGCAAACAAGCGGATACGAGCTGCATTACATCTTCCTCACGTTCAGCAACGCCGATCAATTGTCCTTCACGGACAGGGTGGTCCGCATGTCCGCCGAGATAAACCTCCCAGCCTGCGGGCGAAGCGGCTATTCCGATCCCCTGAACCAGTATGCTGACGGACGATGCTAGACGATCGGACACCCCTGCATGTACAGGATAAGGGAGCGATACCTCTTGCCAGCGAAGGCGAAGCCATTCTCCAATGCGCCGAATGCCTGCCGCCTCCGCCCTCGAGCCTTCCGTGTCTCCAATCCATACCTGAACGCCTTGGTAAAGTCCATGATCCGCATCGGAGACATGATGCCAAGTCTTCCGAACCGGTTCATCACCGTTCCCTATCCCCGTCATTTCAAAGTAATAACGCAGAGCTGGCCGGCAGGCCATGCATCCGCCCGGCTTCTTCCAGCCCTGATGGAGCATGAAATCCGATATCGTATGACAACAGCCTTGACTCACCGCATGGGCAATCGCTTGCTTCAATGAGGAGTACCCCAGCTTCGTGCATTCACATACGGGAATCTCTTCCGGCGTTATGGCCGCCCTCTGCGAAGCCCTCTTCTTGCCGCTTCGCGCATGTTTGACAAGGGCATCCACCATTGGCCGGCAGCCGCCGCACGAACCGGATGCCCTGGTCAGCTGCTTAACTTCTTCCGTGCTTTGGAGATTGCGATCGGTAACGGCCTGCATGATCTCCGCTTTCCTCACGCTGTTGCAAGCACACACCGTTTCATGATCCGGGAGCGTCTCTGCAGCTGCTTCCGTCGAGCTTACAATGCCTTCTTGCGGGATAAGCTCCGAGACAGCCGCGCCCTTCTTCACCATAGACAGCAGCGCGGATCCCTCAGTCGTGTCTCCGAACAGAATGGCACCCGTAACCCTGCCTTTGTGCATGATCACTTTTTTGTACGTACGGCTTACGGCATCGTATTGCTGAATGGCGGTTTCCGCATCGATCCCCGATATCGCGCCGGCCGAAAATACATCCACACCCGAGACTTTAAGCTGGGAGTAAGGAATCGAACCGCCATAAGGCTCGGCCTGCCGGCCGCAGATAACCCGGGCAAGCACCTTTCCTTGCTCATACAGGGGAGCGATTAGACCGTAACTAATCCCCCGGTGCTCCGCGCATTCTCCCACCGCATAAATATTCGGCTCACTTGTCCTCATGAAGTCATCCACCAGGATAGCCCGCCCCGTCAGCAGACCGCTTCTCTGGGCCAGCTCCACGTTAGGCCTGATCCCTACGGCTAGCACCACTACATCCGCATCAAGCCGGGTTCCGTCGATAAACCGAAGACCCTGCGCCCTTGTTCGGCCAACGATTCGCGTGGTATCCATCGCCAAGTGGAATCGCATCCCTTGGCTTTCGAGCTCCCGCTGCAGCATATGGGCTGCCGTCCGGTCCAGCTGCCGGTTCATGATATAAGGGGCATTATGAACCACATGGGTTTCCATGCCGAGATGGAGAAGTCCCCGGGCTGCCTCCAATCCCAGCAATCCCCCGCCAATGACAGCCGCTTTTGTGTAAACCTTGGACATTTCGGTCATTTTCGTGCAATCGTCCACCGTCCGAAATGAAAGGACGCCTTCCTTATCCGTCCCGGGGATAGGCGGAACGAATGGGGATGAGCCTGTTGCCAGAATTAATGCATCATACCCTTCCCGCTTACCGGAGACAGTCTCGATACAGCGGGCTTTGACATCGATATGATGAACGGCTTCACCGGTCAATAACCGGATGCCATGCCGCTCATACCAAGACCAGTCGTTCAGGATAATATCCTGGAGGGAATGTTCGCCTTGAAGGACTTTGGACAACAGAATCCGATTATAGTTGGGGCGAGGTTCGGCGCCGAATATCGTAATATCGAAAAGCTCCGGCCCAAGCTGGAGTATTTCCTCTACGCATCGTATCCCTGCCATTCCATTTCCGACAACAATGAGCTTCTTTCTCTTCATGAATTACCTCCACTCCACCCTTGTCACTTTCATGTAAGAAAACACGAAACGCCCTTTCCCTGGGAACAGGAAAGGGCGTCATTGCCTTCAAAACCGGCACATCCTTGTGCCGTATTGGTATTCGCAACATACCTATAGCTTAGTTGACGAAATTTAATATGTCAATATACATGACATATATTCATTGAAATTTTAATAATTAATAATTATTCGATTTTTGTGTAATGTATATTGACATTTATTTGACCTGTTATCTATAATGTGAATCAGCAAAATCATATGTATTTTACAGACGGAAGACACAATGACGTGTCTTCGTCTTGGGCAACGAGGCCGCAAGTCGTTCTGCAATGGGCGAATTGCGGCCTTTTTATGCCTGCATCTGCAGATCCGCACCAGGAATAGAGAACGTACACATTTGGATAAGGAGCGATAACTATGGAGAAGAAAGGATTTTGGCAAAGCGGGCACAAGCCCTCCCTGTTCGGTGCTTTTTTGTATTTCGATATCAGCTTCATGATATGGGGCATGCTCGGACCGCTTGCGGTAGTCATTGCCGGAGACTATCCGATGGATCCGGTGCAGAAGGCAAATTTGGTGGCACTTCCCGTTCTTGGCGGCTCGATACTTCGACTCGTATTAGGTTTCCTAGCCGATCGCATCGGCCCGAAGCTAACGGCTCAGATCGGGATGGTCGTCACGCTGGTCCCTCTTTTGCTTGGCTGGTTATGGGTAGATTCCCTTGATCAATTGTACGTCGTTGCGATTCTTCTCGGCGTCGCGGGAGCTTCGTTCGCCGCAGCACTTCCTCTTGCGGGACAGTGGTATCCCAAAGAACATCAAGGTCTGGCGATGGGAATCGCCGGAGCCGGGAACAGCGGCACCGTCCTGGCGACCCTGTTCGCCAACCGGCTGGCGCAGCATTTCGGAAGCTGGGAGATTGTCTTCGGACTTGCCATCATTCCCATTGTATTGGTCTTCATCTACTTCTCGCTGTTTGCCCGCAACAGTCCGAATCGGCCTGCCCCCAAACGGCTGTCCGAATATGGCAATGTGCTTAAACAGCGCGATGCTTGGGTATTCTGTGCCCTGTACTGCGTGACGTTTGGCGGCTTTGTCGGGCTCGCCAACTATTTAACGATCTTCTTCAACACCCAGTATGGCCTTTCCGCGGTTCAGGCTGCGGACATTACAACGATCTGCGTCATAGCAGGGAGCTTCTTCCGTCCTGTAGGCGGCTTTCTGGCCGATCGTATCGGGGGCTCGCGAATGCTGATGTTTCTCTATGCCGGAGCTGCCATGATGCTGATCGGCGTCTCCTTCTTGCCGCCGCTTTGGCTTGTCGTCACGCTGCTGTTTATCGGCATGATGTGCCTGGGCGCGGGGAATGGTTCCGTATTTCAGCTTGTCCCTCAACGGTTTGCCGGCGAGATCGGCCTGGTTACCGGGATTGTCGGGGCTGCCGGAGGTTTGGGCGGCTACGCGCTGCCGCTGATATTGGGCCGATTGTACCAAGCGACAGGCTCATACACCGCCGGGTTCATCATTCTGAGTTTCATTGCCGCGGCATCGCTGGCCCTTACGATTGTGATGCAGCTGAAATGGCGGCGCAGCTGGCTCCGCGGCGTGCCTTCCGGCGCGCAGACCGGATCGGCCGAGGCGTGAGAGAAAGGCAGATCCCTGTTAATGCTGCGACCGTTTCACGGCATATTGCCAAAGAAACGGTCGCTTAGCGGGCACCCACGCAAAAAAAGCATCGTATCGATGCTTTTTTTGTTTGGGATAACGGCCATGCCATCAGTCGGCTAAATTCACGACGTCATGCTGAACCGAAATTCTGACAAAATAACGATTCGGCCATATCTTGGTTGTCACCACGACATCCTGGTCATCCTTTTCAAAAAAATATCCGGAGCCCTCTTGCATAACATAATGCCAATCCTCGCGCTGCATCCGCTCCTTAATCATTTCATGGATATATACTGCGATATTTAGGACGAACATGACAAAGACCAATCCGATGGAACCGAACAAGATCCTTTTCCAGCGTTTATTCACGATTATAACCACCGCCTTTATAGATATGTCTTCAA
>Ga0209784_100529_pt1 | contig 14208 bp, 13 predicted proteins | sample AraplaCvi_mLB_r2_2_FD_184284 | JGI IMG/M metagenome (GOLD analysis project Ga0209784, IMG submission 184284) | Arabidopsis root microbial communities from North Carolina, USA - plate scrape CL_Cvi_mLB_r2 (SPAdes) (version 2) | ecosystem: Host-associated > Plants > Roots > Endosphere | place: USA...
ACGGATGTCATGAAAGAGCATCGCGCATTGTATGGAACGTCGGGCAATTGTTTTGATTTGGCGATTTGGTTAATCGATGAATTCAGACAGAACAAACGCCCCTGTTATGGAGTGCTAACGGAGCATTTGCATGTCGCCGTGGTCGCCGTCAACGAAGAGGGCAATAAATATTTCTGCGATCTGGGAGATCAATGGATTGAGCCCATTTTGTTGGAACCGGGTCATGAAGCGTATACGGAAGAATTCGTCGATGGTTTCTTTCCAGGTTCACGCATTAAACTGAACACCCGAGCGAATCGTCTCTTGGTAACCTACGGAAGGCCAAACGGAAAGGAAAGCAGCCAAGCATTCGACTTGACGCCTGTATCTGATGAGGCATTGATCATCGCCGGGCAAAAAACGCAGCGCCTGTTCAGCGATCCGCTTGTGGAAAAGCGGATTTTTACGGATCAGGAGGTTCTCCATTGGGAATTCGATCATTACGAAAGCTACCTAAGTTCCAAGGAAGGCAGAAAAGCGGAGCCTCAGCTGAAGGGTATCGAGGAATGGGCAGAACGAATACATACGATGAGCGGGATCCATGAAGAAGTGGTCATAAAGGCATTGGAAGTCTACTCGAAGAAGTCATCGCATCCTTAACGCTGGACTTTTAACACCTTAAGTCTGGGGAGAACGTTACATCCAAAGGAAAAAACAGCTATTGCCGTGCGGCTCCAAGGGATTTTCCCTGGCTAGGGCTTGCCGGCAATAGTCCGTTTCGTTTTCCTTATGGATTTCAATTTCTTCGATAAGGCTGGCTTCAAAGGAAGCTTGTATCAATCTTAAGCTACATCGGTTCGATCCACTTTGTAAAAAGCAAGATAGCCAAGGATCAGGCCAAGCAGGCAGAGAACAATCGGGATGGCGATGAATTGGAACAAGCTGGACGAGCTTCCCCCGTCGGACACCGATGCGTTAATCAAGAATCCAATAATGACAGCCGAAGTAATCGTGGAAGGCGCCGATTTTTTTCTCATGCCGAACGATAACGGAATGAGGCTGATGCCGGCCATCATAAAGGCGTTTAGCACCGTGGCCGGAACAGCGGCCATCATGGCAGCGACAGGAATAGACGCGTCAAATAAACCGATCATCGGATTCAAGAGGTACGTTAACAGATGGATCAGGAACGTGGTTATGATGATGCTGAAAAAACAGAATCCAAACACAATCGATAACTTGGCTTGAATAATTTTTTTTCGCTGCAGCGGGTAGGTGAACAACACTTGGATCATGCTGCTCTTGTATTCGTCAATCACTAAACGGGACAGAATAACGCTTGAGAATATGATATAGGTGATTCGAATCAAAACACCTGATAACGATATGAAATCTGCATAACTCATGGGCTCGTTTTCCCCTTTGGAACCCAGCGCCATCAGCGTAACGGCGGCGAAAATAGCCGCAATGCAAATGGCTAATCCTTTGAAATATCCGGACAAGTTATTCTTTTGCCATTCCAGCTGTATCAATTTAAGCATAGCGTTTGCCTCCATGAACGAGATTGATGAAATACGCCTCCAACGACCCGGCATGCTGTCCCCGGATGTCCTCCATCTTTACTTCCGTTAACAATTGCCCCTGATGAATAATGCCGATCGTATCGGCAACCGATTCGATTTCCGACACGATATGGCTCGATATGAGAATGGTGGTTCCGTAGTTCTTCTTGAATAGCAGCAAGAGCTCCCGAATATCCTTAATTCCGATCGGATCCAGTCCGTTGATCGGTTCATCGAGAATAAGGATGTCCGGTTTCGTCACAATGGCCCGCGCAATCCCTAACCGCTGCTTCATTCCTAGCGAGAATTCATGGATTTTCTTCTTCCCGACTCCGTGAAGGCCTACGATCTCCAGTGCTTCCTTAATCGCAGATTTATTGTGATAGCCGACGTATTTGCAATGCAGATCCAAGTTGGCTTCGGCCGTAAGCCGGTCGTAAAACACGGGATATTCAATAATGCTGCCTATTCTCTTTAGGTATTGAACCGATGTGGGGAGAACCGGTTGATCGAATACTCGGATTTCACCGGAAGACGGTTTGACCAGGTTTAAGATCATTTTCATAATGGTGGTTTTCCCGGCACCGTTCGGACCCAAAAACCCGTAAATTTCCCCTCTGTTAACGTTCATATTGACGTTCGTAATGGTTTCTGATCCCTTGAACGCCTTGCTTACTTGATGGATTTGAATCATGGTTTCCACTCTGATTTCCTCCCGCTCTCTGATTGATGTGCTACACTTAGCTTAAGGAACGAAAGTAAAAATAAAGTAAACGGAGCGGAAAAAACTCGTAACATTTGACATAGTGTAAACTCGTAAAGGATTAAATAAGGTAAGATAGAAATACATGTTCTGGATTAGTTTGAAACGAGGGAAGAATAGCAAATGGAATCTGCAACCATATTGGCCGTCGATGACGAGATTGGTATTTTGAAGTTATTGGAGATTACGCTCCGGAAAGAAAACTTTACGCATATTGACACGGTCTCATCCGGTAAAGGCGCATTGCAGCGCGTCAAAGAAAAATCATATGACATGATCCTGCTTGATATTATGCTCCCGGATCTAAGCGGCTTTGAACTCTGCACGGAGATCCGGAAACATACGAATGCGCCGATCATTTTCATCAGCGCGCGCTCTACCGACTTCGATAAGTTAACGGGGTTAGGCATCGGCGGGGACGATTATATAACAAAGCCCTTTAATCCATTGGAAGTCATTGCCCGAATCAAGGCGATTCTTCGTAGGCAAAAGATTATGGAGAACGCACTTCAACAAAACACGGCATACGATTACGGGTACCTCTCATTTCATCCGGAATCGGCAACGTTAATCGTGAAGGGCCAACCAGTAGATTGTACTGCCAAGGAGCTGGAGCTGCTGCATTTCTTCTGCAAGCATCCCAATCATATCTTCACGACGGCTCAGCTTTATGAGCTGGTATGGGGGAGTGACGTGTTCGGGGAAGAAAAAACGGTCACGATCCATATCTCCAAGCTGCGCAAAAAGATAGGCGATGATACCCGCAAACCCGCTATCATCGTGAATTTAAGGGGAATCGGTTATAAATTCATCCCCCCGAACGAGGCACTGGCATGCGAATAAAAACTCGATTCACGGTACATTTGGCGTCAGGGCTCATTCTGTGGATTCTTGGGACGGGGATTCTTCTTGTTATTATGCTTGAAGGTGTTCTTCCCATGCTAGGTATCCATTTCAGCGAGGATAATGAAGGACTTATCGTAGGAGCGATCTTCGGAGTCAGCACGCTGCTATGTATAACCCTGTTCGGATGGTATTTTGGCGGCCCGATCGGATTCATAATGACCTGGATTCAACAGCTTTCGAAAGATGATTACAAACAACCGGCCGATTTGTCCAAAATCGTTACCCGAAAAGGGAAACTGCGCATGCGGTACCGCCTCTATCAGGAGGTGCTCCAGCATCTTCAGTCCTTGGGCAGCATCCTGCAAGCGAACGAGGCGGAAAGAACCCAAATCGAACAGGCCAAACAGGAATGGATCGCGGGGATATCCCATGATTTGAAAACACCTTTAACCTATATTAAGGGCTATTCGGCTCTCTTATTGAACGAACAGTACGAATGGTCGAAGGAAGAGGCGATCTCTTTCATCCGGGAAATGGACGATAAAGGAAAGCATATGGAGGAATTGATTCAGGATTTAAGCCTCATTACGCAGCTCAACCGGGCTGATGGCGCGCTGCCGTTACAGAAGGCGAATCAGGATATCGTCGAGTTCACCAAAAGGGTGGTAGCCGATATCAGCAATAATCCGCAGGCAAGCAACTACCTTTTGCATTTTCAAACGGATTCGTCTGCCATGCGCGTGGATTTTGATGCGAAATACATGCAGCGCATCCTGCAAAATATCATGATGAACTCGATCATTCATAATCCGGAGTTTACGGAGATTTTCGTTCGGATCACGGACGCAGGAGAGTTTGCCGCTATCCGCATTACGGACAATGGCATAGGCATGCCGGCCGATACGGTAGCCCATCTGTTCCAGCAATATTATCGCGGGACCACGACGGATGCTGCCTCTGAGGGCACCGGACTGGGAATGGCGATCGTCTACAAGCTGATTCAAGCCCATGACGGCACCATCACAGTGGAGAGCAAGCCTTCGCAAGGGACAACGTTTACGATTCGATTGCCGAAAGAAGGAGGGGGACATTGTTGAAGAAACTACCGACGATCGTATTAGAAAGGCTGATTTTACGCCCGTTCAGTTTAGAAGATGCAAAAGTCGTACAGGAACTGGCAGGCGATAAATATATTGCAGAAACAACGTTATATATTCCGCACCCGTACGAGGATGGGATGGCAGAACAATGGATAGAGTCCCATTTTGCTAACTTCAATGAAGATCGATCCCTTGAATTAGCTATTGTACATAAAGAAGAAAATTACGTAATTGGCGCAATCAGTATAGGCTGCAACCGAAATTTTGATCACGGTGAGCTTGGATATTGGGTAGGGGGAAAATACAAGAATCATGGCTATTGTACAGAAGCGGCAAAAGGAATCGTAAAATATGCGTTTGAAGAAATGCGATTAAACCGCATTTTTGCACGTCATCTGGGGAACAATCCCGCATCGGGCAAAGTCATGCAAAAGCTAGGAATGAAGCATGAAGGAATATTAAGACAACATATTAAAAAATGGGGTGAATATGAAGACCTAGCGCATTATGGTCTGTTGAAGGAAGAGTATGTACCAGAGAATAGTTAAGGCTCTCGTTGAAATCAAAAACTGGATGATATCATTCCATCCAAGGAGTGATGTATAGATATGGAAATTCTGACGTGCGTCTTGAAGGCTCATTCCTCTATGGGGGATGGGTCTCTTTTTATTTTTTTCAGATAACAACGGCCTTGACAACGGAAAGCGGCATGATATGATATTACCGACAGACAGTCGGTCTAGGAAAGGAGGGGGAAGCATGCGGATCGTAAAAAAAGCGGAGGAACGCAAGAATGAAATCCTTGACGCGGCGGATACGCTTTTCGGTCAGAAGGGCTTTGACGGCACAAGTACCAACGATATTCTCGAAAAGGTCGGCATTGCGCGCGGAACTTTGTATCATCACTTCAAGTCGAAGGAGGATATCATGGATGCGCTGATTGACCGGTATACCGTCCGATTGTTGGATCGGGCACAGGCCATTGCCTTGGACAAGAGCATACCGGTAATCGAGCGCATCATCCGTGTTGTGATGGCGCTGAACATTAGCGGCGATGGAGAGAGCAGCAAGGAAATCATGGAGCATATTCACAAGCCTCAGAATGCGCTCATGCATCAAAAGATACATAAGGTCATTATCAACGGTGTTCCGCAGATCCTGACGGACATCATCCGCGAAGGCATCGAGGAGGGGCTGTTCAGCACGCCGTTCCCGTATGAATGCATGGAAATGGTAGTGATCTACGCGAATACCGTTTTTGATGAAGATCTGGTAACGATGAGTGACGAGGAGCGAGGGCAGCGAGTTCTGGCCTTTGTTTGCAACGTCGAGAGGCTGCTCGGCGCAGAAAGCGGAAGCCTGATGGAGGTTATGGGGATGTTTGGTGGAGGAGATGAAAGCGGACAAGCATGAATCAGCGCAGGAAAGTTCATCAGCAGGGGGAACGGCAGAGAAGCAATCCTTTCTCCTCTTTATCTTAGGAAAGCTGTGATGGTAGACATCGGTTAAAATGCTTGAACACAGGGGGGCTTTATGTATTTCAGAATCATCCGAAGGGATATATCCAAAAGCAAATGGACCACGTTGATGACCATGATCTTCGTTGCAGCAGCAGCGATGCTGGTTTCGCTCGCGGCCGTGCTCATTTTAAATTTATCCGGAGCGGTACATACACTCATGACGCAAGCCAAAACCCCGCATTTTATGCAAATGCATTCGGGTGATATCGATACTGAACGGCTAGCAGCTTTTGCGGAGCAGCACGGCAATGTCGAAGATTTCCAAGTGACAGAATTTCTCAACATGGACGGTGCGCGGATTCGGTTAGGAGAGCATTCGCTTGCCCATAGCGTTCAGGATAACGGATTCAGCATACAGAGCAAGAAATTCGATTATCTGCTTGATTTGGACGGGAACATCATTCACGCGGACGACGGCGAGTTATATGTTCCTATAAATTATATGAGAGACAATATGGCAAGGGTTGGCGATGTTGCGGTGATTAGCGGGAAGGCATTTACCGTTGCCGGATTCCTCCGCGATTCGCAGATGAATTCCACGCTCTCCGCCTCCAAGCGTTTTCTGGTCAGTGACAAGGATTACGCGGAGATCAAAAATTCGGGCAATACGGAATATTTGATTGAGTTCAGACTAAGGGATTTGTCGGAGCTAGGCGCATTTGAAGCAGACTACGCTTCCGCGGGTCTTGAAGCGAACGGACCTACGGTTACCTATAAGCTGTTCCAAATGATGAACGCCCTTTCCGACGGGATAATGATCGGCGTTATCCTTCTCGTTAGCATTCTTGTCGTAGCGATATCTCTGATGTGCATACGCTTTACCCTCTTAGCCAAAATCGAAGACGATTACCGTGAAATCGGCGTCATGAAAGCGATAGGGCTGCGTGTTTCCGATATGAAAAAGATCTATCTCGCGAAATATGCTGCGATTACCGCGGCAGGAAGTATTCTTGGCTTTGCGCTTTCGGTGCCTTTCAAAGGAATGCTTCTTGAGAACATACGTCTCTACATGGGAGAAAGCAGCCATTCTTCTTATGCCTTGCCGTTCGGACTGATCGGCATACTGCTTGTCTTCCTGACGATCATCGCCTATGTAAGCAGGGTTCTGAATCGCTTTCGGACCATATCGGCCGCAGATGCGGTACGCTTTGGCACTTCACCCGAGAAAAACACGGGCGCCGGACGCTTTAATCTGAGCGGAAACAGGCTGTTTAACACCAATGTTTTTCTCGGGATCAAAGACGTTCTCGCCAGGAAAAGACTTTACGCTACAAGCCTGACGGTAATCGTGATCTCGGCATTTATCATGATCGTACCGCAGAACCTGCACAACACGATCTCGTCCAAAAGCTTTATTCAATATATGGGCATCGGAAGCTACGACATGCGGGTTGACATTCAGCAGACTGGGCAAATATCGGAAAAAACGGCCGATATTGTCCATACGATGAACAACGACCCTGCCATTACAAAGACAGCCGTCCTTTCAACCAAAACATTCAAAATCAAAACGGGAGACGGGACGGAGGAAAATATCAAAATCGAGCTTGGGGACCATACGGTGTTCCCTATAGCATATGCCAAGGGCAAAGCACCCGCAGAAGACGAAATTGCGCTTTCGGCGATAAACGCCGATGAGTTGGGCAAAAAGGTCGGCGATATCATCACGTTGGTGATCGAGGGGAAGGCGAAAGCCCTCACGGTAAGCGGAATCTACTCCGACATTACCAACGGCGGCAAAACCGCAAAGGCTGTATTCACCGACGATACGGCGGACACGATGTGGAGCATTGTCTGCGCTGAGCTATCCGATCAAACGCTTGTCCATGAGAAGGTCTCCGCCTATGCGGAGAGGTTCGATTATGCAAAGATCTCGGACATTGACGACTTTGTATCGCAAACGTTCGGCTCGACCATTAGCTCCGTCAAAACGGCCTCCAACGCTGCCGTTACGGTGGCGCTGATAATAGCGGTTCTCGTTACCTTGCTGTTTATGAAAATGCTGGTTGCCAAGGACCGGCATGCGATTGCCGTCATGAAAGCCTTTGGCTTTACGAACTCGGATATGAAGGTGCAGTATGTCTCGCGTTCGGTATTTGTTCTGATTGTCGGCATCATGGTTGGAACGCTTCTGGCCAACACGGTCGGTGAGATGCTTGCAGGTGCCGCAATTTCCTCGTTTGGAGCGTCGACATTTCATTTTGCGATCGATCCGCTTTCGGCGTATCTGTTCAGCCCCATGTTGATGATCGGCGCGGTGCTGATCGCAACCGTGATCGGCGTTTCTGGCGCGGGACGAATCAAAATATCCGAACATATGAAGGAGTAACCTATGAAAAAATTGATTATCTGTGATGATATCGTAAAATCTTTCGGCGAAGGTGATGACCATCGCCGGGTTCTGGACGGCGTGTCCGCCTACATTCACGAGGGCGAGTTTGTTTCGGTTATGGGGCCTTCCGGTTCGGGAAAATCAACGTTCATGTTTGCATTGAGCGGGACGGATGGCGTGAACGGCGGAACGGTCTTTTTTGACAGCAAGGATTTATCGGCAGCCTCGGAGAATGAGCTTTCGGATATACGGAGGACCCATATGGGGTTTGTCTTCCAGCAGCCAACGATGCTGAAAAACCTCAATATCCTCGATAATATCATTCTTCCATCCATGCGGGATCAACGAAAACACGTTGCATCCCTGACGAAAAAAGCAAGAGCTCTTATGAAGAGGGTGGGAATCGAAGAGCTGGAAAAGCGAGACATCACGCAGGTTTCGGGAGGACAGCTTCAGCGTGCGGGAATCTGCCGGGCGCTGATGAACAGCCCGAGAATCATTTTTGGCGATGAGCCTACGGGCGCGCTCAACTCCAAATCCGCGCAGGAAATCATGGACATTTTCTCCGAAATCAACGCGGAAGGCACGGCGGTGATGCTTGTAACGCATGATGCTAACGTGGCGGCCCGGACGGAGCGCATTATGTTTATGCGCGACGGGAACATGGTCAGTGAACTCAAGCTTCCCAAGTACGACGGAACGGATATGGATCGCAGGGTAGAGCATGTGAGGGCAAAAATGCTGGAGATCGGAATATGATGTATAATGGTGGAAAAACAATAACGCTTCAAACGAATTCTTCACTTGATCAGTCATTGAAATGATAGATCAGACATGGAAATGGCGGTGTTAATCGATGTTTGAACAGTCAAAGCATTTGGTTGCTGTTTCAGCTTTAGTGAAGAATAGAGACGGACATGTGCTGATGGTTCGGACGCATTTGCGTTCGGATACGTGGGAACTGCCCGGAGGTTTCGTTGATGCCGGGGAGCCGCTGGATCAAGCGGTGTGCCGGGAGTTTCTGGAGGAGACGGGCGTGGTTATACGCCCTTTAGGCATTTCAGGAGTCTACTACAATGAGAGGCTGCACGTGTTGTCCGTCGTTTTTCATGCGGAATACGTCAGCGGAGAAATAACCGTTCAACCGGAAGAAATTGTGGAAGCGAAATTCGTAGACTTGGTAGATTCCAACCTGGATGAATACATAAAAAGGCCCCACATTCAAACGCGCACGCTGGACGCCATCCGTACAGAGCGTTCGGTCCCTTATGAGACTTGGGATTTGAACCCGCCTCAGTATAAGCTGCTGTCCAGATTGGACGGGAAACCGCTGAATGCCAAAACGGCATTTTTACTCACGGGGAAGCCGAGGATGGGCAAAACGACCCTGATCAAGAAACTCATACATCTCGTCGGCCCTGATCTTTGCGGCGGTTTTTATACGGAGGAAATAACGAATGCAGGCGATCGAATCGGTTTCAGATGCGTGGCTGTCGATGGAGAAAGCGTAGAGATTGCAAATGTGGAAAGTCCCAGCCATATTCGAGTTGGCAGGTACGGCGTAGAGGTTGGGAAATTCGAGGATTTTGCTATTCATAAATTACGGGAAGCCTTGTCCTCCAAGAAAATCATCGTCATGGACGAAATGGGATTTATGCAGATGCTGTCTGCCTCTTTTCAAAGCATGGTACAAGAGATTATTAGTGATCGCCGGATTGTTCTAGGAACGATACCCGTCGAGAGTCACCCTGAAATAGATATAATTAAATGTCGAAAGGAAGTCGGCATCATCAGCTTGAACGAATTCAATCGTGACAGGATGCCGGAATTATTGACAAAGGATATTTTGAAGGCATTGGAGGGGGGAAGGACATGCGGATAGAGGATATCTTTTCGGATCTGCCAACTTTAGAAACAAGCCGAACGATTTTAAGAAAATTAAGAAGCGAGGACGAGCCCGATATCTTTCGTTACGGATCGGATGATGAGGTATCGAGATATACCTCCTGGCCGACGCATCAAACGATAGAAGATACCCGCCATTATCTAAACAAGGTGCTGCAAAAATACGACCATCATGACGTGGCCCCGTGGGGGATCGTGGACAAAGAAACCGGAAGGGTCATCGGAACTTCAGGATTTATGGCTTGGAACGTTCATCATGACAAAGCAGAACTGGGATATGCCTTGTCCAAGGATTATTGGAATCGCGGTTACATGACCGAAGTGATCAGGACCATCATCTCTTATGGATTTGAACGAATGAACCTGGTTAGAATCGAAGCCAGCTGTCTGCCGTCAAACCTAGGATCAGCCAGAGTGATGGAAAAGGCCGGCATGACCTTTGAGGGAATCATAAGACAGTCTATATTTGTGAAAGGCAAACATGAAGATCTGAAATTATATTCCATTGTCGTGGATGACTACCGGAATCAGAACAAGACCCGTTAACGGGCTTGGTCGGATAACGGCCATCGCAAAAATCCCTTCGTGCATGCGGATTTTTATAGGAATGGTCGACAGCCTGGAACGATTACTTCGCGGATATCCCGGCATACATGTTCCGGTACACGGCCGGGGTGAGGTTCTCGAACTTTTTGAACGTTTTGATAAAATAGCCCGTGTCGCAAAAGCCTAGATCATCGCTCACTTGATGGATTGGCGAATCGGTGGATTCCAGCAGCCGCTTGGCCCATTCAATCTTATGCCGGGCGATGAAGACGGAGAAATTCTCCCCGGTCTCTTTCGTAAATATACGGCTGAAATAGCTAGGGCTGATGTGGCACAGCTTGGCCATCTCCTTCAGGCTGAAATTTTCATGCTTGTGCGTAAAAATGTAGTCAAACGCGGGCTGAAGCACCGGATTCGAAGAAGCAAACCGCCCGGCGCCATTCTTCAATATGGTGTCGATCACGGCGGTGCTCGGCGCGCAGAAGACGGCGGATATCGTTGCCCGAATGGGTAGAGCGGGTACGGTAGGGGAACGCAGCATCGGATACCCGGATGCGGGCGCGTATGCGCTCGGGGTTATTTTCACCGAGCTGGCTAAAGCGATGAAGTAATTCAGAAGCAAGAAAGAGAACAATAGCTACTAAACTAACTACTTACTAAAAGAATTCAGAAAAAAACCACTAATTAATGTTGGTGGTTTTTTTATTTGGATAGGTGAATGATCAAAGGGAATGAAATTGACAGAGACATTTTCATTCTGCTCTTCCTTGTTCTCGTACGAGTTAACGCATATTCGGTGTTCGTAGGCCATGTTCGCACAACGCTTGATGGAGCACAATATGTAACATATGAATCCTGATAACAGGTTCATATGTTACACATACTCCGCATCATCTATGAGCAAAAATCGCGGAGATTCGGATGAGAAATAAAGGACTGCAGCGGGATTTCGACGGACAGATGGATGACAATGCACATCTTACACATTTACGATGTCATGCTGTCTTCTCTACACTTTGGAATGTAAGCGTTACCTGTTAATCACTGAAACGTGATGTACGTGAGTGAACCAGATAACCTGACATGAATCGATATGTAAGAAAGGAGGGGAAACATGAAGGGAAAAAGACTGCTTGCTGTGATATCCGAAAGACGTTCCATCCATCGCGAAACGAAGCCGCCTAATCCAGGTGTAAAGCAAACGTCTCTTGGTAAACGAATCAGGGTGAACTGGGAGCTCTATCTGTTCTTGGTGCCAGCCTTACTGTATTTCCTTGTATTTCACTATGCGCCGATGTACGGCATCCAGATTGCCTTTAAGAACTTTATCCCTAGCAAAGGAATCATGGGCAGCCCATGGGTGGGCTTCGATCATTTCGAGCGTTTCTTCAATTCCTACTATTTCTGGGATCTGCTCTGGAATACGTTCAGCCTCAGCTTCTACGAGCTGATCATCGGGTTTCCGCTGCCGATCATCCTGGCGCTCGCTTTCAACGAAATCCGGACGGGTCCCTTCAAGAAAATCGTCCAGACCGTTACGTATGCGCCTCATTTTATATCCGTTGTTGTCATGGCGGGTATGATTATTACCTTCTTATCGCCGTCCACAGGCATCCTGATCCAATTGATCAAATGGATGGGCATCGATGCGCCGAACTTTCTGTCGGATCCGGCTTGGTTCAAGACCGTGTACGTTCTGTCCGGGGTCTGGCAAAGCACCGGATGGGGGACCATTATCTATCTGGCCGCGCTGTCCGGGGTCGATCCCCAGCAGCATGAAGCCGCGATTGTGGATGGCGCCAGTCGTTTCAAACGATTGTTGCACATCAACCTCCCGGCCATTCTCCCAACGATCACCATCTTGTTGATTTTGAACATGGGCAACATTCTTACGATCGGCTTCGAAAAAATACTGCTGCTGCAGAACTCGCTGAATATGGAATCTTCCGATGTCATTTCAACTTATGTTTACCGAACCGGTCTGGTCGACGCGCAGTACAGCTTCTCGACTGCCGTTGGCCTGTTCAACTCCGTGATCAACGTCATTTTATTGGTAACGGTCAACCGGATTGCCAGACGCACCAGCGAGAACAGCCTATGGTAGAAAGGAGGAAAGTGCATTGGTTACCGCGATGAAGGAATCGAAGGGGGACAAGATTTTTCTCGGCAGCGTCTATATCTATTTATGCATCGCCTTGATTGTTGTTCTGTATCCGCTCGTATATATTCTCAGCGCATCGATCAGCAGCCCGCAGCAGGTGAATTCCGGTGCGATGTGGCTGTTTCCCAAGGAGATTACCTGGGCCGGATACCAGCTGGTCTTCGAAAATCCGAAGATTTGGAACGGATATCTGAACACGATCGTCTATACTGGGATAGGAACGTTGTTGAACCTGGCCGTGACACTGCCTGCAGCTTATGCGCTCAGCAGGTCGGATTTGGTCGGTCGTCAACTGTTCTTGGGATTTATTCTGTTCACGATGTTCTTTACCGGAGGGCTTGTGCCAACGTATCTCGTCGTCCGGAATTTGGGGCTGATCAACACGATGGGGGCGCTCATTCTTCCCGTGGCCGCATCGGTATGGAATATCATCGTTGCCCGGACGTTCTTCCAGACGACGATTCCCAAGGAACTGCAGGAAGCGGCATATATGGACGGCTGTACCAACCTGAAGCTGTTCGTCCGCATTATTTTGCCGCTGTCCGCGCCGATTATTGCTGTCATGGCGTTATTTTACGGGGTCAGTCACTGGAACAGCTATTTTCCGGCTCTGATCTATCTCAACGATGAGAGCAAGTATCCTCTGCAGATGGTGCTGCGGCAGATTCTGGTTCTTCAGGAAATGACGGCGGAGACGACCGGCGCCGGAATCAGCGGGGATGCCGCCAGGGCAATGAATTCCAAAGCCGAAACTGCATCATTGATCAAATACGGGGTTATCGTTGTATCTACGCTGCCGATTGTGGTTCTCTATCCTTTTTTACAGCGATACTTTGTCCAAGGGGTCATGATTGGCTCTGTAAAAGGATGATGAAAGCGTTTTATAAGATATGAGCTTGAATATGCAAAGGGAGGAAACATGGATGAAGATGACAAGCAAACCTTGGAAGCTGGTGTTGACGGGGATGACAGCCCTGTCCTTGCTCGCCGGATGCGGTTCGGCCGGCGATACCAATTCTGCCGGTACAAAGTCAACGGAAGCAGCCGCCGTGAATAAGGAAGGCTTCCCGATTATGGATGAACCGATTACGTTGACCATGATGGCACCTGATGTCGGCGTTCAAAACTGGAAGGATATGGTCGTGCTGCAGCAGATGGAGGAAAAGACGGGCATTTCATTCCGATATTTGAACGCACCGAAGGATAGCTTTGATACGAAGAAGAACCTCGTATTTGCCAGCGGCGATTACCCGGATGTCTTCTATGCTGCAGGTTTGACCGCGGCCGAACAGATGAACTATGGCGAGCAGGGGATTCTGATTCCGCTGGAGGAGCTCATCGAGGAATACGCTCCGAACTTCAAGGCCCTGATGGACGAAATTCCGGAGATCCGTAAATCCATTACAGCTCCGGATGGACATATCTACTCCTTGCCTGCGGTCGATTTAAGCCAGCACTGGTATCGCAACCCGCTGTGGTACAACGGTGATTTCC
>Ga0209784_100531_pt1 | contig 14188 bp, 11 predicted proteins | sample AraplaCvi_mLB_r2_2_FD_184284 | JGI IMG/M metagenome (GOLD analysis project Ga0209784, IMG submission 184284) | Arabidopsis root microbial communities from North Carolina, USA - plate scrape CL_Cvi_mLB_r2 (SPAdes) (version 2) | ecosystem: Host-associated > Plants > Roots > Endosphere | place: USA...
GAAGCCATATTGGACGCGGCCGAGCAGACGCTTCGACGTTATGGCCCAGACAAGACTTCGGTTGTCGATGTGGCCAAAGCGCTGCAGGTGAGCCACGGCTCGCTGTATCGGCATTTTCCCAGCAAGGCCGCTCTCAGAGAAGCCGTCACGGAGCGGTGGCTTCAGCGGATTGCGGAGCCGCTGCAGATCATTGCAGACGGAACGGATGGCAGCGCCACCGATCGCTTGCGGTTATGGACGGATACCCTGATCCGGGCTAAGCGGACTTACGTTCTCGAGGATCCCGAGATGTTTGCCATGTACGCGTCCGTGACGCTGGAAGCCGTCAAGATCATTGATACGCATGTGAATTTGTTAATCGGGCAGATCGCCCAGATCATGGATCAAGGGATGCGTGCCGGTGAATTCAAGCCAGGCCATCCGGAGTCAACGGCGAAGGCATTTTTCATGGCCACTTCCTTGTTTCACCATCCGGCCCATGCCTATCAATGGACTTCGGATGGGATCGAAGCCGCCTTTGAGTCGGTGTGGACGTTATTGTTGGCCGGGATTTCGATGAACGGTTAGCGGGAATAGGGATATGGCCAACCGCCGTCATAATGAATGCCGCTGCGCATTGTTGGGCTAGCATAATGTGATCATTCCCTATGTAAAAAAAGATGCTATTCATGGCGAGACTCGCATGGGAATAGCGTCTTTTTTGCTTTGGTTCATTTACAAATGACAAAATTATAAATCTGTCACTTGTAATTCGTTATTAGGCGACATATAATCAAATTACTAATAATAAGAAGTTGCAGATCAGAACATCGATCTGGGGCAATAATCGTGTATCTCAATTCATATGCGGGAGGTTTTATCATGACAAAGGGCTTATCGGGCAAGGTAGCAATCGTAACGGGAGCATCGAGAGGCATCGGGCGCGAAATTGCAGAGAGACTTGCGGAGAACGGAGCCAAGGTTGTCGTAAACTATGCAAGCAGTCCGGCTAAAGCCGAGGAAGTGGTGGGCCTCATTAAGCAGGGCGGCGGCGAAGCACGGGCCATTCAAGCCGATATTAGTCAGGTAGCGGAGATCGAACGGCTGTTTCGTGAAACGATCGAAGCCTATGGCGGAATCGATATTCTCGTGAACAATGCCGGCATCATGACCACCAAGCCGATTGCGGCCATGACGGAGGAGGATTTCGATCAGCAGTTTGCGATTAACGTGAAGGGGACATATTTTGCGATCCAGCAGGCTTTTCGCCATATGAACTCCGGCGGACGAATTATCAATTTCTCGACATCGGTCGCTGGGCAGATGTTCCCGACTTACAGCGTGTATGCAGGGACGAAGGGAGCTGTGGAGCAGTTTACGCGTCAGTTGGCCAAGGAGTTCGGGCCCAAAGGGATCACGATTAACGCAGTGGCGCCCGGTCCGGTTAATACGGAGCTATTTACCGTTGGTAAATCGGAGGAACAGATTGCGGGGATTGTCAAAATGAATGCTTTCGGACGTCTGGGGGAAACGGATGATATTGCAGGTGTCGTGCTGTTCCTGGCAAGCGAAGAGTCGAAATGGATCACGGGTCAAACGCTGCGGGTGAACGGCGGGTTTGTATAAATATCGCCTCTATTTCTATGGCGAAAAATAAAAATGCACCGGGATTCCGGTGCATTTTTGAATGACGGAAGGCCACGCCAATGCGTCATAATGCCTGCAACATATTCTTGTCTCCAAGGATTTTTCCCTAGAGAGCGCTATGTCCCTCAAGACCCTCAAGACCCTCAAGACCCTCAAGACCCTCAAGACCCTCAAGACCCTCAAGACCCTCAAGTCACCCTTAATCCAGGTCCTTCCACTTCAGGTCCAGCGTCGGAGGCGTGTAGCTGTCCATAAGCTCTAACAGCTTGAGTGGATCATCGGACATGTTGATCAGGTTCAAGTGAGAGGAGTTGGAGAAGCCCTCGGTAATGCTGTACTGAATCAGCTTCATGAACGGTTCGAAATAATCGCGGATACTGAGCAGCCCGATCGGCTTCTGATGAATTCCGATTTGCGACCAGCACAATACCTCAAACAATTCCTCATAGGTTCCAAATCCGCCCGGCATGGCGATAAACCCGTCGGCCAGCTTGCCCATCGTCGCTTTGCGTTCATGCATGTCGGCGACCTCAATGAGCTGGGTCAGCTCGGTATGTACGATTTCCCCCTTGAACAGCCCTCTCGGCATGACCCCGATCACTTCGCCGTCATTTTGCAATACGGCGTTGGCAACTTCCCCCATCAATCCGATGTTGGAGCCGCCATACACTAATTTGTATTGGTTGTGGGCGATATGCCTGCCAAGTTCGGCCGCTTTTGCTTTATAGTCCGGATGCTCGCCCATGTTCGATCCTGCAAATACGCATATGGATTTCAATTTGCTTTGCACACTCCTTACCCAGATGTTGATATTTTATTCGAGTAATTATACTATATATAGTGATTTGTGTCATGGAATGTTCGGCATATCCTTTCGGCGCCGCCATAGCACTTTTTTATTTTATGGCATGCATGTTCGTTTTATCATGGATATAATCTCGAATTGTGTAAAAAGAAGGATGCAGTCATCCCAAGAAATCGCGGAGGTAATACACGTCATGGATATGAATGAAGCGCAGCAATGGATTAAACAGTTCTACGGAGAAAGAGGCTGGGCCGGGTACGGTCCCTTTATCCGGGTTGGATTTTTGATGGAGGAAGCAGGGGAAACGGCGCGCGCCGTTCGCGCTTATGAAATCGGCAGGGACCGCCCCGATGAGGAGGTTCAGTCGAGGGAACAGCTCAAGCAGGATCTGGTGGAGGAGATCGGCGACGTGCTCGGCAACATTTCGCTGCTGGCGGATCTCTATGATATTTCGCTGGAAGAAGCGTTTACGGCTCATCAGCAGAAGCTGTTGAAACGGTTTGGCTCTTAAAGGGGACAGGCTAGTGCCGGTTCCCATTCCGTTGTGGTAGTCCTTCGGAATGCTTCATAGGTGAAGGACGCTGCAGGCGCAAAACTTACGAAGTAAAAGGCTGCTCCAGGTTCCCGGACCTTTTGGAGCAGCCTTTTTTTGAATATGATGAATCGTTATGAAGTCCTAGGATACCAACACCTTGCGGAATTCCTGCGTCAGCAGCGGGACGACATCGAACAGATCGCCGACGATGCCGTAATCGGCAACTTTAAAGATCGGTGCTTCCGGATCCTTATTGATGGCAATGATGACCCGGGATTGGCTCATGCCCGCCAAATGCTGGATCGCGCCGCTAATGCCGCAGGCAATATAGATCTCGGGTGTGACGACTTTGCCGGTCTGCCCGATCTGGAGCGCGTAATCGCAGTAGCCGGCATCGCAGGCGCCGCGCGATGCCCCGACAGCCCCGCCGAGCAGGTCGGCGAGCTCCTCCAGCGGCTTAAAGCCGTCCGCGCTCTTCACGCCGCGCCCGCCGGAGATGACGATTTTGGCTTCCGATAGGTCGATTTTTCCCGTGGTTTTGCGGACGACGTCCTTTACCACGGAGCGGAGGGAAGGAGCCGGGTAAGCGATGTCCTCAATGCCGGCGCTGGCGCCTTCGATGGCTTCCGCCGCGGGAATATTGTTCGGTCGAACCGTGACCACCCACGGTCCGTTCTGAAAGACGCGTTTCTCAAAGGCTTTACCCGCATAGAGCGGACGCGTGAATACCGCTTCTCCGCCTTCGTTGTCAATGGCGGTGACGTCGGAGATCTGTCCGGCATTCAAGGAAGCGGCCACCAGCGGTGCCAAGTCGCGGCCGATGGCCGTATGCCCGAAGAGGACTGCATCGGGCTGTGCCTGACGGATTACCGCTTCGATGGCGGCCATATAAGCTTCGGGATTATAGCTCTCCAGATCCTCATGCTCGACGGTATAGATGGTATCGGCACCATAGCCGTTCAGGGCCGATACGGCCTCCGTAATGTTGGAGCCCGCAACCAGAATACGGATGCTGTCGCCATCTTCTGCAATTAAACGGGCAGCGCCAAGCGTCTCGAGAGCAACCTGACGCAGCTTCCCATCCCGGTTCTCGGCATACACTAATATCGTTTTGCTCATATCATAACCTCCTAAGATCCATTTGGGGTTGAACGTAAAGAGAGTTTTACGATGTCGGCCAGCCTGAGCGTCCAAAGCGAATGCGGGTCATTCCTCCAATCGCTGCTGCCCCCGATTTCCAAGATGCATTAAGCGAAAAGCGTGCATGACGGACATCCCGTAAACCATACAATCAGAATACATAAGGCACGATGGCAGGGGCTCTGCCGCTGCCATGTAACCGCATTCAATAGTGAGAATCGAAGGAAATCACACGTTCAATTTGTCCTTTTATTAAATCACTTTCGACTGCGTCCGCAGCAAGGATACCAGCTCATGCGCCACTTCGGCAGGCTCGCCCTTCAGAATGCGCCCGGCGCTTCGCTCTGGCGGCAAGGACAGCTCGCTTTGCTTCGTTGCCGGCTGAATATCGGGTTCGGATAACCCGAGATCATCCAGGGTCAGCGTCTGAAAAGGCTTCTTCTTGGCCTTCATGATGCCCGGCAGCGACGGATAGCGGGGTTCGTTTAATCCCTGCTGTGCGGTGAAGATGGCCGGCAGCTGGACCTCAAGCACTTCCAGATCGCCTTCCGCATCCCGGTGCACTTCAGCGGTGGTCCCGCTCAGCGTAAGCTTGGTAATGGAGCCGGTGTGCGAAATGCCGAGAAGCTGTGCCAGGCGGATAGCTACTTGGCCCGAGCCGCGGTCCACGGAGAAGTTGCCGCCGAGGATCAGATCCGGGCTTTCCTTGGACAAATACGCATGCAGCACCTTCGATACCGCATATTCATCGTCCGGAATCCGTTCGTCGGAGATCAGCACCGCATCGTCCGCCCCCATCGCAAGGGCGGTCCGGAGGGCTTCTGCCGTACGGTCGGGTCCGACGGACAGGAGCGTCACGCTGCCGCCGTGGTCATCCCGAAGCTTCACGGCTTCCTCTACCGCATATTCGTCATACGGATTGATGACGAATTTCACCCCATCCTCGGCAATCGATCCGTTCTCAATCGTGATTTTTTCCTCCGTGTCAAAGGTCTGTTTAAGCAATACCACAATCTTCATCGGTTAAACTCTCCCTTCAATATGAATATCAGCAGGACTTATTGTCCGCCGGAAACACCGCTCAGAAAAAAGCTTAGCGTCTCATCCGCTTGATCGGACAACGAATATTTACGGCCCGAGATCAGCCAAGAGGTAACCGCTTCGTCCATCGCGCCAAAAATCAGGTTGCGGACCAGCTTGACGTTCAGATCGGAACGGAATTTCTGTTCTTGGATGCCCTGTTCCAGGATATTCTCGATCAGTACGATATATGGCTTGAGCGCGCTGCCGATTTCCTTGCGCAGCTCCAAATCGCTCTGCCGCAGCTCAATCTGCGTGACATATGCAAGTTCGGGATTGCTCTCCAGCTCCGAGAAATGGATGCTGCACACCGTCCGCAGCGCTTCCACGGCGTCCGTGGTTCCTTCCACGCTTTCGTGGAATTTGCCGACCAGCTCCCCAAGCTTTTCTTGGAACAGGCGGATCAGGATATCCTCCTTCCTCTTAAAGTACAGATAGATGGTGCCGTCGGCCACGCCGGCAGCCTTGGCGATCTTGGATACCTGGGACCGGTGATAGCCGTTTTCGGCAAAAACTTTCAGGGCGCCCTGGAGGATCAGGTGGTATTTTTCATTTTTTTTACTTGTCATATGCTCACCCCGGTGTTAGAATACAGTTAAAATTATGAATGAATACTCATTCATTTCTTGTATCCATCATAAAATACGTTCATGTCATTGTCAACGATGGGTTATCAAAGACTCGCAAAATGGATGAAGCAGACCTGGAAGAGCAGCAAAATAAGGCGTTCATATCAGAGCAATCGACGGCAGTTTAACCGGAAGAAAGAAATAGCTGGGTATCCGCAGGCAAGTACACAAATACGGATGTAGCGTTGTACAGATGAAGAGATGCAGCTAGCAGTCATGATGTTCGGTTTAGAGTGGTCGGCACGGCACGATGTGGAGGTCTTATTTTTGTCTCTATAATGAAAGCGCTTCATATATTGTCCCAATCTTGACACAATGACGAGCCGTTTTTGGAAGGAGTGACAGGAGTTGCAGAATTGGACGCTGCAGAGACGAAATGAAGGGTGTGGAAGAAGGATCTTTTAACGCAAGGGGCTGAGAGGGATGATTCCAACATTAATCAACGCGCTGCTCTTTGTCTTGATCACGGGCTGGGCAGTGTACATGTTCGCCACCGTGGTGTATCGCCGTTACCTGTATATCCGTTTGGGCAAGCCGGCGAATCTGAAGAAGGATCTGAAGGAGCGCCTGAGCCAGTTCGCCATCCAGGTGTTCGGACAGAGCAAGCTGTTTAAGGATCGCAAGAGCGGCATCATGCACTTTATCGTGTTTTACGGATTTATCATTTTGCAGTTCGGGGCGCTCGATATCATCTGGAAAGGGCTGTCGGGTCACAGCTTGCCGATTCCGGGCCATGCGGGCTTCATCCTCATGCAGGAGATTACGGTTGCGCTGATTCTGCTGGCCATCGGTTATGCGGCATATCGCCGCTATGGCGAGAAGCTGAAACGGCTCAAGCGAGGCTGGAAGCCAAGCATTGTCGTGTTTTTCATCACCACGCTGATGGCTTCGGTGCTGCTGACGATGGCCTTTGAACGGCTCATGGAAGAACTGGCGTGGTCAGCCATGGCACCGATTTCCTCGAGTATCGCGGCCGCGTTTGCCTGGATGCCGCCGGTGGCAGTAACGGTGTGTTATTACGCGTTCTGGTGGCTTCACCTGCTGATTCTGCTGTCTTTCCTTATTTATGTGCCGCAATCGAAGCATTTTCACCTCATTACGGCGCCGATCAACATTCTGGTTCGTCGCACGGATCCCCCGGGCAAGCTCAGCAAGCTGGACCTGGAGGATGAAGAAGCCGAGGAGTTCGGGGTAGGCAAAATCGAGGACTTCACGCAGAAGCAGATGCTGGATTTCTATGCCTGCGTTGAATGCGGACGATGCACCAACGTGTGCCCGGCCTCGAACACGGGCAAGCTGCTGTCGCCGATGCACATGATCGTGAAGCTGAGGGATCATCTCACGGAAAAAGGTGCCGCGCTCACCTCCAAATCGGCGTGGATGCCTGCCTCCGTGTTTGGGTCGCCGGGCGTCCACTCCATGGGCGCAACGGATTTGGCGCTTGTCGGCTGGAAGGGCGAGGGCATCACCGACATCGGACCGACGATGGATGTGCAGAAGCGTTCCTGGCACCAAGTCGAGGGCGTAGACCCGAAGGATATTCAATTGATTGGCGGCGTCATGACCGAGGAAGAGGTTTGGGCGTGCACGACCTGCCGCAACTGCGAGGATCAGTGTCCGGTCGCCAATGAGCATGTCGACAAAATCGTGGATCTCCGGCGACATCTCGTTCTGATGGAGGGCAGCGTGCCGCAGGAAGGCCAGCGAGCCATGCAAAATATCGAACGACAAGGCAACCCTTGGGGAATCAGCCGCGCGGACAGGAGCAAGTGGGTGAAGGAGGTCGACCCGGAAGGAACGTTGGATCTGAAGATCCCGACCGTGAAGGAAAATCCGGACTTCGACATTCTGTTCTTTGTCGGTTCCATGGGTTCCTACGACAATCGCAGCCGCAAGATCACTCGGGCCTTCGTCCGGCTCATGAATGAAGCGGGCGTCAACTTCGCCATTCTCGGCAACGAGGAGAAGAACTCGGGCGACACTCCGCGCCGGATGGGCAATGAGTTTCTGTTCCAGCAGCTGTGCATGGAGAACATCGAGACGTTTCAGAAATACGATGTGAAACGAATCGTCACGGCTTGCCCGCATACCTTCAATATATTTAAAAACGAATATCCGGAATTTGGACTGGAGGCTGAGGTCATCCACCATACGGAGCTGCTGGATCGGCTGGTGAAGGAAGGGCGACTTAAGCCTAAGTATCAGGTTCAGGAGAAAATCACCTATCATGACTCCTGCTACCTTGGGCGGTATAACGACGTATATGATCAGCCGCGCAGCGTGCTTCGCGCCATTCCCGGCGTCGAGCTGCTGGAGATGGAGCGGAATCGCGAGAACGGGATGTGCTGCGGCGCCGGCGGCGGTCAGATGTGGATGGAGGAGGACGCGGGCAAGCGCGTGAATCTGGCGCGTACCGAGCAGGCGCTGGCCGTATCTCCGACAATGATCAGCTCCGCCTGTCCGTTCTGCCTGACGATGCTGGAGGACGGCACGAAGCTGAAGGAAGTGGAAGAAAGCGTGAAAACGCGAGATATTGCGGAAATTCTGGAGTTATCCGTATTCGGTCTATCCGAAATCCATGAACAGGAGGTCGTTGTGCAATGAGTAATACCATTACCAAAGAAGCCGTCAGCGGTTCCGGGGTCGCAAGTCGAAACATTACCAAAGCCGCCGTGATCGGCTCGGGCGTCATGGGGTCGGGGATCGCCGCCCATCTTGCCAACGCAGGCATTCCCTGCCTGCTGCTCGACATCGTTCCGAATTCCTTGACCGCCGAGGAGGAAAAGGCCGGCCTGACGCTGGATCATCCGAAGGTACGAAACAGGCTTGCCGCCAAAGCGATTGCGGCTCTGCCTAAATCAAGCACCGCTCCGCTCTACAGCGCTGATTTTGCAGGCCGGATCACGCCGGGAAACACCGAGGACCATCTAAGCCTGTTGAAGGACGTGGACTGGATCATCGAGGTGGTTACGGAACGCCTGGAAATCAAAAAGAGCATCTTCAAGCAGATTGAAGGCGTGCGTAAGGAAGGATCGATCGTCAGCACGAACACCTCGGGCATTTCCGTCAATGCGATGGTCGAGGACTGCAGCGAGGAATTCCGCAGCCACTTCCTGGGAACCCATTTCTTCAATCCGCCGCGTCATATGAAGCTGCTGGAGATTATTCCGGGCTTTGATACCGATCCGGACATTACGAAGTTCATGGTTGAATTTTGCACGAAGCGCCTTGGGAAAGGGGTTGTGCTTGCGAAGGACACGCCGAATTTCATCTCGAACCGGATCGGCACCTACGGACTTCTGGTCACGCTGCAGGAAATGGTGAAGAACAGCTATACCGTGGAGGAAGTAGATGCGGCCACGGGTCCCGTTCTGGGACGTCCAAAGAGCGCCACCTTCCGCACGCTGGATCTGGTTGGCATTGATACGTTTGTCCATGTAGCCAGAAACGTGTACGACTCCGTACCGGACGGCGAGGAGAAAGACGTGTTCACGGTGCCTGACGTCATGAATGAGCTTGTCGCCCGCGGTTGGACCGGGGAAAAGGGCGGTCAGGGCTTCTATAAAAAAGTAAAAGGCGATCAAGGCAGCAAAATCCTATCGCTCAATCTGTCCACGATGGAGTACAACCCGAGCGCCAAAGTGAGCTCCGCTTCCATCGAAGCCGCCAAAGCGGTAAAGGGAGCCCAGCGGAAGATCAAGGCTTTCCTGGGAACGCAGGATCGTTACTCGGAGCTGGCCTGGAATGTATTGAAGCAAGTGCTCGTCTATGCGGCCGGCAAGCTGGGAGAGATCGCCGATTCCATCCAGGACATCGACAACGCGATGAAATGGGGTTTCAACTGGGAGCTCGGTCCCTTCGAGACCTGGGATCTGATCGGACTGACGGAATCCGTGCAGCGCATGGAAGCAGAGGGCGTGACCGTCCCGGTTTGGGTGAAGGAGTGGGTTGCCGCAGGCAACAAGTCCTTCTATCAGGAGAAGGACGGCGAGGTGTTCCATTATTTCAAAGGCGAGTATAAGGGCGTTGAGGTTCAGCCTGAGCTGATCTCGCTGCAAGCGCTCAAATCGCAAAACCGGATCATCCGCTCGAATACGGGGGCGAATCTGATCGATATTGGGGATGGCGTTGCATGCCTTGAATTCACTTCGCCGAACAACGCGATCGGCGCCGATATTCTGGTCATGATTCAGCAGAGCGTGGAAGAGGTCAGGGCCAATTACCGCGGACTGGTGCTGGCGAATGAAGGCCGGAACTTCTGCGTCGGCGCCAACCTGATGCTCATGCTGATGGAAGCGCAGAGCGGCGACTGGGATGAGGTGGATGACATCATCCGTCTGTTCCAGGGCAGCATGATGAAGCTGAAGGGGCTGGAGAAGCCGGTTGTGGCCGCGCCTCACCGGATGACGCTGGGCGGGGGTGTGGAAGCGTGTCTGCCGGCGGACCGAATCATCTTCTCGGCGGAGACCTATTTCGGCCTGGTGGAGACGGGGGTCGGTCTGATACCGGCAGGCGGCGGCTGCAAGGAACTGGCGCTGATGACCAGCAACCGCCATCCCGACAAGGACAGCGACCTCCAGCCGGAGATCAACAAAATCTTCGAGATGGTGGCGATGGCCAAGGCATCGACCAGCGGACATGAAGCGATCCGCATGGGGTATGGACGCAGCGGGGATACGGTGGTCATGAATCAGGATTACCGGATCCATGAAGCGAAGCAGGCCGTGTTAGCAATGGACCGGGCAGGTTATGTGCCGCCGCAGCCGGGCAGAGCCCGCGTTGTCGGCCGCGATGGTCGAGCCGTGCTCCAAATGGGCGCGATCGACATGAAGCGAAGCGGTTATATCAGCGATCACGATCTGTTGATTGCGAAGAAGCTGGCGCATATCCTGACGGGCGGCGACGTCCCTGCGGGAACGGTCGTGAGTGAGCAGCATCTGCTCGACCTGGAGCGCGAAGCATTCCTCAGCCTGCTCGGGGAGGTCAAGACCCAGCAGCGCATGCAGCATATGCTGGCAAAAGGCAAGCCGCTGCGGAATTAAGGCGATTCAGCTTGGACTGTACTTCCTTGGCAATTTTGAGCGTCTCGCCTTCCGGTCTCTTCTTGCCTTCGGCATCTTGAAAAGCAATCAGGACATGACGAACGCTAATGTTGGTATAGTCCTTAAAGCTTCACAGGTTAAGAGATCAGCTATCATCCGCAACGTGCGATTTGCCAAATCAAACGTGCATACGGTACATGTGGCAAACTGTCCGCGCTGCTGGATGTTTGGGTGATGGCGGCTCTTTAATCAGTTCCACCCGTTACGTACTCATTACAAGGCCGATGAACGGCCAGCAATGATATCGGTATTGGATCCAACCAATTTTTTAGTTGATGAGGTGAATGGCATGAGAGAAGCAGTCATAGTATCCCTTGCTCGCACCCCAGTGGGGAAGGCGAAGAAGGGCAGTTTTGCCCAGACGCGCGTAGAGGATCTCGGCAAAGCCGTACTGGAAGCCGTCATTGAGCGTGCGCCGGGCCTGAAAAAGGAGGACGTCGAGGACATTATCCTCGGCTGCGCGATGCCGGAAGGCGAGCAGGGCCTTAACGTTGCGCGGATTATTTCCTTGTATGCGGGTTATCCGGTCACGGTGCCGGCCTTGACCGTCAATCGCTTCTGTTCGTCCGGACTTCAGGCGATCGCTTTTGCTGCGGAACGCATTATGCTCGGCCATGCCGAGGTCATCGTCGCCGGCGGCATCGAGAGCATGAGCCATGTGCCGATGACCGGCTTCAAGCCGGCACCGCATCCGACGATCGTCGAAGAGATGTCGGAGATTTACATCGGCATGGGCCATACGGCGGAAGAGGTAGCCCGCCGCTTCGGCATCACCCGCGAGGCGCAGGATGCCTTCGCGGCCAGCAGTCACCGCAAGGCCGCAGCCGCTATCTCCGAAGGGAAGTTCCGGGACGAGATCGTACCGGTGAACGTAACGCTGGCTGCCGCCGATGAGCAGGGCAAAGTGCGCAGTAAAACCTTAGCCATCGATACGGATGAAGGAGTTCGGCCGGACACAACACCGGATGTGCTGGCCAAACTGAAGCCGGCCTTTGCCCTCGGCGGCTCAGTTACCGCGGGCAACGCGTCGCAGACGAGTGACGGCGCGGCGGCGGTAGCCGTCATGAGCCGCGAGAAAGCGGAACAGCTGGGCCTTACCCCGCTGGCTACCTTCAAATCGTTTGCCCTGGCAGGTGTAGAGCCGGAAATTATGGGCGTCGGCCCCGTCGAAGCAATCCCGAAGGCACTACGCATGGCGGGCATCGAGTTGGATCAGGTGGATGTGTTCGAGATTAACGAAGCGTTCGCATCGCAATGCCTCCACATCATCCGCGCGCTGGGGATCGACGAGAGCAAGGTCAACGTCAACGGCGGCGCCATTGCGCTCGGCCATCCGCTCGGCTGCACCGGCGCCAAGCTGACCGTCAGCCTCGTCTCCGAGCTCGCCCGCCGCGGCGGCGGCTACGGCGTCGTGAGCATGTGCATCGGCGGCGGCATGGGGGCCGCGGGGGTGTTCGAGGTGCACGCCGCGGGGGCGTAAGTGCCTCTTCCATAGGAGTCGCAACTCGTTCGTTATTGAAATAAAGCAAAACATGTTAGTTGTCAGACTCAGGGAAGTAGCCTCCTTCTTAATTGGGGAGAGCTGGAACAAGTCCCGAGGAGGGAATTGTGGCCCGCAAAGGTCACCAGGGTCGACGACCAATCCAAGCATGCCCCGGACCACGCACCGTGCGCACGGGGAGCAGTGCGCACGATGTACCCGTGTCCGCTCCGTACACGGACCGGACACGGCACCACTCACTCCAACCACAGGGGGAGTGCAAGATAACCGTCGGCACGGCTCAGGACCTGAGTGCGCCAACCTAGCGGAGAGGGCGGAATTGTACTGGAGAAACGAAGTGGTCGCCTTTGAGTTTGGATTTCTACTATGGATCAATTCATTCCCGGAAATCCAAACTCAACAGCGATCGGAAGTACAATCCGCACGCGGAGCGCCAATATTGCGCCGCAGTAACACATACACCATCTATGACCAACTAGCAAGTTCGCAACCTAGCAAACACCAAGGCCACCATTGCATTCCACCTTATTCCAATTCCGAAAGGGGAAACCAATCATGAGCGATAACCAAACCAAAGAACCGAAAATCAAAGGCGGCAGCTTTGTCATCGACAATCCCGATATGCAGCGCATCCTGACACCAGAGGATTTTACGGAAGAGCATCGCATGATCGGCGAGACGGTGCGCGATTTTATCGACGGCGAAGTGGTGCCGCACGATGAAGAGCTGGAGAAGCTGAATTACGAGATGACGGTAGACCTGCTTCGCAAAGCAGGCGAGTTGGGCCTGCTTGGAGCCGATGTGCCTGAGCTGTTCGGCGGGATCGGACTGGATAAGGTCAGCTCTACGATTATTAACGAAAACCTGGCGAAGGGATCGTCCTTTGCGCTTTCCTTCGGGGCTCATGTGGGCATCGGTACGCTGCCGATCGTGTTCTTCGGCACCACCGAGCAGAAGCAGAAGTACCTGCCGGATCTCTCGACCGGCGCGAAAATCGCGGCTTATTGCTTGACGGAGCCGACCTCCGGCTCGGATGCGCTGGGCGCCAAAACGACGGCACGCCTGTCCGACGACGGGGAGTATTATATTTTGAACGGATCGAAGCTATATATAACTAACGCCGGATTTGCGGATATCTTTATCGTCTACGCCAAGATTGACGGAGAGCACTTCACCGCGTTCATCGTGGAGAAGGAGATGGAAGGCTTCACGCTCGGGCCGGAGGAGAAGAAGATGGGCATCAAGGGCTCGTCGACGCGCCCGCTCTTCTTCGAAGACGTGAAGGTACCGAAGGAGAACCTGCTTGGCGAGATCGGCAAGGGCCACCGGATCGCCTTCAACATCCTGAACATCGGCAGGTACAAATTGGCAGCGGGCACCGTCGGTGCAGCGAAGGAATCGATCGAGTTGAGCGCGAAATATGCTAACACCCGCAAACAGTTCGATACGCCGATCTCGCAGTTCCCGCTCATGCGTAAAAAGCTGGCCGACATGAACATCACCGCCTTCGTGATGGAGAGCATGGTGTACCGTACGGCAGGACTGCTGGACGAAGCGATGCAGGACATCGATTACAACAGCGAGGATGCAGGCATCCACTCGGCGGCCGCGATCTCCGACTATGCCATCGAATGCTCGATCAACAAGGTATTCTGTTCGGAAGGACTGGATAACGTGGCAGACGAAGCGGTGCAGATTCACGGGGGCTATGGGTACATCCAAGAGTATAAAGTGGAACGCATCTATCGGGACTCCCGCATCAACCGCATC
>Ga0209784_100532_pt1 | contig 14150 bp, 10 predicted proteins | sample AraplaCvi_mLB_r2_2_FD_184284 | JGI IMG/M metagenome (GOLD analysis project Ga0209784, IMG submission 184284) | Arabidopsis root microbial communities from North Carolina, USA - plate scrape CL_Cvi_mLB_r2 (SPAdes) (version 2) | ecosystem: Host-associated > Plants > Roots > Endosphere | place: USA...
TGGCATTCAAATAGAAACAGAACAATCTGTCAACATCATGGCAAAAGTTACAGAAGATGTTCAAAATGGACTACATGTATCAGACGAAGCTATCACGAAGTTCCAAGTGATAAAGTCGAGTATGGATAAAATTACTCCTAAAATGGAAGAGGTATCTTCTGCATCTGAACAAATGTCAGCAAGTGTACAAGAGGTGACAGCTGTTACGGAGAATTTAGCATTTTCTGCACAAGGAAATGCAACTGCTTCAGAGGATGTTGCAGCGTCTACAGAGGAACAATTAGCTTCTATGGAAGAAATTAATGCTTCTGCACAAGCTCTTGCGCATATGGCAGATGAGCTAAAGCAGCTAATTAGTCAATTTAAATATTAACAGAATCAGACATAATAAAAATCACGATTCCTTTTTTAATGTACCCATTGTAAAGGACATTTTAAAAAGCTCTAGGCACTTGAAGAAGAGCCGCATGGTTGAATGCACCTTTAGTTAATTTAATACCATTCTTCTAAATTCCTTATTGAGTTGGGGCGATATCTAACGTTTTTTTATTAGATACTCCATATGCCAAAATCTCATTAAGAATAGATTGGAATAAGGATTGATAACTACTTTATCATTTGATTTCAACTCAAGCATTACTCAATAATAGAAAGATTGAAAGGCTTAGGAGATATACCTAAGCCTTTTTAGATGCTTTCATGAAAGGTATGAATATAGCATTGGTTTTATGTATTTAAAAAGATTCCTTTGTTAGCGCTCTATACTTCAAAAGTGTTCATCAAAAGTATCTTTTTTATTGAAGGAGAGGGTTCTGACAAGCTCGGACAATAAAAAAAGATATAAAAAACCCCAGTGTAATACTGGGGAGACGGTTTGTCAGGTAAAATATTGTTATTTTTCTGGGTAATCTACATGTAATGGCGGTGGAACTAACCAACCTTTATTTACACAAATGCTTTTTTTTATTTGTATAACCAGCCTAATTAATCTTTAGTAGTTTGTTCGATAGAGCTTGCTTGAAAAGTAGTATAGCTTGTATTTAATGTTTGGATATACAGTCTAAAGGGTTTTGTATAAAGGCCGATTATTTGTGTTATATTGAAATTATTATTATCATTCAATCGTGGAGGTTTAAATGAAAGTCAGATATAACAGGCTATAGAAGCTATTAATAGATAAAAGTATGAAAAAAGCCAACTTCATGTAGCTATCGGTGCAAGTAAAAGCACCTTTGCAAAAAGTGGGGAAAATGAAAATGTTACGCTTCCCGTCTTACTTGGCATATGTCAAGTTCTTGAATGCGACTTTGGAGATATTATGGAAGCTATCCCCGATAACAAGGAAGGAAAAATACAAGTATGAATGAACATATTTTAATTGTTGACGACGAAAAAGAGATTGCCGATTTGCTTGAGGTTTATCTTAAAAATGATGGGTATACAGTATATAAATTCTACAATGGTGTGGATGCTTTAAAATGTATTGAGTCTATCAAACTTGATATGGCTATTTTAGATGTTATGCTTCCTGATATTGAAGGGTTTAAAATCTGTCAGAAAATCCGAGAGAAGTACTTCTATCCCGTTATTATGCTGACGGCAAAGGTTGAGGATGGCGATAAAATAATGGGACTTACTATTGGAGCTGACGACTACATAACAAAACCATTTAACCCGTTAGAAGTATTAGCGAGAGTTAAGACCCAACTAAGACGTTATAAGATGTATAACAATACATCCGAATCTGAGATTGTTAATGAATATGAATTAAAAGGATTACTAATTAATAGAGAAACTCACAAATGCTATTTGTTTGGAAAGGAAATTTCGTTAACGCCCAAAGAGTTCTCTGTTCTTTGGTATTTATTTGACCGTCAAGGCAAAGTAGTTTCTTCGGAAGAATTATTTGAAGCTGTTTGGGGCGAAAAATATCTTGATAATAATAATACTGTTATGGCCCATATCGGAAGATTGCGTGAAAAGCTGAACGAGCCTGCCAAAAAACCAAAGTTCATTAAAACAGTTTGGGGGGTAGGTTACACAATTGAAAAATAAAAAGATTGATTATAATAGGGAATATAAAGAGTTGCGGAATAAACTGTTTTCCAGAGCAGCCATTATCGTTTTCTCTGGCGCTGTTATTCTCTTTTTACTCTTTAGTGTTGTGCTAGAAGGGCGATTTGCAAATGGTGTAGTTTGGTTTCTTAATCGTGTGCTAAAAATAGATTACGATGTTGCAATGACTGTATATCAGCAAATCTTTGGGAATAATAAAGAATTAATTATGTTAGCCGCGTGCGCCGGTGTGTTTTTTATCCTTTTACGATTTTATCTTAATCAATTTACGAAGTACTTCATTGAGGTCAATCGTGGTATTGATGCGTTAATTAGAGAGGACACTGGAGATGTTATACTATCCCGGGAATTATCTGCTACTGAAAAAAAGATAAATCAGATTAAACATACCCTAGAAAAAAGGAAAGTGGACACCCAGCTCGCAGAACAACGTAAAAATGACCTCATTGTTTATCTTGCTCACGATTTAAAAACACCACTCACATCTGTAATAGGGTATCTTACTCTCCTCAGAGATGAAAACCAAATTTCTGAAGAACTACGAGAAAAATATTTATCCATTTCATTGGATAAGGCAGAGCGTCTTGAAGATTTGATCAATGAGTTCTTTGAAATCACCAGATTTAACCTTTCGAATATTACGCTTGAATATAGCAAAGTAAATTTGACACGAATGCTTGAACAGTTCGTGTTTGAATTCCGTCCGATGTTCGCAACGAAAAACTTAACATGTACTTTGCATGCAGCACCGGATATAATGCTGAAATGTGATGTGGATAAAGTACAACGTGTCTTTGATAATCTTTTACGTAATGCTGTTAATTACAGCTTTGAGGACACTGCGATCGAAGTATCTGCCGAGCAGGATGACAGTTATATAACATTAAAGTTTACTAATCGTGGCAATACAATACCAGAAGAAAAACTAGGACGAATATTTGAGCAATTCTACCGTCTGGATACTGCCCGTAGTTCAAATAGCGGTGGAGCAGGGGTGGGGCTTGCGATAGCTAAGGAGATTGTCGAACTTCATCAAGGTACAATATCGGCATACAGTGAAAATGAATTAACCTGTTTTGAAGTGACTTTCCCTCTTTCGTAGGAAATTTGTAAGAAATTCAATATAAAAATAGTAGAAAGTCGTCGTGATAAACAAATAAACGGCACTCTTGTTATGGATACAATTAATGTATCAAAACAAGGGTGCTTTTTGTTTTGAAAGGAATTAAACAAAGGAGTGTACACAGTGTCACGGAAAAGAGTAACACAGTTGTTTCCGTTTCTGCTTCCATTACGCAAATGGCAAAGGAAGCAACTTTTCTATTTAAAGATGCGCTTCGACGGCAACGAATATGCAAAGGAAACCGCCGTAATTAATTTGCCCTATGAAGTGTTTTCAACCTCATCATTGATGCTGAATAAAAACAGCGGATTTGATATGAAGTACCAAGTAAACAAAGTACACAATTTGAAACTTGCCGCAAAAACGCTCGACAAGTTCATTATAAAACCGAATGAAACTTTTTCATTCTGGCAACTTGTACGGTATGCAGACCGTTTGCAACCATACAAGGACGGTTTAAATCTAGTGGATGGGAAAATTGTAGGCTCATACGGTGGGGGTATATGTCAGCTCAGTAATATGCTGTTCTGGATGTTCCTTCATACTCCGCTAACGATTGTAGAGCGACACGGACACGCTGTTGAATCCTTCCCGTCCACAACAGAGGGTTTACCCTTTGGAACTGATGCAACTATTAATGAAGGTTGGTTAGATTTGAAAGTAAGAAATGAAACAGATAATACGTTTCAAATCAACATCTCCTTTGACGAAGAATTTATGTACGGTCACATCCGTTCTGACAAGGAGCAAACCTATAAATATAAGATTTTTAATCAATCTATTTCATATTACAAAGTTGGTAGCCAACTATTTCAAAAGGCTTCTGTTGATCGTATTAGAACAGATGTTACAACAGGACAAAACGAACAAGCCTTTTTATATAACAATACTTGTGAAATAGGTTACGAGCTACCTGATGACATTGAAATCATAAAACATGGAGGAAATAAAAAATGAAACCTAATATTGCAGTAATTTTCGGAGGGAATTCTTCGGAGTATCCCGTATCGTTACAGTGTGCTTTCTCGATTTTGGAAAACTTAGACGCTAAGAAATATACAATTATTCCAATTGGTATTACAAGACAAGGTGATTGGTATCGTTATGATGGAGAATTCGAACATATTCTTAATAACTCATGGCTCGATGACACCGATAACCTTACCCCAATTATCGTTTCTCAAAATTATTCAGTGGGTGGAATTGTGGAGCTTTCAGAAGAAGGTATCCGTGTTACTAAACTTGATTTTGCTCTTCCTTTATTACACGGGAAAAATGGTGAAGATGGAACTGTTCAGGGGTTATTTGAATTAGCAGGAATACAGGTTATTGGTTGTGATACCCTTTCTTCTGCTTTATGTATGGATAAGGATAGAGCACATAAACTTGTTCAAGCAGCAGGTATTGCTGCGCCAAACGCAATAACACTGCGAAAATCTACAATGCATGAAGCGCTTAGCTTATCAAAAGATTTAGCATATCCGTTGTTTGTAAAGCCCGTTCGTGCAGGCTCATCGTTTGGGATTTCAAAGGTTTACGAACAATCCGAATTGCAGGCGGCAGTTGATTTGGCGTTTGAACATGATTATGAGGTTATTATCGAGGAAGCTATTGAAGGATTTGAAGTTGGGTGTGCTGTTTTAGGAATAGATGACTTACTTGTAGGCAGAGTAGACGAAATTGAATTATCTAACGGTTTCTTTGACTACACAGAGAAATATAGCCTAAAAACTTCAAAAATTCATATGCCAGCACGCATTGATGATGCTTGCGAAAAGAGCATTCAGGAAACTGCAAAAACTATCTATAAAACACTTGGCTGCTCAGGTTTTGCAAGAGTCGATATGTTTTTGACACCATCGGGAGAGATCGTATTTAACGAGGTAAATACTATTCCTGGCTTCACTTCTCATAGTCGTTATCCAAATATGATGAAAGGCATCGGTCTGTCTTATGAAGAAATTTTAGACAAGCTGATTGGTTTATACACAAAATGAAAACGATCATTCTAAATAAATCTCAAATTTATAAAGGGGACTTAATCCTTGTGAATGCCCACTATCCTGTTCACTCTCATAGCGTAGAAGGGTTTTCAATGGTTGATGAAAAGTATCCTGATGTGCGTATGAAGCGAAATGCTGTAAATGCATTACAGTGCATTTTTGAGAAAATCGGCTGTGCGGATCAAATTGTTGCAGTTAGTGGACACCGATCGCTAGCTGAACAAGAAGAAATATATGATGGTTCAATGCGTGATAATGGTCGAAGCTTTACTGAAAGCTACGTTGCTTTGCCTAACCATAGTGAGCATCATACGGGACTTGCAATTGACTTAGGATTAAAACAAGAGGTAATAGATTTTATTCGACCAGATTTTCCGTATGAGGGTATCTGCAATGAGTTTAGAAAAACGGCACCTTATTACGGCTTTATTGAGCGTTATCAATCAGACAAAGAAAAGATTACAGGGATTTCTCATGAACCATGGCATTTTCGTTTTGTTGGGTATCCTCATTCCGAAGTGATGGATAAAGAACATCTGTCATTTGAGGAATACATTGAATATATAAGGAATTTCACTTATAACAAAGAACATCTTCGTATAGTGGGCAATGAAGGAAAAGAAATCGAAATATTCTTCGTTCCTTGTCATACAGAAAAAGTGGAAATTACTTTACCCGAGCATTCTATTTATCAAGTATCTGGCAATAATGTAGACGGCTTTATTGTAACGGTGTGGGGGAGACAAAATGAACAGGAATAAAACGTATGCAGGCATTGATTATTTTAGGTTTGCTGCCGCATTACTAGTTATTGCCGTCCATACATCTCCATTACTTTCATACAGTGGAACAGGCGATTTCGTCTTAACGCGGATTATTGCACGAATTGCTGTACCTTTCTTCTTTATGACAACAGGTTTTTTCCTGATTTCAAGGTACAATTACAATTCCGATAAATTGGAAAGCTTTATCAAAAAGACGTCCATTATATATGGAATTGCCATATTGCTGTATTTACCATTAAACATTTACAATGGCTATTTTTCGATGGATAACCTACTTCCAAATATCATTAAAGATATAGTTTTCGATGGTACTTTATATCATTTATGGTATCTTCCTGCATCGATTATCGGTGCTGCAATTGCGTGGTATCTTGTAAAAAGAGTAGGGGTGAGTGTTGCACTCATCGTTACTTCTACTCTTTATGTAGTAGGAATGCTTGGTGATAGCTATTATGGGTTTACAGAAAAAATACCGTTTCTTCAAAAAATGTTCGCGTTGATTTTTGAGGTATCGGATTATACGAGAAATGGACTTTTTCTTGCCCCACTATTCTTTGTCCTTGGCGGCATTATAGCGGATAAAGATAAAGCAATAAAAGTTACTTTCCAAAAAAGTGTTGTTGGGTTTGTAATATCTCTCGCATTTATGTTAGGCGAGGGAATGATACTGCACCATTTGGGCGTACAGAGACACGACAGTATGTATATTATGCTTGTGCCTTGTATGTTCTTTTTATTTAATGCCCTTACATATTGGAAGGGACAAAGAATGAAGGCACTCAGCTCATTAACTTTAATCGTTTATATTATTCATCCAATGATCATTGTTATAGTACGTATGTGTGCAACAATCTTACGTATGCAGTCTATTTTAATAGAAAATAGTCTAGTCCATTATGTTGTTGTATCTGTCCTTTCTGTCGTTGCATCCATTGTACTTTTGCGCCTTTATAGTCGTCTAGGTCGCAGTAAAAAGGTTCAAAAGGTACAAAAAGGTAAGGGTAGATCATGGATTGAGGTTGATTTGAACAATCTTCAGCATAATGCACGAATTTTACAAAAAGCAATGCCGAAAGACTGCGAACTGATGGCTGTCGTTAAGGCAGATGCATATGGTCATCGTACATTTGAAGTTTCGACATCCCTAAATAAAATAGGTGTAAAAGCCTTTGCTGTAGCCACTATAGATGAAGGTATTGAATTGCGCAAATATGGTATTCAAGGTGAAATACTAATTTTAGGCTATACATGTCCAACTAGAGCGCAAGAACTTCATAAATACAACCTTATACAAAGCCTTATTGATTATAATTATGCGGTTTCTTTGAGCTGCCAAGGTTACAATCTTAAATCACATATTAAGATTGATACTGGTATGAAACGCCTTGGATTTGATGTTGATGATCTATCAGGCATTTCTGAAATTTACAATACAAAGCAATTAGGTGTTTGTGGGATTTATTCGCATTTATGTGTTTCTGATAGCCTTTTACCAAATGATGTGGAGTTTACACAAACTCAAATAAGCCGTTTTTATAGTTTGATAGGTAAGTTGTCGGATAGCGGCAATAACCCTGGTAAGGTGCATATACAGAGCAGTTACGGATTACTGAATTATCCGGAACTCCAATGTGATTATGTAAGAACTGGTATAGCTTTATATGGAGTCCTTAGTTCTCCAACTGACAAAACTAAATTGAATTTAGACTTAAAGCCTGTTTTATCACTGAAATCCAAGATTATTCTTATTCGAGCGATAAAGAAAGGTGAAACGGTCGGTTATGGAAGAACATTTACTGCAAATAGGGATAGTTTAATTGCCATATTGCCTATTGGTTATGCTGATGGAGTACCAAGAAATTTATCTTACGGCAAGGGTAATGTGCTAATCGATGGGTGTCATGCACCAACAGTCGGTAGAGTTTGTATGGATCAACTTGCAATTGATGTAACGGATATCCCTAGTGTGGCAGTTGGCGATATTGCTACGATAATTGGTAGAGATGGTGAAATGGAATTAACTGCACCAGATGTCGCCAACAATTCAGGCAGTATATCAAATGAGCTGCTGAGCAGATTGGGAACAAGATTGATGAGCTTAACAAAATAATTTACAAGATAAAACATTTAAAAAAGAAAATAACTCTAGATATGACGGTTTGTCAGGTAAATCATTTTTACTTTTCTGGATAATCTACATGTAAATGGTGGTGGTACTAACCAACCTTTCTAAACCGAATTCAGACCCTGAAAAAATTGAGAAGTTGTTGAAGAAACAAGATACTGGGAATATGTGCTATGTAATGACATCGTTAAACGTACATAACCCTTTGACTGATCCAATCAAAGGGTTATGGTAATATTTTTTTGTATAATGGAGATTCTCATGTAGACCACTCGTTTGTTTCATTTTAGCGTCCGATAAGTATAACATAAGAACGATTTGAGCATCATATTATTCACCATTATTTTCTAGTTTGTGTATGAATAAAACTCAATTTATCAGGATTTAGAATAGAAAATATGGATTTTATTTTATTCCCTTCAAATTCAAAACTCATGACAACAATAACTTTTTCCCCATTCATGATTACAATACCAGTACTGCCATTGACCTCTACCTGCATAATGGAGTACTCTTCTCGCGTAAGAAATTTAGTTGCTAAAGCAATAAGAAGTTGTTTTACTCGTGTAGCACCGTAAATAGGTCTTACTGCAGCAGTTACTTTACCGCCTCCATCTGCATAATAAACTACGTCTCCCTGAAGAACTTCCATCACCTGCGTTATGTTTCCTTGCTGAATAGCACGAATAAAACTAGTAATCACATGTTCACGATCTGTTTTCACTTGTTCAACTGCCATTTGTTTTTCAAGCTCAGGAAGCATCTTTTTTAGCCTGCTTAAAATTTTTCGACAATTGTCTTCCTTCTTTTGTACAATTTCAGCAATTGTTTCATAATCATATTCCAAGACTTCACGAAGAATAAAGATCGCTCTTTCAATTGGATTTAGCTGTTCAAATAATACGAGCAAAGCATAAGAAACATCACTTTTCACCAGCATTTCCTGTAATGGGTCCTTTTTTATAAAAACTATCGGCTCTGGTAGCCACGTTCCAACATATAGTTCTCTTTTATTTCTAGATGATTTCAACAAATCTAAACATTGGTTAGTGACCATTTTACATAGAAACGCTTTGATATTTCGGTTGTGCTTTACCTCATATCCATTTAGTTTGATAAACACATCTTGAATCACATCTTCTGCATCAGCAACACTGCCTGTCATTTTATAAGCAAGCGAAAATAAAAGTGACTTGTATTCGACGTAAAGTCGGCTTAGTTCAGTTTGTTCCACAATTAAGACCCTCACTTTCCTTTGCACACTACATATTTACACAAGCAAACTCGCTTGATCCCATGTTTTTTCTCGAATACGTGCGCCCATCTTCCCTGATATAGTAAAATCTAATCCCCACTTCTGAGCCCAAACAAAGCCATTATCAGGACCGAGACTAATACAATACAATTTTATCGGAAATGCTTTGTGCGTTATAGAATGGGAATTACCATAGACCTCATTTTTTAATATTTTGCTTAACCTTGCTGCCTGAGGAATCGCTTCCTTACAAGTCATGCCGTCCACTTGATTTGTCTTTCTATCTATAATTCTTGCACAATCCCCGATTGCAAATATATTGGGATAGCCTTGTATACTATAAGTATCGGTCACTAATATTTGATGCTCTTTAGTCAAAGGGAATTGGAGTGTTTGAATGAATGGATTTACTTTTACACCTGGCGTCCAAATACACTCTCCTACTCTATAAGTAGTGCCATCAGCGCACTGGATTTGACCATCTTCAAACTGCTTCACTTTCGTTTTAACACGAATAGTAATCCCTAGTCTATTCAGTTCTTTTACTAGTTTTTCACTTACCTTTACTGGAACCCCTCGCAATAAATGCTCCTTTGAATCAAACAAGATGACCTCTACCTCATTAGAATGGAGCCCTGCTTCTTGCACTTCTTTTTTAAACCAAGCAGTTAGTTCTGCAGCTGTTTCAATACCTGTAATGCCTCCACCGACAATAGCAACGCACAATAAACCTTTCCTCACTTCTTTATTTTCTTCAGCTTTAGCTTGTAGAATGAGTGATTGTAATTTTTGTCTGATATCTAGAGCGGCCTTTATACTGCTTAATGTAATCCCACCTAGTTTACTAGAGACCTCCTGAACAACACTACCAAGTGCTACCACAAGATAGTCATATTGTAGGGTGTTGTTTTGTTCATTCTCCATTTTAAGCGTAATTGTTTTCTTGGTGTGATGAAATGTAGTAACTTCTCCCTTTAAATATTCCACACCATTTGTACAATACCTTGTTAAAGGAACTTTTAAATTGGCGTCCTCAATAATCATTTTAAACAATAATACTTTTCGAAAATGAAACGAGTTTTTATCTACTAGCGTTATTTTCACATCTTTTCCAATTGAATGACCAAACTCTTTTATTAATCCATTTACCAAATTGATTCCTGCGAATCCTCCACCCAATACGACAATATGTTTCATCTTTTATTCCTCCTTTACCTTAAAACGAAATAGCCACATCATTTGTGACATCTTTAGAGAGGTTCAATTTTATTCGTTGGGGTATTCACACAAGGTCATGCATAGAAAAGCACAGTATCACCGTATTAACGGGTACTTTAGTGAAATAAGGAGTACAAAAATAATCAAACTTTATTAAAAATCTAATACTAAACAAAAAAGGTTAAACTCAATTTTGAATAATATTTTTCAGAATGGAGTTTGTTTAAATTAGCTATTAAAAATATCTCAGTACTTCAACCTCAATTGGATACTGACATTAAAAAGGTCAGATAGGTTAAAAGTATAAAAACTACCTCAAATCGAAGCTTTTGATAGGTAATTAAAAATAAAGGGTAGCTTGAAATAAACGTGACCCTTGTACAAAAAGTAGAAGAAAGGCTAGACATTTTCAATTTGCGATTAGTTAGAAATTAATCATTAAGTTTGTGTAACTATTTCTACAGCTTCTACTTCTATTGGAGTTCCGGCTGAGATTGTGCCATTAAACCATTAAAAGTTAACTATGTTGCAGAAATTGTATATGAGCCACCTTCTTGTAATACACCGTTGATATAGAAATAGAAGGCTTAGGAGTTATTCCTAAGCCTTTTTGATGTTTTCTAATGAAAGAAAAGTTATGAAAATAGCATTGGTTTTATGTATTTAATAAAATCCCTTTGTTGGCGTTCGCCACACCGAGTGCTGGTAGCCTGTTTATCTAAACAGGCTACAGACGGCCCTAAAAATGCCATAGCAGAATATTTTATTTCTTTTTAAAATATGGGAAATGTTTCGGAGTAACCAAGGACTGTAAGGTACGTACTTTGTTGTTGGTTTAGGTCACTTAGTAACCGAGAAAACCATTCGTTATAGGTGAAGTTGTTGGTAAGGGAAAATATGGATTTTCCCAAAGTGTTGCGAAAGGAGAAAGTATGGTGGAGTATAGCAGCAAAAAAGTATTTGTGCCTGATAATAAAGCGAAGTGGACACTATTTATGTTGGGGAATGAATACGTTAGACGAATTAACAATATTGAGCCTTTGGATTGCGAGTACTATAAACTGTGGTAGGGTGATGCCCAGGATAAAAAAACATGAGGATTATTTTGGAATTTGAGTACATCCCAATAGCAATCGGCTGATAAAACAAATAAATATTTTTAAGGATAAGTAGGCCACTAGCCACAAGGAGGGCAGGCTTACTTTTTTTGCGCCATTACGCTCTCAGCGCAATAAGTAACTTTTATCAATTATATGAAAAGTGATAACCCAGCTTGATCGAACAACAAATATAGAAGTAAATATAATTGATTAAATTTCTGCTGAACACCAAATACTGCGCAACTAAGGAATTAAATGATTTAGGTAATAACTTGATTATAAATAATAATATGGTAAAATTGGAAATGTAAGGAAATGAATTATAGAAGGGGATAATTGATTATGTTTACAGCGAAACAAAAACTAGTTACCTTAGCAACTACTTTAGCATTAGGATGTGGATTTTCTTTTTTCGGGCAAACACCTACATCTGCTGCATCAAATGAACTTTCGACAGATTCTATTTCTAGTTCATCTTTTGAGAAACAACAACAAACCCATTTTACAGGTTATGTTGTCTCTGTTGGTGATCATTATATGACAGTTGTAGATACGCCGACGATGGGAGAAGCGCTATTTTATCAAGAAAATTGGTGGGACTTAGTCAACCAAAATAAAATATTACTTGTTCCTGTTTTTGATGATATTTCTTATACCAATGGAGATAAACTAGATGTTTATTTTAAAGCAATGACTATGTCTCTCCCACCTATTGCGATGTCACCTATCATTGAAAAAGTAACAGAATAGTCTATGTTGAAAAGAGGAGGGTGAAACTGGCGAAAACCATAAAAGCGTGAGAAATCAATGCTTCTAGAATGATTTCTCACGTTTTTCATCAGATGTGTAGAAGTCAAATTTGCTCCAATTGTTCAAATAAATATGGTTTGCAAATCGTAGCTCTTTCTTTACATGGATTAGGCTGGAACTTTGGCTTAATTAGTGGTACTGCTCAAATAGTCGATTCGACCGAGCCGTCCACTAGCGCAAAAACACAAGGGAAATTGATGTTTTAGTTGCACTAGCAGAGGCTTCTGATGGTGCATTAGACACAATAAAAAGATTGAAAGGCTTAGGAGATAGTCCTAAGCCTTTTATTCACGGTCTTATAGAAGGAGCCTCTGACTTCTTATGCATTCGCTCCTGTCAAGAGAATATGAATGTATATATCTTCACAGAAGGAAAGAGTCACCTTAATTTCACACTGTAATACCTCATTGCTTTTGGAATTCCCTTTATTTCAAAAACTCCTTTATAGATTAGGCTTCTCACCCTATATTCAATAAAAGCATCACCTAATTGATTGTTCTGTCCATATACTTCCCCGATTAACCTTGCTGATTTCATAAAATCTTTTTCACTTTGCTCAGCATGTAAATTTCGGGCAGTATTCACAATAAAATCATCAAAGTAATCTTCATTGACAGTGTTAATTTTGTTATTTTCCCAAATCCTCACCAAACCTTTTGATTCTGCTAATGCAATCCATTCTCTTTCATATTGTGTTCTATCCTTATCAGTTAATGGTGTTAATATTTTTTCTTGATATATTTTGTTTAATTGTTCCCCATTTACTTCGCCCGTATGGATATCTAAACACCCAAATTCAGGTGTGTTAAATAATTCCTGTAAAGCAAGTGTAGTATTAATCACGAAAATTTCATTCTTTTTTTCTTTTAGCAAGTATAAAAGATAGCGTAATCCAGTTTGTTCATTTGAATTTTCAGCAGTCCATAAAACAATGGGGACCTTTTCGTTTAAACAATCTATTTCTGCAAGTGATTTTGAAAATCTATCTTCGTACTCTTCTTCAAAATAGTCTTCGGAATAATTGAGATGGTCCTTCAACCATTCATGTCTGTGCTTACGACCAACCTCTTGATGAAGTTCCCAAGTTGGACCAACAGCAAAGAAATCAGGAAATCCGATTATTTTATTCTCACGGCCTAATCCTACTAGTAAAGAACTAGCAGGAGATTCTCCACACACAATATGAACGGTTGAATAATCTCTCGCAACAAGATTTCTATTTTGTACCGCTTCGAAAAATAAATTGTCTATAGAATTTAATTGTTCTAAAATTTCCTCTGGTAAATTCTTTGATTCCTGCATCATTTTTATTCGAAACATCATGCTTAACAATAGGTTCTTTGCGTCGCTAACGCTCAAATCTTTTATTGATTTATGTATCTCTTCTATCACTAAAATTCACCTCGTTATTTATTTCGTTTAAATTCTTTGTTATCTATAAATTTCTCGCATGGATATTCGAACTACTTCTTCAACCTTACATAACAAGCTTTAAATACGGTAGGTTGAGGTTTACCATTAGTTATTAGGAACACGACGAGAATCCCGAACCCCACTATTGGCCTTTTACCGATGTACCAGATTGTGTATTTTTCGGCCCCTAAGTATGTCTTAAAGTCCTTAAATGTATTGAATCTTTCAATATCACCAATTTA
>Ga0209784_100542_pt1 | contig 13823 bp, 8 predicted proteins | sample AraplaCvi_mLB_r2_2_FD_184284 | JGI IMG/M metagenome (GOLD analysis project Ga0209784, IMG submission 184284) | Arabidopsis root microbial communities from North Carolina, USA - plate scrape CL_Cvi_mLB_r2 (SPAdes) (version 2) | ecosystem: Host-associated > Plants > Roots > Endosphere | place: USA...
GAGTGCGGTTGGCAGACCTTTCAGAATGTCTTTAGACATGGGCCAGTACCCCAGCGTTTCACGCGCAGAGCAAACCACCAGTTATACTGGTGGTTCTGATTTAATGATAAAAAATTCGGAATAATGTAACTTTCCTATTCTTTGGTAGTCTAATTCATAAACAAGTTTATGAAAGGGAGGAATAATAATGAAAAGGAATTGGTTAGCAATTTTACTCATCGCAGTACTAGCTATTTTGCCAGGGATTATTATGCTGGACTCGACCCAAAAAGTTGAGGCACAAACTAAGAGTAAGAGTACAACTACCTATAGCTGGCAAGTATCCTTTACTGAGGCACTAAAAGAAAGCGCAGTAGCGGAAGACAATGTTTACGTAACAAATAGCAAAAATAAAAGGGTAACAGCAACAGTAACATTCGGGGAAGATAAACAGACAATGATCGTAAGTGATTTAGTACCTGGAAGCTATAAATTACATGTGAAGAAAGAAGCGTTTGTACTAGATGGACCTAAAACAACATCGCAAGTAATAGCATTTACCATCATTGAAAAGCTTGAAGCTGTAAAATCAGAAAAAGAACTACAACAATATTTCGAAACACTTTTAGCTAACTCACAAAAAGAACGGAATGAGGCAACCATAGAACTGGCAAAGAGTGAAGACAAAGCGAGTGCAGACAATTCCTCTACAACGAATAATCAGGTCGAAGGAGTGGAAGAAGGGGATATTGTAGTTGTTAAAGATGGCTTTATTTATGCTGTAAAAGATCAAGGCATTACTGTAGTAAATGCTAAAGATCCGAAAAAATTACAGTTAGCAACTACAATCAAGCTGAAGGAGTCACGATATATTTCGAAGCTAGCCTTATATGGTAATTTATTAATAGTGATTGGGGATGAATATTTAGAAAAAGCAGGCACAAGCATGTCGACAGCCTCTTTGTATGATATTTCAAACCCTAACAATCCGAAGCTTATACGTGAAGTAGGGCAAGAGGGATATTTAAACGATATTCGAATTACAGATGATACATTATATTTAATCGGGAATATGTATCCGAATTATTGGATGCTTAGAGAGCAAAAAACGCCGGATTTAAAACCGAAAACATTTGATAGTGTAGAAGGAAATGAGTACAAAAGTTTACCTCTAGAGAAAATTTCTATTTTACCGAATACAATGGATGGAACATATAGCTTAATTACAGCAGTGGATTTAAAAAATGGTGCAAAGACAACTGCGAACACTAAGGGGTACTTAGGTGGTAGTAGTGGACTTTATATGTCGGACAATGCACTTTATTTAACAACACCAGTTTATGATGGAAATCGGGTGCCTGCTTCGGGTCGCATGATGGATATGATCTGGATACCGAGAACAACTAATACACAAGTTTTTAAATGGAATATTGATGGAACTGCCATGAATTTTGTAGGTACTACGGAAGTAAAAGGAACCGTGTTAAATCAATATTCAATGGATGAGTATAAAGGCAATTTCCGCATCGTTACAACTGAAGGAAATGCGTGGGATGAACAAAAAATATCTCGAAATCACCTATTTATTTTGGATGGAAATTTACAAGAGCTCGGTGCAGTAAAAGATTTAGCTCCAGGTGAAAAAGTATATTCTGCACGCTTTATGGGCGAAAAAGCATATGTAGTAACATTTAAGGAAGTGGATCCATTGTTTGTTATTGATGTCGCAAATCCGAAAAAGCCAACAGTGCTTGGTGAGCTAAAGATTCCAGGCTTTAGTAACTATTTGCATCCATTAGACGATACACATTTAATCGGTATTGGCTATGATACCGAGCAACGCTATGATGCATATTCGAAGCGGAATTTTACGGTCACAACTAATATGAAAATGTCATTGTTTGATGTTTCAGATTTCAAAAATCCAACGGAGCAATCGACAGTAAAAATAGGCGGAGAAGGCTCGTACTCTGAAGTTCAATACAATCCGAAAGCACTATTCCGCAACAAGGAATACAATTACTTCGGTTTCCCGGTTGTCCTGTATGATGCAGGGAAGGGTGATGAAGTCGTCTACAAAGGTCAAGGCGCGCAAATCTATGAAATCACTGCAGATAAAGGAATCGTCCTAAAAGGAAATATTGTGAATAAAAGCACTGGCGATCAGTATGAAAATTGGGAGCAGCGTGTACAGCGAGTAGTCTATATAGGTGACGCTCTTTACACAGTAGCGAACAATGAAGTGAAGAGCTATCAGCTAAAAGACTTCAAACCACTTGATACATTAACTGTAAAATAAAAAGAAAAGTCCAATAACCTCGATCTTGAGGTTATTGGGCTTTTCTTGTGGTTATTTTTGACGATATGGAAGAATTTCCGATACTGTCACGAATTCATAGCCTTGCCCTTGTAAATAAGCAAGAACGGAATCAAGACCATCGGCAGTCGATTGATGAATATCATGCATTAAGACAATGGCGTTATTGTGTAAATTATTTTTGACATTAGGTAGTAACTGTTGCGCATTGCGATACTTCCAATCTAATGTATCGATCGACCATAAAACAACAGGAACTGAAATTTGACTGTTGATCGTATCGTTTGTTGCTCCGTACGGTGGTCTAAATACAGTTGGCTTTTGGTTAAGGGCCTTTTCTATCTCCGCAACTGTAGAAGTGTATTGATTTACTGCCGACTCTAGTGACAGTTTTGTTAATACAGGATGGTTCCATGAATGATTACCTATTTCATGTCCTCGTGCAAGAACATCTCTTGCGATATCAGGATAATATTGTACACGACTACCAAGCATAAAGAAGGTAGCTTTTGCGTGATATTTATCAAGAGTATCTAATATCTGTTCTGTAACCTTTGGATGTGGACCATCATCAAAAGTTAAGGCAATGCGCTTTTTGTTTGGATCACCTGTATTAGTTGGCTTTACCGGCTTTTCCATAGCAATCTGGAAATCAGAGGCTAACAATGGATTGATAAGTGATAGTGGGAGCTTCACAATTGGTGGACCTGCTGCTCCGCTAGCAATCTCATACTCATCAAAATAGAATTGTATCGAATCATCAACGATAGCAAAGCGATTAAAGTTAGACCACTTCGGTTCAGTTGACTTTATTAAATCTTCCTTGAAAAGCTCATCCTTTAACTTAAGGTTTTGTTGTAAGTCGTTACGTACATGAGTAGCTAACACCGATAAATTGTTTTTATCGTTGTTCAACAATGTTTTAATGGAAATTAGTTCACCAGTTTCCTGATTGATGAAGAATGTTTTTGTTGAAACCTCGGGGTTGGCGCCGCCTGTATACAACATTTTTGTTAGCACAAAGGAATAGTATTTCTTTTGATATGGGAAAGTTTCCAAACTAATATTAAGCTCACCCATTACCTCTTTATCTTTATTTTCTTTCATAGATGACAGATAGTTTTCTTTTGAATCCGTTATGTACTGTAATACAGCATCGTTAAAAGCTTTATTATCTGTTTCTGGATAGTGAATAGCAAAAGGTGTTCGCTTATCATTAGAGACATCTGTTACAATACGTATACCTGGAAACGCAGAGCTATCTGTGGATAGGTTACTCTTTATTGAATCTGAAGTTGTCTCTTTAGAGGCACTAATTTTTTGAAACTTAAAGTCATCTTTTGATAGGATGATGACTAAAATAATAGTTGTTAATGTAATGATGAGGCCAATTAATAGGAAATCAATCATTGGGCCGCGTTTTTTTCTGCGTTCCGGCATTTTTGTGGATACGCTCCTTTCCTTATTTAGTTTTTTAGACTGCTTATAAAATCAGACGTGTTAGTCATTGAAAAAGTTATACGAATCTATGAAGTTTTGCTATCAATTTATGGGAAACCCATCTCCATGAAAAAATTACTCAGTAGCTACCATTTTTAGTATATGAAAGCCAAAGTACTTTGGTTAAAAGTTTAAAAAATTTTTTGTTGAGTTTTTATTTGCAGTTCGATACTATTGGCAAGGAACCCTTTAAAGGAGGCAGATAACTGTAATGGTTTTACATGAAGTGGACAATGAATTTACGATTGACTGCTTATTGCTTGCAGGTCGAATTATGATTGAAAGTGGTGCAGAAACATACCGTGTGGAAGATACAATGCTACGCATGGCACATTCTCAAAATATGCTAGATGCGCAATGTTATGCTACACCTACAGGGATCATTTTTTCGTTAGGCAAGACACAGCCGACGAGAATTACATCAATTTCCAACAGGGTAACAGATTTGCAAAAAATAGCCTTGGTAAATTCAGTATCTCGGAGACTCACATCTCACATGATAACATTAGAAGAAGCTTATGACGAGCTAAAGTCGATACAAAAAACAAATTATTTTTTACCAATTTATATTCAAGTCATATCAGCGGCTCTTGCGAGTGGTTGTTTCCTAATAATGTTTAAGGGAGGATGGTCTGATTTCCTTTTTGCATGTTTAGCAGGGGGATTAGGCTTCCTAGTACTTTTATTGATAAATGATTTAACAAAAGTGAAATTTTTCGCAGAATTTACAGCTTCTTTAGTAGTAGGGTCTATAGCTGTCTTTTCAGTGAAATATGGCCATGGTACAGAAATAGATAAAATTGTTATTAGCTCCGTTATGCCACTAGTACCAGGTATTTTGATCACGAATGCCGTTCGGGATTTAATAGCAGGTCATTTTATGTCGGGGATGGCGAAGGGTGTAGAGGCCTTTTTAACAGCTTTTGCAATCGGTGCAGCTATTGCTGTCACTCTATCGTTTTAGGAGGCAGACGACATGGACTATATCGTACAGTTGATTCTCAGTTTTTTTGCGACGACAGGTATCGCAATTATTTTTAATGTACCTAGAAGAAATCTAGTTTATTGTGGTTTTGTTGGGGTAGTAGGCTGGATGATTTACTTCATTCTAACAGAACATGGCATGGATATAGTATATGCCTCATTCTTTAGTTCTTTTATAATTGCTATCGTTTCCCATTTGTATGCTCGGCGCTTCAAAATGCCAATGATTATTTTTATTGTCGGCGGTATTATCCCGTTAGTTCCGGGAGGTATGGCTTATAATGCAATGAGAAATATTGTAGAGGATGATTATATACAAGGGCTACAGTATGGATTAAAGGCATTTTTAATTACAGGTGCCATCGTTATAGGACTTGTGTTTGCAGAGGTACTAATACAGCTTATTTTCCGTTCTGTACGTACTGGTAAAGCGAGATTCCAAAAGGTCTATAAGAAATAAGACACTCATCAAATGAATGAGCACAGCGGATAAAACAAATATAAAAAAGGAGGTGCGTTTATAAACGTAACCTCCTTTTTCAAATTACTATTTAACTAGTAATGCTTCAATTTCCTCTGCGTGAATTGGTTTACTAATATAGTAACCTTGAATAGCGTCACAGCCATAAGAAATCAAAAGATCTGCTTGTTCAGCGGTTTCGACACCTTCTGCTACAACTTTAAGTTCCATAGATTTTCCGAGTTGCACCATACCGTGCATTAGCTTTTGCGTTTTTTCGGACTTTAATAAAGAACTTGTAAATGTTTTATCGATTTTTAATGTATCTATTGGTAAAATTTGCATATATCTAAATGAACCATACCCGGTACCGAAATCATCTAGTATAAAGGAAATACCTTCATTTTCAAGCTTACGCATTTGCTGTGTGATAAAGGTAGCAGCTTCTGCTTCTAGCGCAAATTTCTCAGTGATTTCGATTTGAATAAGGCTTGCAGGACAGCCGGTTTTTGCCAAAGTTCCAAGGATTGACTTTGCCATGTTTTTATCACGGAATTCGCGTACAGAAGAGTTAATGGATACTTTTAAATTAAGACCAGCTTTTTGCCAGATTAGCGCCTGTTCACAAGCTTTTTCTAGCATAAAGGAACCGATATTATTAATAAGACCAGTTTCCTCAGCGATTGGAATAAGCTCATCTGGTGAAACAACGCCAATTACTTCATCTTCCCAACGGACTAGTGCTTCTACAGCTGTAATTTTTCCTGTATAAACATCAATTTGTGGCTGATAGAGGACTTTTAGATTTTTTTGGTCAAGAGCCTGAAGTAAACGTTTTTCAATTAAAGCTTTACGATTTAATGCTTTATGTGTTGCTTTGGATAGTGAGACGATTTTATCGCCACCTGCTTCACGGACAGTTGTGATAGTAGCAATGGATGCCTTCATTAGTTGGGAGAATGTAGTTTGATCCTCTGGATAACGTGTAATTCCGCCACTAATAGAAATAGGGACAGCAACATTACTGTTATAAATTGGATGTTGTTGTAAGTAAGACAAGAAGCCTTGAATAAACCATTCACTTAATGGTGTAATCACGACAAAATCATTTTCGTTAATACGTGCCATTGTGCTATCTTGGAAGTACATTTTTATACGATTTGTAAACTCTACAATAAGACTTTGACCGATTTGCTGATCATGTAACTCTTTTAATGTATAAAATTTATCAATACTCAAATAGACAAAAGAAAAGTTTCTTTCATCCTCAATCATATTGGAAATCACTTTTTCAAGTCGATGTGCATTCATCAGACCAGTTTCTGTATCAATATAAGCAATTTTTTCCAGCTGATGTTGAATTGACTTGGACTTGGTGATATCCTTTTCAATTAATAAAAATTGTTGCTCATTTGTTTCGATATTAAATGTAGGGATAGCTGTTAGTAGTACCCAATAAGACTGACCTGCTTTTGTAACTTTTTCGACTTCACCTTGCCACGTTTGGCCAATGTTTAAATTCCGCCAGATGGTATTTGTGATCTTTTCGCTTTCTTTATTTTCAGGGAACAATTGCCAAAACGTTTTACCAATCACGCGTTTTGGTGTCCATTGACTCGTTTTTAGAAATTCATTATTACATTCTAAAATAAACCCATCATGATCAAGTGTAACTGTCATAAATGTCGAGTCTAATCCCTTTTTTAAGTCTACGAGAGTGCTGCTACTTGAGACAGAATTAATCATTAACTCTGGGAGCATGAACATCATAAGAACGAAATGCTTTCCTTGTTCAGTAAATGGTTTAGCTAGTAGCGCTGTTGTAATTTCTTCATTTGTATACGTTTTTAATTGAATTTGATTGATATACGTGCTGTCATTATTTTGCATAATAGCTTGAAAGGTTTCTAATGAAAGCTGACGTAGTAAATTTTCATGAATGAATAAAGTGGTATGTTCTTTAATAGTAGTATCTGAAAAATCAAATAGCTGTTCAGCAAGCTTTCCCAAATTTATAACTTGTCCTTCTTGATTCAAGACAATAGCAGGAAAAGGAAGTGAATTTAAATAATGTTCATCGATCGTAAATGATTTATGCATATGACTCATGATTATTCGATCTCCTTGAGTAATCTATATATACTATTATTATAGTTAATTATCGGGAATTAGTCATTATGAATATGATTGTAAATATTTGATAATAAAAAATTTCGGGACTTTTTTAGTTGGGAATAAGGAAAATATTGAAGAAAAATAACATTTTTTAGTATGAATATAGGGATCTAGAATTATGTGGAAAGATTAAAAAATAGTTTTAATCGTCTCCTGTGCGATAATACGGGGAGAACCCGGACCTTAAATGGAGTTGTTACTCACAATACACCATTCCATAGTTAACAATTCGTTATTGGGTGCAGGTATTTCATTACCTACATATTTATCTTCATTCAGTGGGTGTCCTAACACCTACTGATAAATTGCCACAGGACGTGGCTATCTTAAACTGGGCTCCTCTATGTATTTTCAATTTCTAGCACCGATATTTGTTGTTGCCTATGTCTCTCTTAGTTTAAGGAAATGGCCATCGAAATATCAAGTGATAAGGATTATTGGTACACTTTTAGGTCTTTCTCTCCTACTAATGAACGCTTCATTGGATGATTTATTAGTTAGTAGTAAAGCCTTATTGTAGGGAGTAGCGATTGGTCTTACGATGCCGTCTACACATTGTACCCTGCAAGTTTGAAAAAAGAATGAAGTGTACTACTTGTACGGGGAATGCTTATAGGAGGATTCGCATGAGAGATTAATTGTTGCATTTGGAGTCAAATCTGTTGTTTTTCCGCTATTTTAAGTAGAAACAAGATGATTTCTAGTATTAAACCGCTACAGCAATGGTTATTCAGTATCGTGTTTGGTACATCGCTAGGTTTGAGCAATTAGTGGATGTCTTCGTTATGCTTGTTTATTTAACATGGCTTTCTGTAGGTAAAGAAAAAGCGTAAAAATACTATCTGTATAGGAGTTATTCACTATATTTGAAATTTGTGGAACTCCTTTCTGATGATAAGGGGGAAGAATATGAAAGAAATTTTTTCCTATGTGAAGCCTTATAAATGGACTGCGTTTATCGCGTTATGCTTAATGCTGTTGGAATTGTTTGTGGAGCTCGCTCAGCCACTTATCATGGCTAAAATCATAGATGATGGAGTACGTGCTCAAAATCAAGGGATGATTTGGCAATGGGGAATTGTTTTACTTGGCTTATCGTTCGTAGCCTTTATAGCCGGTGTTGTTAATTCGTATTTTTCATCGCATACAGCTCAGAGTTTCTCCTATGATTTACGAAATGCATTGTTTGAAAAAATACAATCCTTTACATTAACCACTTATCAAAAATTCTCAACAGCTTCTCTTATTACAAGGTTAACGAATGATGTAACGCAAGTTCAGACGGTGCTGTTTATGAGTTTGCGTATTATGCTTCGTGCACCACTTGCCGTTGTTGGCAGCATCGTTATGGCCTTTGTAGTAAATGCTAAATTAGCGTTGTTTTTAGTTATTGGCGCACCGATTATTTTGATTTTTCTTATTTTTATGGTGACAAAAGGTGTGTCTTATTTTGGGCTTGTGCAAAAAAGAATGGATCGTTTGAATCGTGTACTACAGGAAAATTTACAGGCTATACGATTAGTGAAGGCTTATTTACGTGGTGCGTATGAGGCCTCTCGTTTCGATGAAGTTGCCTCACGCTTAAAAATAGATACTGTAAAGGCTTTACGCACAATGGAGTATATTATGCCTGTGCTGTTATTCATCATGAATATGAGTCTGCTTGCAGTACTGTGGTTTGGGACAAAACAAATAGCTTCAGGTACAACACCGCTCGGAGATGTAGTTGCCATTGTCAATTATGCGATGCGTATGACAGGCTCGTTTTCGATGTTTGCTTTTATTATTATTTTTTATGCGCGTGCAAAAGCCTCCGCAGAACGTATGGCAGAAGTTCTTTCAACTAAGAATGAGATAGAGCTACCATCATCTTCAGAGAAAACGTCTAAAGGCTTGAATTTTGGAGAGTTAGCTTTTGAGCATGTTAGTTTTACTTATCCTGGGGAAGACTCACCTGTATTATCTGATGTAAGCTTCCAAGTGAAATCTGGTGAAAAGCTTGCCATTATGGGGGCAACTGGTGCAGGGAAATCTACGTTGTTACAGCTTATTCCACGTTTCTACGAAGTGACTGAAGGTAAAATAGTAGTAGAGGGGAAAGATGTACAGCAATGGGATTTACAAGAGCTGCGTGAAATCATCGGCTATGTTCCACAACAATCATTATTATTTACAGGAAGCATTGCGGATAATGTTCGTTGGGGCGATGCAGAGGCTGAAATGGATGCAGTGCTACAGGCTACAATGCAAGCACAAATTCATGCTTCTGTAGAGGATTTCCCGAATGGTTATGAGACAAAAGTCGGTCAGAAGGGTGTTAACCTTTCAGGCGGTCAAAAACAAAGATTATCGATTGCAAGAGCGTTATTAAGAAAAGGGCATATTTTAATGCTTGATGATAGTACAAGTGCACTTGATGTTAAAACCGAGCAGGCATTATGGGAAGCTTTGAGTGAAGAACAAGCAACAATGCTAGTAGTCACTCAAAAAATTCGGACAGCTAAAGGTGCAAGTCGCATCTTACTCATTGATGCAGGAAAAGTGGTTGCATATGGGACGCATGAAGAGCTTTTACAAACGTCAGTGCTTTATAAAAAAATCGCAATCTCTCAACAGGAGGTGGAGGAATAATGAGATTTTTCCACAAGCCTTTTGGCTATGAGCCGATTTTGACGAAAGATGATGTGAGGCAAGTTGTTAAGAAAAAGAAGGGACCTCGTGCAACAGATTGGAAAAGCACACTACTACGTTTATGGAAAATAGTCGATGAACAACGTGTACTACTAATTATTGTGCTGTTACTTGTCTTGGCGAGTTCCATCTTGTCTCTTCTTGGACCGTATTTAATTGGTAAAATGATTGACATGTACGTAACGCATGGAGAGCTCACAGGACTTGAAAAAGGGATTATGCTGTTAATCGGCATTTATGCTCTATTAGCAATATCATTATTTTTGCAAAACTATTGGATGATTGGTGTTGCCCAACAAACCATATATAGATTACGAACGAGTGTCTTTGCTCATTTCCAAAGACTGCCGATTACCTTTTTTGATCGTCGTCAGCATGGAGAATTAATGAGTCGAATGACGAACGATATTGAAGCCGTTAGCTCAACATTAAATAGCTCCTTTATTCAAGTGTTTTCTAGTGTAGTAACGCTTACAGGAACAGTGATTATCATGCTAAGTCTAAGCCCCTTACTGACAGTATTAACGATGACCATTATACCGATTATGTTTTGGGCGATGCGTTGGATCACACGAAGAACCGCACCATTATTTAAGGAGCAGCAAGCGGCCATAGGAGCTTTGAATGGCATGATTGAAGAAACGATTTCGGGCCAACGAATTGTCAAAGCTTTCTCACAAGAAGAACGCATGAAAGCTGAGTTTCGCGAAAAAAGTTTACGCTTAAAAAGTACTGGCTTTTGGGCGCAGACATATTCAGGGTATATACCAAAGGTCATGAACTTTTTAAACAATATGAGTTTTACAATAGTAGCTGGTATTGGCGGAGTACTTGCTTTTTATGGGCATGTATCAATTGGCGTAATTGTTATTTTTACAGAATACGCGAGACAATTTACACGCCCTTTAAATGATTTGGCCAATCAATTTAATACCGTGCTGTCAGCGATTGCTGGAGCTGAGCGTGTATTTGCGTTACTGGATGAACAGCCCGAGGAGGAAGCTGCTTCAGCACGGGAGCATAAGCTATTAGGGCAAGTGAGCTTTCGACATGTGTACTTTAAATATGAGCAAGCAGCGGAAGCTTACACTTTGAAGGACATTAATTTTAACGTGGAGCCCGGACAAACGGTTGCTCTGGTTGGGGCAACTGGTGCAGGAAAAACAACGATCCTGCAGCTTATTGCAAGATTTTATGAAGTATCAAACGGTGCGGTTTTATTTGATGGTGTAAACGTTCAGCAAATAGAACGACAAGCATTGCGCTCGCAAATGGCCTTTGTGTTACAGGATCCGTTTCTGTTCGAAGCGTCTGTACGTGAAAATATTCGTTATGGTCGATTAGATGCTAGCGACGAAGAGATAGAGGAAGCGGCGAAGCGTGCAAATGCACATGACTTTATCATGATGCTAAAGGATGGCTATGACACTGTACTTGCTGCAGATGGTAGTGGAATTTCGCAAGGCCAAAAGCAGTTATTATCAATAGCACGAGCTTTGATTGCTGATCCGAAAATTTTGTTGTTGGATGAGGCGACAAGTAGTATTGATACTGTTACGGAGCTTGCGATTCAAGAGGCTCTTGATGTGTTAATGCAGGGACGCACAAGCTTTGTTATTGCCCACCGTTTAAATACAGTACACAATGCCGATATTGTGCTTGTTATGCGCAAAGGTGAGTTAGTTGAAGCAGGCCCTCAACAAAAATTAATGGAATCGGGTGGCATTTATGCGCAGATGTTACAATCTTCATCTCATCATCTCGATGAGTAGTGTGAAAATAACGATGTAAATATAAATCTCATTCATCCAGTATAAAAAAGAGTGATTTCGAACTTTTGGAATTGCTCTTTTTTAGTTGAAGTATGATTTTTAATCTATAATTTAAATGTAATTTATTGGGATAAATAGTATAATTAAGAATAGATAGCTGAGAGGGATTAGTTCTTTTAGGTGAGGGAGCAACTAGATGTTCCCTGGCAGTAGAAATAGTGCCTGCAAATGAATGGTGTGTATAAAAATACATACCTTATTCTAGTAATTTTCAGTTTATAACCGTTGAAAATCATATAAAACCTTTTAATTTCACTATATTTGGAGTAAAATTGTTAATAAATAGAAATGATTAGAAGTGGTTAGTATATTTTGTTGCCAGCTTATTTTCTTTCTTGCTACAATAGGGCAATAGTCTGATACAAGAACGGAGTAAATGATGAATATTTCAGTGATGACAGTGTCTTTCCCGATAGATGGAGAAACATTAAATGAATTAAAATTATTGTGTGAAGAAGCGACCACACATGATTATCGTGTATATGAGACTGCTATGGGTTTGCCTATGGCGGGTTCCTTTGAAACGAAGGGATTTATGGTACTTGCATATGAAGATGACAAAGATGTATTAGTGGGTGCAGCTAGTGCAATAGATTTAATGGGACTGCATACATATGAATGGTCTTTAGTTGTAACACCTATGTACCGTCAAAAGGGAATTGGAACTGCCTTAGTGGAAGCTTTACAGGCTGGCCTCGAAGAGCGTGGGGCAGAAGGTCAATTGGCGGTAGTGATTGATGGATCTCCTTTTGGGCACATGTTTATTGAAAAGAAAGGCTTCACATATAGCTTTTCAGAGGCCACTTTAGAAACAAGAGCAGAGTCAGTAGAATTAAAGAATAATATTGAAATTATTCCTTATACAGATGAACAGGAAGAGTTGATTGCCATCTATAGTGCGGCGTTTGGAGATCTACCTGAGGAGTCTAAAGAGCTAATCGCTTATAATACTTCAACTACTGGAAGAAAGCTATGGGTAGCCCGTAAAGATGGAGAAATTGTTGGAACAGTGACGACTGCCCAGGAAAATGAAATTCAATGGGTAACGGCATTGGCAGTGCATCCAAACTTTGAGGGGCAAGGAATTGGTACTGCAATGCTGTCATTTTCCAAAGATTATGCGAGCAAAACGGAAGCTAAATTCGTCATGCTCGATGTAGAAATTGACAATAGAAAAGCGCTTTCTGTTTATGAGAAGGCTGGCTTTATGAAAGCTCAACAAATAGACTATTATGTAAAACAATAAGTGAAGAGTGAGGAGTGTGCTCCTCACTTTTTTATGTTCGGCAATGAAGTCTGGACACCGGAAAAGGAAGTGAATTTTCAGGTAGAGATAAACGAACTACGTAAATGGATGGGGAAGACCTTGCTTTTTTTCCGAGGAACATCATTCGAATCCGTAATATATTTTTTCATGATATCTTATTTAGATTAACTGTAAAACATTAAACAAATGTCATATTAAAAGTTTAAAATCATTATAATAGGAAGTTTCTCGACGAAGTAAAAAACTATTAACTTTTTTAGAAAAAAGTATTGACGTTTTTAAATTAGGCGTGTAGTATTATACAAGTCGTTAAGACAGCTACTAAAAAACAGTTGAATTAGTTGTTGACATAGAGTTTACGACATGATACTATATGAAAGTCGCTGTTGAGAAAACGGCAACGAAATGAACCTTGAAAACTGAACAAGCAAAACGTAATCAATAAAGTTTTTAGTAACTAACCATGAGTTAGTGAACGAAACGAAATTTTGGACATCAAATATGATGCCAGCAAAACAATTTGAGCTAATCAAATTTCTTTTTATGGAGAGTTTGATCCTGGCTCAGGACGAACGCTGGCGGCGTGCCTAATACATGCAAGTCGAGCGAACAGAGAAG
>Ga0209784_100545_pt1 | contig 13767 bp, 15 predicted proteins | sample AraplaCvi_mLB_r2_2_FD_184284 | JGI IMG/M metagenome (GOLD analysis project Ga0209784, IMG submission 184284) | Arabidopsis root microbial communities from North Carolina, USA - plate scrape CL_Cvi_mLB_r2 (SPAdes) (version 2) | ecosystem: Host-associated > Plants > Roots > Endosphere | place: USA...
AATCATGGCGATGAATTCACTATTTGTCTAAAGGAATAATAAAAAATAAAAAAATGAAATGTTGATATATCTAGGTTATCAAGCACTTTATTTAACTAAAGTTTCATTATATTTATGACTATAGTTATAAATTTATTGGTAGTTTAATTTACTTTCTTCTATTGTATAAAAAAGAGGCAATTATACCTCAAATTAAGTTTCATCATTATATATTACCTTCTATAAATTATAATACCACTATACCTACCAAATTGATTACTACCCATAAGATAAAACTTTCCTAAACAAAAAGGTTTGACAACTGCCCTACCTTTTTAATGTTCTTAATGAAATATCTATTCGTATTTTGAAAGCGTCTTTTTCATTGTTTCTTTAGCTTAATTCCCATATTCTAAATTTGAAACCCCTATCGCTTCTTCTACATGTTTATACATTTCATTAAAGCCTCCATCAGTGGCAAAACTACCTCCCTTTGAATCGCCTTAGTCACACCATAAATAAGTTGTGTAGCTTTCAAGCATCTATTACTTTTTCTTCTGTTGCATCTTCTTTATAAGTTGTAAAGTAATCTTCGAAAGCTTCATGGAATCCTTCGATATTTCTTCATTAATCGTATCTTTCATAAAGATAGCAAATTGTATTCCATGATTCCATACATCCTCACGCACATTTTTAGGTGCATTGCTTTTATTTCCACAGGCGCTAATAAAAATAGCTGTAATCACTAATAAAAAGCATACAGAAGTTTTCTTCATTGAAGTTAAACTCCTAGTTTATTCTCATTAATACTCTTTAAGATTAACATTGAACAGGCAAATCCCATAAATACTACTGCTAACATAAATGTTGCATATGTACCGTTGATAATGTAGCTATAAGCATCACCTCCAACATAGACATTTTTACTAGAGCTACTAAAATAACTGTCACTATCATTGTTTTCATAAATAAACAATTTATAAAAGTCCATGCTAATTGATACAATAGCGCCAATAAAACCTATAAGTGTATATGATGCTTTTAATTGCTTATTCTTATTCTGTTCATTGAATCTTTCCTCTAGTGACTTCAGAACTATTTCTTTTTCTTCTAGAACTACCACTCCTGAATTTTATAAAAGAACTATATATCGCCATAATATACATAATTACCGAATAATATTTCATATTTTTTTATATGCGTGTAAAAGTTGGTAAGGTATATATAGAAGAGACTCAAATAAGGGTATCGTTATTTACCACCTAAAAGTGGAAGTAATACATCTTCTGACTGAACCTTTAACTCTATCAGCCCAACCTTCACAATCTCAGCGTTAATTACTTTATATGTTCGCCCATGAATTGCTAGTGTACTATTCACTTGGAATCCCTTTCGGTTCTTAGCGTTATCTTGCACATTTATAACAAGCGTCTTAGTAGCCGTTACAACGGAATCTTCATCCACTGTCATTTCCTTATAGCTAATCACAGCAGGCTCAGAGCGATCTACAACTGTTTCTATTTTGTAGATTGGTCTACCCATAGCGTCAGTTCCTACTTTGATTTTTACAGTAGTAGTTGGCTCAATGACATAGTTGCAATATTCCACTAGGGCTTTATATTTGAACCCTCTCTGAACTACTACATCACCTGTCACAAGATAGTAACTATCGTTAATAGTAAAGTAATCGCCACGCTTGAATTCGTTCAAGGAATGAAAGTAAAACATGCTGTTAGTTGACAGCGTAGCATTTGACATAAAGCCCTCTATTGTGCTTGGTGTATCAGTCAACTCATTCTTCATGTATGGTTGAACAAGCCCTGAAAACGTTTCTGTGAGTGTCTGAGCGTCAAATAGTTTCATCTTACCCACCACCTACACATACAGCATGAACACATCTGAGTTATTATTTTCAGTTCTCATGGTTCTAACCTTATAATTTAATTGGTCAATACGCTTCATTAGGTTCTCGTGGAACTCACTGACTGTCATATCATCTATTTTTACGGCTTTCATCAGTGTTGGGTTGTTAGCTACTGATTCAAGCATACCGAGAGCAGTAGAATAGATTGCCTTCTTGTCTGTCATAGACTGGGAATTGTACTCCGAATAAGCATCAAGACCGTTTTCAGCAAGATACATCATCAACTCATTCTGCTCAAGGTCTATACCTTTTGTTTCCAACTGTAAGCGCTGTAAATTGTTCATTTTCGATAATCACTCCAATTAATTCATTTTATATTCAATTTCAACTTCCAATAACCTTAGTTATGTAAACTGGAATAAGTAATAAACACTGATACAACAACATTCTTTAAATTTTACAGAAATGCTATTTATTCGACATTGATACATCAAGGTTTCTTCCATCTACATATCTGTAAGGCTATTGAAAATCTTGCATAAAAAACAACGATTTAATACATTAATATTTTTGTTCATTTTCCTCATTCGCTAACTGCATCAGCCGTTCCTTTATCCCTTTAGGCAACGGTACACCTATCCTAACTAGATTCTCAGTTATAGACAACCCTTCCATGCCGATATAGAAGTAAATAGCCATTGTTCTAAAGACTGGCACACCTGACGCTGTAAGTACGTCTAATAGGTTCGCTAAGACTATTACAATCATAATAGTGGCTTTCTTCAAGAAGCCGACAAAAGCAACCTTTGAGGATAGACGTTTTTGCACAAATGACACCATTACGCCTGTAACAATATCAATAACCATAAACGCAACAAGAACAGTCAATGATACATGCCACCCACCAATAAGGAAGGATAATGATGTTACTGTCAATGCTAGGATAGTGAATAAACTCATTTTCTCCATTGTTCATTCACCTCCAATACAACTGTTGTAACAGGCGTGAAAATTTGGACATACTCTCTCCAACTCTCCACACCCGAAAAAACACTATTTTTCACCAAAATAAAAATGCCTACATATAATAAAAATCTTTATGATTTCCTTTAAATATAGACACCTGTTTTATCCATCTTTATGATACCTTTTCAGCAAGGTGACTTGAGCCATCATGATTACTGTGTTCTACCTGTTCAAATGGTTTCACATCTTGTATTCGATTCATCTCAAGTGCAACATCATTCACGTAAGGTGACTGCTCAAGAACTGTTTCAGCGCTTAAAGCGCCCATTGCATGTTGCTTACTCATATTATCAATAATCTCAGCATGGTTAGATGGAGTGTTGTATTGGAAGTTAAACTCAAGCGTCATAAAATCATCTTCTGAAATATGAACCCCTTTGTAACTCAACAGCTTACAAACCTTTTCCCAACGCTCATAAAAGCCCTGCTTTAAGTATGTTTCATTTAATCCTGCTTTCGTATCTGCTAATGAGAACAGCAACTTAATACTCACCTCGGATAAATTGCTTACATCAGTTTTGTTCATGGAAACAGCAGGCGTTGAACTTACATCTAATAAAGCCTGTTGTAACGTCTTGTAGACTAATTCAAAAGACTTTGAATCTAATTGGTTAGTTACCATTTTGAAGTCAGCACCATCATCAAGGTTTAAGCCTCCACCAACAATATTAGTAGGCAACGAGTCTTTAAGTTGCTGACCAACCGCAACAGGAATAGGATTCATAAACTTATACATGCTGTCAACATACTTAGATAATACATCCTCCATGTTATCCAATATCCCCATATAATCATCTAACTCTGAGCGACCTTCTGTATCACTAAATTCATTGTTAGTCTTGTATAGGACAGGTAAGCCACTTAGATTAGCATACTGAGCAACTAGCTTTAATTCTCCACCTTCATTTGACCATTCTTGGACTAACTTATCAGTATAAATTGTATAATAAGCAATACCATCAAAGACATAATGCTCAACAAAGGCAATCATTTCCCCATGATGATTGAATACAGGTGTACCATCCTCTGCGTCAATAATTTTTGAATCAATTCTCCCTTTAGCATTAATGAAAAGGTATTCAGCTACCTGACCAAACTTGATTAATTTGTTTAGGATAATAACATTCTTATCATCAAAGCGACCTAGCTTATTTACTTTCAAAAATTGCTCAACCATTTTCTCAACTCCAATGATATTAACACTGTTCTTCAACAGGTATTGCGTTTGGAAGTTCAATATAGTCTTAGCCAACTGAATCACAATCTTGCGTGGCTCAATTAACTGACCATTGTACTTAAATGAATCACGTTGTAGTATCTTGTGCTGACCATCTAAATATTTTTTCTTACTAAACACATCCTGCAAACGCACTTGGTTGTCATAAGAGTTTATTTCCTCTAAGAACCAAGTGGGATTACCTTTGTGCTTTAATTGTAAAAATCTATATAAGTCCATCTTCTTTTTCCTTTCTTATTAAAAATAAAATGCCACACCCTGAATGAATATGGCTGAAACTACTATCTCTCGTACCAATCTCTGTCTTGATACACTTAAGTTTGATAAAAATCCCTGTTCTGTCTGCGCCCTTATATGCTTAGCGTATAATTTTACTTCTCAAATATTTCATCTAAATTATACATTTACCAATTGGTACTTAATTATATCCTCACTATTGAAAGAAATATCTTAATGCAATCTAAAACTAATTCTTTATTGTTGTTCATCTTATCAGTACCTAATACAATTATATTTTTATTGTGAATCCTTCTAACCAAAATTTGTTTCATATATCATTTTCTCTTTACCTTAATAGCAAATGGTATAGGAATAATTTAAATCAAAAGGATTTGAATACTATCGAATACCTTTCTCTAGTTGAGCCAATTGCTTCCGCTTATATTCAATAGTTTCAACAGGAACAAAAGGAATCCCTTTTAGGTACATTGCTCTTAAAGAAAAAGCAATCTCCTTCTAACACTCTTTTAATCGCCTTCTATGAGATTCATTCTCAAAACCTAACTTATTCTTTTCATTGGACAATCGTTGCTCAATTATGCTTGTTTAAACTATCACGATACTTTTTAAATGCTTCCATTTTGCGATTCTCCTATACATACCATTTATTTATTTTCATGCCTTGAATAGCCAATGCTGTTGAAATAACGCTATCATCGTGGTGCAATTCACTATTTCCTCGCTTATTTCCTAAGCGACCATTTGTTTCAACGAACATCTGCATTTGCTGTAAGGTTGTCTTACATTCGATATTGATAAGTCCAAGCTCAAATTGCTCTTTCATATCACTTATCATTATCGCCTTTGTTTTTTCAGAAGTGATAAAGCCTATTTGCAACTTCTTCTTTCCTCGTTCATCAAAGGTTTTCATCTTATACATATTAAGATAGCCACGCTCTTTGCGTAGGCGTTCAATAACAGGTAAACCATATGAATTGCGTTCCACTGTCAAAAAGGCATAGTTATAAAAAATCCCCAAGTCATAGATGACCTGAGCAAATTCATAGACTGCAATCTTATTATGGTAGAAACTTATGACTTGATGTCCTTCTGAATCAAATGCAGTAATTGTTGAGTAGTCATTTCCTGAGCCACTCGCTGTATCAACTCCAAAATAATATTTCATATTGCGCTCAGGATATTTGAAAAGGTCTAGGCCTTTACCAATGTATTTTCGAACGCTCTCAGGTATTTCTGACAGCACCTCATTTTTAGGTAACGGCTCAATTGCATAAGAAAGCCTAGTTAATACCTTATGTTGATCAAATACACTTCTACCTGTAGAAACAAAAGAATCAAAGGGATTTGAGGGGTACTCTTGCATAAACTGCTGTTCATTTTCCATGTCCTGAACCTTCCATCTTCTCCACATTAATTGCCTTAAGGTTGCCCCCGCTGTATATAGGGCTACTTCATCTTCTTCTAAGCCATCAGAAGCAAGACGCTTGCCACCATGGGTCGCTTTATACCAACGCTCGGCTTCATCATAGTCATGGGCAAATTGCTTTTTGTATAGCTTGTGGTAAAAAGGAATGAAATAAGGAACATACTTAGACTTACCTTTGAGGGCTTGCATATACAGGCGGTAGAAATGGTTGCTTGTACCATTGGAGGTTGTTTCAATTGTTAATTGGCTCTCAGCCCCTTTTGCAAGGGATTGTTCAACCGAGAGTAGTTGAGTTTCCTGTGACGCATAAAAAGCAAACTCAGATAAATGAACATAGGTGTATGTTGAACCACGCCCAATATCTTTGTTCCCCGCTGTAACACTTGATATTCTTGAACCATTAGTGAACAATAGTTCGCTTCTGTTATCCCTGCGAACCTTCGGGAATACATTAGGGAATTTTTCTCTTGGAACAGCGCCATTCATTTGCTTTAACTTTTCAAAAAGCGCTTTTGCTGAATCACCCTTATAACTCACAATTAAGATATTTTCGTTAGGCTTGGTTAATGCTCTCCATAATGCCCTAGCTAGCACAAATGTTGAAATACCTGCTTGCCTTGCTTTACCAATCACAACAAAGCGATTCCCTAGCATAAGATTTTCAATTTCTTGCTGTGCTTCATTGATTTCAAATTTAATGACCTGATTTTCGTTGTCTGTAATAAAAATAAAGTTCTTAGCAAAAAGTGGGAACTCACTAAGAACTTTTTCAAGTTTATTTGATTTAGTTGCCATGTGCTACATCACCAATTCATCATAAGCATTGCTTTCTTGTGGCACATAGACCTGAGTAGCCTTAAACTCTTTATTAAATGCTCTGACCTGCTTTTGAAGGTCTAATAAAAGCTTAATAGCCTTTTCATCACCTTCAGCGGCTCTTTCTGCTGTGACTTGATAAATTTGCTCTAAATCATTCGCCATGCGTGATTCAAGATACAAATTAGTCAACATCAGATACTCAGAAGATTTCTCCCACTTCTTCATGTGGTTCAATGTTTTCACATCTAATTTTTGACACAATGCTTCTTCTGAGAGTTCTTCAGTGCGATTAACATATAGGTCAAACCTCCATTTAAAGTATTCCCTTTTCTTGTATGGAACTGCTTCAAGTGCTTTGTAAATATCCATAAATATCAGTCCTCTCTTTTAGTGATATTCAGTGTTCATTTCATCCCTGTTTTGGATGTAAAGTTTTGCATTTTCAATATGTCTATCAACAATTTTAAACTCATTGCCATACTCATCTATTAAATAGTCTTGTTTTTTCAGTTTCTTAATGCGGTTTTCCCCTGCTCTCAAGACTCTTTTTTCAATGTCAGTTAAACCTACTTCTCTTTTTTGTTTTCGCAGGTCTAAAACAGCAACATAATCCTGTTCAATAGGGAATACATCCTCACCATTTTCATCTTTAAATTTGTTGAATCGCTGCTCTGTTTCCTTCAACTGTTCTACAGTGATATGCTCTAGGTCTGTTTCTTCTTCAACTACTTTTTCAGCATACTTTTTCTTAAACGAATGATGTGTAATTTCATCATCTTCAAAAGGTGTTGTTCTATATTGGTTGGTGTTTTGCTTACCTGTATCGTTGTAATCACCAATATTCTTGTGAATTAGACCTGCTTTAATTGTTTCATTTACAGCTTGGACTGCTGTTGACTCTGAACAATTTAAAATCATCGCCCAACGTGATTTAGAACAAGTAAAAATACCATTTTCACTGTTAGCCCATCTATAGGTAGCAAGATATACATATAATTGGCGAATGTCTGTAAGTTCATTGAACACATCAAATTTAAGTTGTGTATGGCTTATATCTTCAAATTCCACTAATTCAGCAATAAGAATGTCATTAGCATTAAATTCATCCACAAGCTCACCATCAATACTAGTAAATCTAATGACCTTCTTATCTCTCAAAGAAATAAGAGTATCTTTGATTGCTTTAACTGCTCGCTTTTTGTTGCTTGCAAGTTCAATTTGTCCTTTGGCATGAAGCAATGAAGCTGAAATATAAATATCCTCTCTATAGTCCCTACTTATTGAAAGTAACGAATAGACATATAGCTCCTGCGGTGTTAGTTGAAACTCATTTCCATCTGAAATAAGTTGATTATTAATCATAATAAATTCCATCATGTAAAAACTCCTGTGTGATTGTATTTTTATTATAAAAAAGAAGTCACCTTCTTGGTAACTACCTAGTTAATTTTCTTATATTTATCTAAAGCTCGCTGTAGTTCATCAGTTTTCTGATATACTGTGTAAATCGCATTATCCTTAATGCTTCTAGCTTTTATGATATAAGAAATTCCTTCTTCTTTTAGATAGATTGAAAGTTTCTTTGTGAAGCAAAAGAAAAAGTCTTTTTCAGTTAAGTTTGTCATTTTATAAACTCCTATCTGCTTATTTGAACACTTAGTTTTTCAGAATAAATTCTTTGTATTTCTGTACTTTGTTTGCTTCCATAGCTACTTTGTTATTCTCATATTTTGAGAGCAAAGCGATTGAGCAACCAATGTGCCTAGCAATATCAGATAGCCTAATTTGCTTCCGTCTACGCATTAAGAACAGCTCTATTTGTGACAAGGTCTTACTTCCTTTCTTCTAGTTAAAAATTTTCATGAAATGAATTGAAAAAGACACTCCCATTTCTGAGAGTGTCTAAGGGATTATTAACCCTGTGTTAATACTGCAATTGCTTTCTTTGAACCAACCTTTAAAGTTGCTTCTGCAATTACTTGACCTTTCACTGAATCACCTGTTTTTGCAAGTGGTTCAAAGTGTGGCTCACGCAAATATGCTACATCAACATAAGTGTCATTGAAGAACACAACTTTGTCAGCAGGAACATGTTTTGATAAAACAAATTTTACTGAACCATAATTAGTGTTAATTTCATCTACTAGTAAGCCAAATGATGTTGTCACATGGTTGTAAGAGTAGTTATCCTTATAAATAGCGTCAATTTTTTCTTTAATATCAGCATTTACAAAGGCATATACTTGACCTTCTGCTAAATCCTGATTCCAAAGATTACGCATAACTTGCTTAATTGCATTTTCATCAATCGGAGCTGTTACAGCATTTGTAACATCAGCCATTTCAATTAGACCTGATAATTGGCGTTTAAACGGTGTTTTTGAACCATCTGCTCTAAGACCATTAATAAATTTCTTTTCCATGTTAACTTTTAACTCTAGTAAACGGTCAGCAACTTCTGCTGAGAACTGAGTTGATTGCATTGCTTCTGCTGTACCTGATACCTGAACACCCTTCTTGAAAATCTCAAGGATATTACTTAGTTCCGCTCTAGCAGATTCATAGAATACTGTTGTGTCTGCTCCTTCAACCGCTGAAATATCTTCATCATTAGATAGTGAGTTTTCTCGCCAGGAGTACACAGTGCTAAGTGCTTTTTCAATATTGCCTTTAGCCATAAGTAATGATGTAAATGGTGTTGCCTGAACCCCAATTACTGCAATCTCATTTGCTAATGAAACGCGTTCTGATTCTGTAAATGATTGTGATTTAAACATTAATAATTTCCTTCTTCCCGTTAATTTGTTTTACTTAAATATTTTTGTGAACTTACTAGCAATCATGCCTTTAGCGTCACCATTTTTCTTGTGCGCTGTATAGTCATCTTGCTTAGCAACTTCCTTAGGCTTAAAGCCCATATCAAGTTTTACTTCATTTATTAACTCTGTTAGAGCGTCAATTTTTTCTATTGGCGTTTTAGCAAGACCAAACGTCTCTATAAATTCCTTTGCAAAACCAAACCCTCGTTCTTCAAGCTGTAGCTGTAATCTTAGATTTTCTAATTCAATTTTTTCTCGCTCTAAACGCTTGGTTTCTTTTTGTAGCTCCTGCTTTTCTTGTTCCAACGGATTTACATTCTGTTCCTGTTCAGTTACTTCAACTTCCTCAGTAACCTCAATAGATTCTCTTTCAATGGCTTCTGCTGTTTGTAAATTTTCCATTAATAATCTCCTTCTGATTTGATATTTTCCGTATTTCTACAAACTAAAAAAGCCAATAAGCAACTGCTCATGGCTTAATTGTCCATCACTCCATATAGCCTTAGAACGTCATATTGAGCGTTATGAGTAAACCACTCATAAAAAATCTCCATCTGAATCAGCAGAATGAATCATTAGCGCTCATAAGACTTCACAGGTCGTGTTCCAATCTGTCACTCATTCAATAGATAATATGAACATGCTCAGTTAAAGATTTGAATAATGACCAATAAAAAAGGACAACAATTAGTAGCCCTCAAACAATGGTGATAAATACGTTCTGTAGTTATCAATTTTTTGATTATTTCTGAAATTATACTAAGGCTCTAGTAAAACCTCAACAAATCAAAAATTCAAGAGGAAAATTATCCTCTTATAAGGAACAGTTTATACGCAAAAAGTGTGACTTTTGAATTCAGGTCATCTCCAAGAGTCATACTTATCCTGAACACGCTTTAATCTTTTTTTGAAGTTGCTTTCCTCCAGCCCCATCAATCTAGCAAAGTGGCGTTTGTTAAAGTCGATAATTTCGCCATTTTGGTTAAATGTAAATACATCTGTCAGCTTGCTGTCCAAAGCCAGTTGCAAGTGATTTAGCAACCCATTTGTAAATTCCTTTTGCCTCTCCGACAAATTTAAGAAATCAAACTTAAATATCTTACGAAAGTTTGTTTGATTTTTGAGTAATTTCATATCACTTTGATTGATAAAATAACGTTCTCCATCTATATTAAACTCTCTAGTACCTGTTGCTTTAGCAATCTCACGATATACTTTTTTGTTAATACCTTGATTGATATACTTTACAATCTCTTTGTCCGTTTTCGTTGTATCGACTTTAGGGATAATTTCATTTAACACTCTTTTTAAAGGCTCAACTGTCTCAGCAATCTTTTCAGCTTTTTCTTTTTTGACATACGGTAATACCCTTAATATGTCGTTAAAGCACTCATAAAACTCTTCATGTTCTATTTGCTTCAACAATTTATCAGGTATCTTATCAAAGTCATCAACGTGATAATACTCGCCAATCTGTGACAAATAGTAATAAATATAGTCTGTGGCTTTCATGTCATCATGTGTTCTCTCAATATTTGACAGATACTTTTTGTACACATACTTTGCGTATCGTTGTTGTAGCGAATTGATATAGATTGCTATATAATCCTCTGCAACTTCTGCCTTTGCTTTTCGTTTCGTCTTCATGTAACTGTACATATACTTTGTCACCAAATGAAAGGACAAATCATATTTAATATTTGCGCCCATGCTTATCAGCTCTGTTGCTAAGTCATATTTGCCTAATTTGTGTTGTTCTATTTTTTGTTTTAAATCCATTAAAAATGCTCCTTTTAATTTATCGTAATTATTGTTCTCTAGTTCTCATTATATATTATTTCACCAACTCTTTTCCCGAAATTAATTATCAAAATATTATTATCAAAAAATATTAGCAATACTTTTTTCATAAAAAAACATCTACAAAAAATAGGTACTTACACTACTTCCCCCGAGAGAATGGTACTCATCCTCGCCATCAAATCACTAGAATTAACTGCTCTCCTTCTGACTTAATCTCGTCTTTGTCGTCTTGTAATAAAAAATATATTTTGGAAATCCATAAAACTCATTTGTTCAATCAAAATTAATCTATGTAAGTAGACTAGGACGCAAGCCCGTCAATAGTTTTTTCTTTAACCCTATTTATTTCTTTACAATAGTTTTTTCTTTAAACTTGTTATAATGTGTCCCAATTAAGTATACTTTTTAGACACTCTTATCTAAAAACTGTTCTGAATTGGTACATTTCTAATAGGCTAGGGTCTAAATACTGTACCAATTTAGTATACATTTACGCCCTAAGAGCATTTAATGCTTGTCAATCATTCAAAAGTAACTGCCTTGTTTTCAAGAAATCTATAAATATACTTCAAGGAAAAAGACAGACACACTTCATAGCTCCATTAATCCTCATTCGTTGAACCCGTATCTTTTACTTTTACCCTGTTTAAACCTGGACTTCAGTTCTACACATCTACTATCCGCTTCTGCCCCCGATAATTCCAATTAGCTAGCCTGACAAGCGCCATAAATACTTATCCCACTATTTTATGGAACATATTTACTTTATATTGTATGATGTGTTCTGCGTAGCGTAGCTTAGCCACTCAGACCTCCACTCCTGACCTTTAACGGAGTCACCACCAATTCACTCAAAGCAAAACAAGGAACGCTTAGAGAGAATCCAAACGATAATTATTACTTAAGCTATCGTACAAACCTGTCAAGTTTAGTTTGAAAACATGTTACTAGACTTTCACGTTTGACTACCGAAAATAAGCACACTTAGATAAATCTAGACATTGAATTTTTTTTTCGAATATGCTGAAAATAGCTTTACATTGGTGTGTATGCTTTTTGCTTTACAGTAGTTATATTTATTAAAAGTCGTTAGTGTTCCCTGCACTAACGACTTTTTTATTCAATGATTTTCTATTATTTTCCATTGCAATTTCTCACATCGTCACTAGGACAATATGAGAACGCACTAAGCCTAATGCCTGTTTATACTCGCTTAGTCGAGTTATCTATACAGTTTTTTGTCCTGTACTTTATCGCTTTCAATTTTAACTGTTTTCACAATCTCAAAGCTTTCTAATTCTACTCAACGTTGCAAAATTGTATTTCGCAAATGAAAAGTGAGCCATTTCACGAACAGTCAGTCCATTTCAGTGGCTTTACATGGAGCCTCTACGGGCATAATTCGCACTTAAAAGCCGTTGTATCAGTAATTTAACGCCCGCACCAGGGTATCATGCCCGCCACTAGCCGAGGTGTTCTTCCGGAAAAGACAGACAGTGTAAAGTGGCTCACTGGCTTAGTTAACAATTGGCTCAAAATTAGGTTGCGATATACACAAAATCACAATTTTCTTCAATGAGGTAACATTTGCAACGTTATTTCGTAGTTAAATTTGGATAAATAGATAAACCAACACTTAAACTCTCACTGTAGCTTCAAAATTATTACATATAATCTTGTTCCTCTGCTTGTAGGAAATAGATATGATGAATTTGAAATTTCTATTTCAAAGTTTTATCCAACGTCTTAAAACGACTGATATTTTAATTTATGTCCTTACTTAGTATTTTTGACAAGAATAGATTTGTTTTGAAATTTGTAAGATTGTAAGCACCAAGCATTAATTTAATTTGGAAGCAGTTTTTTCTGTTTATGCTTTGGTTTAATCTGTTCTACTGTTTACATTGGATTAACTGTTATCTCAAGTTAAGATTTCAAAAAGTTAAAGAATACTTTCAAATCCTTATATAATTCGCTATTGTCGTATCCTACATAGGCTTTTGATAATTATCAGAAGATGGAAACAGCGTACTTTCCCTCTCTCGGAATGATGTATTGTCAAACATGAGAAATTTCACCTTCCCTGCATCCTCAATTTTGAACTCTTGTACCATGAAATTTCTGAATAGCATAAGGTCTGTTCATAAAATGGTTTTTGGTGAAAGATGTTTTGCTCACAATGCAATATAAAGGGATCCAACTGTAATCAAATAGATCTTACACAAAAAAAACACACCTCCATCAATCGAATTTCCGTAAACTCAACAAATGAGTGTGCTTAATACTTACCCGCTTATATTTAAAGGTTCAAAAAGTCATTGATCGGTAAATAAATTTATAATATATTAACCTCTATTTTGCTTAATCCCTTCGGCTTAACTCGCCATCATGTCGATGCGTATCTTGTCTGCAATCATGGCGATGAATTCGCTATTTGTCTAAAGGAATAATAAAAAATAAAAAAATGAAATGTTGATATATCTAGGTTATCAAGCACTTTATTTAACTAAAGTTTCATTATATTTATGACTATAGTTATAAATTTATTGGTAGT
>Ga0209784_100553_pt1 | contig 13432 bp, 10 predicted proteins | sample AraplaCvi_mLB_r2_2_FD_184284 | JGI IMG/M metagenome (GOLD analysis project Ga0209784, IMG submission 184284) | Arabidopsis root microbial communities from North Carolina, USA - plate scrape CL_Cvi_mLB_r2 (SPAdes) (version 2) | ecosystem: Host-associated > Plants > Roots > Endosphere | place: USA...
GCTGACTGATCTGAACCTGCTCTCCCCCGCGGTGTGCGGTAGCTGAACAACAAGGGCCAACGTGAGTTACTCCGCAAAGATTCTCTGGGGCGAAGGGCTGTTCCTGCGTCCGCAGCACTTCCAGCGTCAGGACGCGTATCACGAATCGCGCCTGCACGCGACCGCGCAAGTCATCCAGCCGTACGGATGGGGCATCCGCCATGCGCGCTTCGATACCGATGCGCTGGCAAGCGGCGTGCTGCGGGTGATCGAGCTATCGCTGTTCTTTCCGGACGGCGAGCTGTATTTCGCTCCGCAGGCCGATGCGCTTCCACCGCCGCTGGTGCTGGACGCCATTCCCGCTGGCGTGTCGGAGCTGACCTTCCATATCGCGCTGTATCCGCTGCAAGACAACGGCGGCAACTATCGCGAGCAGATCGAAGGCGCATCGGTATCGCGCTTTGTCGGCACGGAAGAGGAAACGGCCGACTTGTATACCGAGGCAGAGCCCGCCGCTATTACGTATCTGAAGAAGTCGGTCAAGCTGATTGCCGAAACGGAGCCGCGCGAGCAGTTCATCTCGCTGCCCGTGGTGCGCGTGCGGCGCACCGGCACCGGGGGCTTTGAGCTCGACGAGAGCTTTGTCGCGCCCAGCATGGCAATCAACGCCTCGGCCGTGCTGTATCAACGCCTGCGCCGCCTGCTCGACGCGCTGCAGGCCAAAGTCAACGCGCTGTACGGTTTTCATCGCGAGCCGACCAAGAACATCATCGAATTCCGCTCCGGCGACATTGCGTCGTTCTGGCTGCTGCATACGGCCAATGCGGCGTTTGCGGCGTTGTCGCACCTGTATCACCACCCCGACCTGCACCCTGAGCGCCTGTTCCAGGAAATGCTGCGTCTGGCCGGCGCGCTCATGACGTTCACCAAGAGCTACACGCTGGCCGACCTACCCGCCTACGATCACGACAATCCGGGCCCGGTGTTTGCCAAGCTCGACACGATCGTGCGCGAGCTGCTCGATACCGTCATCTCCACGCGCTACTTTGCGATTGCCCTGGAAGAGACGCGCCCGTCGTTCCACCTCGGCCGCATCGACTCCGGCAAGATCGACGACCAGACCAGCTTCTACCTGTCGGTGTCGGCAGACATGCCCGCCGCTGAGCTGGTGGAAGCCATTCCGGCGCGCTTCAAGGTCGGCGCCCCAGACGACGTGGAAAAGCTCGTGCTGTCGTCCATGCCCGGCGTGCCGCTCACCTACACGCCGCAGGTGCCCCCCGCCATTCCGGTGCGCCCGGGCGCGTGCTACTTCGCCGTTGAAGCGCGGGGCATGCTGTACGAACGCATGCTGCAGGCGCAGACCCTCACCATCTATGCCCCGGCCGGTATCCGGGAACTCAAACTTGAATTGATCGCGGTGACTTCATGAGCGCTACCTCCACCCCTTCGCTGTTTGGCGGCTCGGCACCGGCAACCGCTGCGGCGGATGCACGTGAATCCAACACGCACGCGCGCACGCTGCTCGACTTGCTGTACGACGGTTTCTTCATGCTGTTCCAGTTGCGCAATGCCCAGCAGCCGACCAGCGCAGAAGATTTCCTCTCGCGCGTACGTGCCTTCCTCGACGATTTCGACCGCGGCGCCAAGCGCCTGAACGTGTCGGCCGAAGACGTGTTCGACGCCAAGTACGCGTTCTGCGCCGCCGTGGACGAAACCATCCTGTCGTCCAACTTTGCGATCCGCCCGGCCTGGGAGCGCCGCCCGCTGCAGCTCGTGCTGTTTGGCGAACAGCTCGCCGGCGAGACCTTCTTCGTCAAGCTTGAAGAGCTGCGTGCACACGGTGCGCCGCGCCTGCAGGCGCTGGAAGTCTTTCACATGTGCCTGCTGCTGGGCTTTCGCGGCAAGTACATCCTCGAAGGCCCGGAGAAACTGGCTTACCTGACCGCACGCCTGGGCGACGAAATTTCCGCCATCAAGGGCAAGCGCGCCGCGTTTGCCCCGCACTGGCCGCTGCCCGACAAGGTCGCGCACATGCTCAAGCGTGAAACGCCGCTGTGGATTTTCGGCGCCGTGTTTGCGCTGATCGGGCTGCTGGGCTTCCTCGGCCTGTCGCACACGCTAAGCACCAAGACCAACGAAACGCTGGAAGGCTATTCGCAGGTCATCAAGCTCGGGCCGCGCTTCTCGCACCTGACGATTTCGCTGCCGTGATGGCCACGATGGGCCGCGTGCCCATCCTCCTGCTGAACCGCAACACGAACCCCAGCGCGACGCTGTTCCGATGAAGCCTTTGTCCAACCTGCCGGCCGCCGTGCCACAAGCCGTCCTGGGCGCGCTGCTCGGGCAGCAGACCCGCCAGATCACGCTTGAGACGGCGCTCGCTTCCGACAACCTGGTCGTGGAGCGCTTTACCGCCACCGAGGCGGTGTCGGCCTCGTTCGTCCTGCATATCGATTGCCTGAGCCCATCGGCGCATCTGGATACCGCCAAGCTGGCTTCGCAGGAAGTCACGCTGCGCCTGGTGCAAGCCGACGGCAAGCGGCGCGCGTGGCACGGTTACGTAGCGGATTGCGCATCGCTTGGTGGCGACGGCGGTCTCGCGCGCTACCGCCTGCGCGTCGTGCCGTGGCTGGATCGGCTGCGCACGCGCAGCGATTGCTTCGTCTATCAGGACAAGACCGCGCTGGAGATCATCGAAGAGGTTTTCAGCGAATATCCCACCGCGCATTACAAGATTGCCGCCACACAGCCGTGTACCAAGCGCTCGATCTGCTGCCAATACCGAGAGACCGACTACGCCTTCGTGATGCGCCTGCTGGCCGAGGAAGGCCTGTCGTTCCGCATTGAACACGAGCAAAGCGACGACAAGCAACAGCAAGGCAGCGCGCAGTCACGTCACACTGTCGTCATCTTCGACAACGATGCGCAACGGCCCGCCTGCCCGCAGCCGGAGATCCGCTTCCACCGCGTTGACGCCACCGAAAGCGACGACGCGATCGAGCGCCTGTCAAACGCGCACAGCGTCGGCACCAACGCAGTGACACTCGCCTCGTGGGACTACAAGGCCTTGGCCGCCACCAGCGCCCAAGCCAGCGCCAGCGAACCCGGTGGCGAACTGCCGACGCTGGAGCGTTTTGAGGCCTCAGGCTCGTATCAATATACGAATACGCAAGAGGCCAGCCGCGCCGCGCAACTGCGCATGCAGGCGCTCGAAGGCGCATACCTGCGCTACGAGGGGCAAGGCAGCGTGCGCCAATTGGGCGCTGGCCAACGCTTTACGCTCACACAGCATTTCGACAGCAAGCACAGCGAGTTCGTCACGCTGCAGATCGAGCACGAAGCCGCCAACAACCTCGGCGCCGACATCGCACGGTTGCTCTCCACCACGGAGATCGAATCGGGCAGCTACCGCAATCGTTTCGTCGCCGTACCGGCCGAGGCGCCCATCGTGCCGCCCTACCGACGCCGCCCGACGGCGCCTGAAGGCCAGGCCGCCGTGGTCATCGCCGATGACGGCGCGCCGCTTACCACCGACCGCGACCACCGCGTGCGCGTGCGTTTTCCGTGGCTGCGCGCGCCGGAGGCCAATGCGTTTTCCGACCCGTCCAGCAGCGACCGCACGCAGGTCACCGCCTGGGTGCGTGTGGCCAGCGCCAGCGCGGGCCCGAACTGGGGCGGCAATCACCTGCCGCGCGCCGGCACGCAGGTCCTGCTGACGTTTATCGACGGCGATATCGATCGTCCGATGATCGCCATGCAGCTGCACAACACGCAAGACGCCCTGCCCTGGGCCCCTGCCGATGCGCCGCTTGGGCAAGCCCTTTCCGGCTGGCATTCGCAGGGCCTCGGCGGCGATGGCTACAACCAGTGGGTCGTCGACGATCATCCCGGCCAGTTGCGCACCCGCCTGGCCAGCTCCACCGCCAACAGCCAGCTGAACCTCGGCTATGTCACCTCGCACGGCGCCACAGGCGGAGACCGCGGCACCTGGCGCGGCACTGGCGCCGAACTGCGCACCGATGCCTGGGCCGTGGTGCGCGCGGGCGCGGGCCTGCTGCTCTCGACCACCGCGCGCGCGCAAGCCGCCGGCACGCTGCTCGACGCCCATGAAGCGCGCGGGCAACTCACCGCCGCGCAGAAGACTGCACAGCGCTTGTCCGACGCGGCCTCCAGCCAGCAAGCGCTGCCGCTGGCCGCCAACGAAGCCTTCGAGCCGATTGACAAAGCGCTCGACCCTGCGCAGGACGGCAAGTACCCCAGCAACGTCAACGGCCAGGACTCTCAGCAGCCAGTCGACAAATTTGGCCAGCCGCTGCTGGTGACGGAATCGCCATCCACCATCGCGCTCACCTCGCAAGCCACGACCACCGTCTACGCGGGGCGGCATTTGCACGGCACCGCGCAGGCTGACTGGCACCTCGCGGCAGGCAATGTCATCGCCGCGGCGGCGGCCAAAGGCGTGAGCCTATTTGCTCAACGCAATGGTGTGCGCGTGATTGCCGAAGGCGGGCCGGTGTCGATCCAGGCGCATACCGATGCGCTGGCCGTGCTGGCAGACAAGGCGGTTACCGTGACCTCGTCCGCCGATTCAGTCGAGATCCTCGCGCAGCAGAACATCGTGCTGCACGGCGGGGATTCGTTGATCCGGCTGGAAGGGAATGCGGTGACGTTTGAGACGTCTGGGCTGCTGTCGGTGAAGGGGGCTGGGCATCCGTTTGAGGGGCCTGGGGGGCAGGCGGCGGCGTTGCCGGCGTTGCCGGTGGGAACGGCCACACTGTCCAATGCAATCGAACTGAATTACCAGTACGACGATCTGGAGCCGGTGCAAGGCGCTCCATACAAGATTGTGTTCAGCGACAACACCGTACGTGAGGGCAAACTCGATAAGCAAGGTTTCGCCCGCGAAGAGGGCACTCCAAACCTGCCTTATTACGTCGAATTTGGCGAGGATGAACGGCCGTGGAAGGCACCGCCGCTAGAGTCGTCAGACGAATACAAGAAGGTGCAGCCCGAAGCTCAGCGACAAATTGAGATGGAGAGACAAGCGCGCATTGCTGCCGGTGATACGCGAGCAGCAGAGGATGTCCAACAATGAGCCTGATCGACGACATCACCAAGTTCTGTGAGGACCTGATACTGGGTGATTTTGAAGAAGAACCCAGCAACGCCGCGATGATTGTCGGCGGGGTGATTTCCCTGATCCCGGTCGCGCAGCAGGTTCTGAACGTGCGCGACATCTCGGGGATGATCTACCGTATCTCGCGCAAGGGCGCCAAAAACTGCGGCAAAGACGATTGGGTTGACTTGGCCCTGGCGGCATTCGGGTGCATTCCTGAGCTTGGCAGCCTCTTCAAAACGATCGTCAAACCGCTATGGAAAGGGCGCAAGCTGTTGAAGGGCGCCCTGCGCGGCGAGGCGTTCGTCAGCGGAATGCTCGGGAAGGCCAAAGGCAAAGCCATTACCTTTATCCGGACGCTGGACTGGGCGGGCAACGCGCAAATTGCTATCCAGCAGATGGACAACGCTCTGACCGGCTGCGACCAATTGCTGGGGGAACTGGAGCAGTCTCACTGGTGGCTGCCAAATTCCGTGCAAGGACTCGCACATGACCTGCGCCCGGGCTTGAAATCGATCCGGGGGCCGTTGCATACAGGCATTCAACAAGGCATTCAGGCACTGCAGGAATTCGTCACCGACCTGGTCGGCGAAGACGGCTACCGCGTCGCCCAAATGGCGATGGCCGCGGCGACAGCCACTTCCGGCAGCAGAACTGCAGGCGCACACGGCGGCCACGAACCAAGCCGCCCAAGTCGGTCGGCCGAATCGAGTCACCCATCTGCAAGGGAGCAAACACCTGCCAGCCGGAAGACGCCGCCGGCCGAAAAGCAGAAGGCCAAGCACAAGGACGCGCAGGACACCAAGCGCCAGCAGGTTGAACCGGGTGGCGGGCCGCAGACTACCGCCAGTCGGGTGACACGCGCGTCTTGGAAGGCGATCGGCAATCGGTACAAGGGGCTCATTGGCGAGCATATGGCCCATTACCATCACATGGCCCTGCACGCTCCCAACGCATGGCCACATGGGCTCGTCGAAGGAAAACACGCCGGGGCCGTGTGGAAAGGTAACAAGAGGCTGGTGACAGAGCAAAACAAGCATGCCACCCCAACCGAATTGGTCCCCGAGCACCTTGTGCGCATCAATCAAAATGGTGTGGATGGAGTTTGGTCGCTCGGCGAGAAAGTCTTCCACTTTGTTGAGGCGAAGGCGTCCGAGTCCGCTGGGGCTCTATTTGGCATGGCGGCGGATAGCTGGCGGGAGCGGGCCGACGGAAAACCATCGTCCAAAGTCGCACCTCCGCCAAACCTAACGGAACGGGAATACGCACTGTGGTGCATGTTGTCACAGCCGAAGAAAGGCTTGCAGATGTCTATGCAATGGTTGCGCGAAAGCACGTTGCCCACCATGATCGACGGAAACTCGAAGAACCGCTTTGTGTATGTTGTTTTCGCTATTCCTAGCACGAGCCCTCCAAAAGGTTACACCCCGAAACCTGGCGGTACTTTAAAAAAGGGCATGGCAGATGGCGCCGCTGAGCATGTGGCGGTAAGCATGGACGTTGGGGCAATCGCGCTAACAGGCGGTGACTATTACGATTTGAGCTTGCATGACAAACACCGCCCCACTCATGGTCTTTCTGACCAGTTTAGTTACGCCGAACTTGACGAACTCGCAGTCATCTATGATCAGGCAAAGAAGGCGCGAATCTTGACCGGCCAACCCAAACCCACCGAAAGAAAGCCTCGCACCCAACGCGCTAAGTCCAAGTAACTGCTGGCACATACTCATGGCAACGCACAACACGCCCTCCTTCCTTCCCGAACCGGAGACTCTTCACACCAAGCGTCGCCAGAAATTTCTGTATGACGCTTTGTATCGGAACGTCCACACCCGCCTCCAAGAGGGTATTGACGTCTGCGTCAAAGGCGTGCGTCGAGAGGATCTCGATCCCTATTACCTAGTCGATGCGCAAGGCGCGGTCTTCAAGGAGAAGTTTTATCTGTGGATGCTGGAGTACACGGCTGGCAAAGACCTCGATACCCTTGCGCACCAATTTTCCCCCATCGTTGACGAATTCGTTCGCTGGAATGAGCTGAACGTTCCTTACCGTCTTTTCCTCAAAGAGAAATTCAAGGAGCGTGGCGAAACTGATTTGACCGTTTGCGCTGTCGACTTCGACAACATGGTTGAGTATGAGAGGGCACTGCAGTTAGTTAGTGTTGCGATCCTGATCCGCGATGGTCGGTCAATCAGGCGCATCGCTGCGGCCATGGCTAGCAATCGCCATCTGGATGCACTGTATGAGCAGCTTGTTTTTGACTATGTAGGCGACCCCGATGAGGACATAGAAACCGTTCTGTTTGAAGAGCCCTACGCAACCTTGGTCGAAGCCTACTTTCAGGAGGATCGGGCCGCAGCAATTCCGCACATCCAGTCTTACCTGAAGCAGTGGTATCGGTATCAGGACGGTGCACGTTGGTACGATGCCCACAAAAAAATCCAGGAAGATGAGTCGTTCTATTATGGCTATTGGGCTTTCGAGGCGGGCGCTACCTGCTACTTGCTTGATATTGACGACAGCACCATCGACCACATGGTCTATCCAAAAGACCTCGTCGCCTATGGCAGAAAGCTGCGCGAAGAAGATCGCGTCACCAGCGACTTCGACACACCGCTAGGCCTCGATGGCTACCCTCTTAGCCGTCTGCGATGCGAAGCGGGTGAGCATTGTCCCCAAGCAGGTTGGTGGTTGACGCCGGCAAAAGCCAATAGCCGCCGGTATTTCAAGGCGGGCGAAGTCATGCCCTCGTTTGAGGGCAGCAGCTATGGCGCAACGATCTGGCAGTGGGATATCGACCAATCTGGCCCGCAGGCTTGATTCTGCGCATCAAATATGACCGATCACTAGACGCTCCAGCGCCAGCAACAAAACACCATGGGCCTACTGAAAAAACTATTCGGCAGAAACGCCAACGACCGCGTCGCCAACCCGCCCCCACCGCCGAAAGACGACGACACCTCATCCGACATCGCCCCCGAACTCGCCCCTGCCTTGGAGGCCTACCAGCAAGGCCAGCACGAAGCTGCCATCGCAGCCGCAGCGCCGTACGCAAATCGCCACGCCGACGCCAACCGCCTATGCGCGCTCGCCTATTCGGACATGCGCCGCTATCCCGAGGCCTTTCCTTACTGGCTTGCGTTGTTCGAACAGGAACCCAGCGCGCACAACGCGCTGCAGTTGGCGACGACGTCCGTCATGTGCGGTGAACTCAAGCGCGGCGAAGCCTGGTTGATGAAGTTCGACGAGATCAACGAGCAGACGCACGAGATGTCCAGCGTCACGGCTCGCACGCAGTTCATCTCGTCGCTCACGCAGAGCGGGCACATGGCCGAGGCATTGCCGTATCTGGATTGGTTACGCGATGTCTACGCGCGCGTTCGCATCACCGATTCGCACTTCCTGTACATGCGCGGCATCCCGTTTTTCCCGAGCTTTCTGGAAAACAGCCTCCCCGTTCTCAAAGCAAGCATGCCGAACGACAAGATCGTCGATTGGTATGGAACTCTGGTGGGGAAATTGGACGATGAAGGCGAGGCACAACTTGAACAGTGGCGGCAATCATTGGCTGTCACGGCGGGCATCGTTACTCCCTTGCGTTAGATATCAACTACTTAACGGGTTTGGTCGATGTGTCACCGACAGAAACAGCATCCACGACAATCCACCTTCACGTTAGCCAAGGCAACAGCAATCCAGCAAACCCTCAACCGCCAATCAACGCTGCCGCGCAGCACGCGCGTGCGCTTTCAAAGTCGTTCCACAGATATCTGGCCGAAGAGCGCGTGGGCGGGCACATTGGATGGCTTGGAGGTCCATGGCCTCTCACTCGAGCGCAGGTTGGACTCACTGGAAACACCACTTTCATCGTCACGGATAGCGGACATACACATCATGTCCACATCAGCGTTGGCACAGATCAGCCGTAAGCCATGATGTCCCTACAGAAATTGACCCTCCTTGTGGCAGTCGCTTTCATCTCCCTCAGCGTCGAAGCCACGGCAAAATCAAAAAAGTATCGTGATGAGGAAATGGGAATTTGGTACACCGTACCGCCAAAACCCGCCAAAGTTATAAGAAGTCAGAATCTCGATAAATTCCTAATCGAAAGACTGAGCCTACCTGCTCTGGGGAAAAAGCCAAAAGACTGGCCTGTTCGGGCTCTATACACTGGACCGAACGGAGAATTTCTAGAATTTGATCGCGATGGGCGAATCGTATATGACAGTGAGAATCCTGACGGACGCTACGATCCTGATGTTTACGTGATGAGGCAAATATTTACGCGAAATAAGCCAGTATGGAAGAACGCAGAAGTTTTTCACAAAATAAGAGAGCTTGATGAGAATGTCCCTGGATACACGGCAGCGCTTGTGCCACATGGCATGGTGCGCAGCCGGAACGGAAATGTTTGCCCACTGAGAGATATCGACCCCGTGGCGCATCAAAGCCCTGCTCCGCTTGGAATACATAAGTACGTTCTCGATGGAACTTGCGAGGAAGCCATAAGAATAAAAATTAACAACCATAGCTTTCTCACGTACCCAGGATTCAAAAAAATAAGCGTTCCATATCTTTATTGGTCCATTCAGTACTTCAGCGACCCGGTCACCCCTATTTACAAAGAGTCCGGCGAATGCTTGCGCTACTGCGATGAGGAGAGCCAAAAGAACGAAGCGGCGCTCAGAAGTGCTGGCAACGCGCACTAGCTGTGACCGCCGCGCAGAAAACTGCACAGCGTTTGTCGGATGCCGCCGCGAGCCAGCAAGCGCTGCCCGTGGCGGCCAACGAAGCATTCCGGCCGATCGACAAGGCGCTCGACCCTGCGCAGGACGGCAAGTACCCCAGCAACGTCAACGGCCAGGATTCACAGCAGCCCGTCGATAAATTCGGCCAGCCGCTGCTGGTGACCGAATCGCCCTCCAGCATCGCGCTCGCTTCGCAGACCACGACCACTTTCTACGCAGGGCGGCATTTGCACGGCACCGCGCAGGCCGACTGGCACCTCGCCGCTGGCAATGTCATCGCCGCCGCGGCTGCAAAGGGCGTGAGCCTGTTCGCGCAGGCGGCGGCGTTGCCGGCGTTGCCCGTCTCAGCTAACGCGCCGAACTGGATCGAGATGAGCCTGCTCGGTTACCTGACCGTAAACCCGGCGAGTTCGATAGTTGCGTCGAGTGGGAAGACGTCACGGGAAGAAAGGTTTCAACAGTGCTACGTGACAAAGCGACCGATCCTCACGTAAAAGGCCCCTACGAAACGGGCTGGGGCTTCGCGGATTGGAATCAACAAGAAGCAAAAGGAATGATTGTTTCTTTACCTGACGATATCCAATGAGTGCAGCAAACTTGAGGCTATACGACGTACCACGCAACCTTGACCAGGATGCGTGGTTTCTCTATCAAACCACGTCGATCGCGTACTACGAATTGTGCGCCCGCCTCTGCGAAGAATTCGCCGAGCTGTACAACAACCTCATTACCGGACAGGGGATTCATGGTGCCGCTCGCCTCGACTACTGGGTATCTCGCTACCTGACGCATGCCGAGAACATCCGACGTGGTATCGGGTTTATCAAGAACGGCGGCGACTACATGCCGATGATTGATTTTCTGAGGGCTCCATCAGCAGACTACCGCGGGCTCGTCGAACAACCTCTGGGATGGATGAATGAGGACCAGCGTAAGCAATGGGACCTAGCCTTCCGTCGCTTGAGTTATGCCTGCGGTACGGGAAGCGAAACGTTACGCAATAACGAGGCAGGTGGGAGGCTTTGGCTAAACCGCGGCTCAGTTGGAAGCAGTCAAATCTATCTCGATCGGGACGACAGCCACATAGGCGACTCTGCTGACGCGATTAAATTTGCCCAAGGATACGGGATCATGTCGCCTCCGCCGGTATATCCGAAGCACCCCATTGACGTCAGCGAGCATGTGAGCCCAGGTACCCCCTGTCCCCGCACGGGCGTGTGGGTACCTAAGCAGTGGATAGAGGGCGCTAACGAGTTCAGCCTCGCATTCTGCGTCCAAGGACATCCCATGCAACCTGCATATCGGATTTATTGGGGAAAGCCGCTCGACGTTTGGGCGGATTTTCCGATGCCTGACGACGATGATGTGGAGGAACGATCGATCACGCTGACAGAGACAAAAGCGGTCGATACAACCTGGTACTTCGTATCGCAACCCGTTGGCCAGGCCATGCCCGCAACTACTTTGCATTTGCGCTGTGAAGCAGGGCACGCGTGCCCAAAGAGCGGCTACTGGATAACGCCAGCCAAATCAGGCTCTCGCCGGTTCTTCTCGCAAGGGACCCCGATGCCGGAGATTGCATCGGATTACGGTTCGACCATCTGGCAATGGGATAGCGATCAATCCGATCCGAAGCTGTAATGCCCAGTGAAAACGCTGTTGTAGACCCGGCCAGCGATCCACGCAGACACCCAAGCATCAGCCAAAACACCATGGGCCTACTTAAAAAACTATTCGGCCGAAACACCAAAGACCAGGTCGCCAACCCGCCCTCATCGCCGAAAGACGACGACCCTTCGCCCGACATCGCCCCCCAACTCGCCCCTGCCTTGGAGGCCTACCAACAAGGCCAGTACGAAGCAGCCATCACCGCGGCAGCACCCTACGCGAGTCGCCACGCCGACGCCAACCGCCTATGCGCACTCGCCTATTCGGACATGCGCCGTTATCCCGAGGCGTTTCCTTACTGGCTTGCGCTGTTCGAACAGGAGCCCAGCGCGCACAACGCACTACAGTTGGCGACCACCTCGGTGATGTGCGGCGAATTGAAGCGCGGCGAAGCGTGGCTGATGAAGTTCGACGAGGTCAATGAGCAGACGCACGAAATGTCCAGCGTCACGGCTCGCACGCAGTTCATCTCGTCGCTCACGCAGAGCGGGCACATGGCCGAAGCGTTGCCGTACCTGGATTGGCTGCGCGATGTCTATGCGCATGTCCGCATTACGGATTCGCACTTCCTTTACATGCGTGGCATCCCGTTTTTCCCGAGCTTTTTGGAAAACAGCCTGCCCATTCTTAAGGCGAACCTGCCGATCGAAGCCATTGCTCAATGGTATGGCGTGCTGTCGGGGCAGTTGGATGAGGAAGGCGAGGCGCAGCTTGGGCAGTGGGTGCAATCCTTGACGGTCGCAGCCGAAAGTTGAGCTGTCCCACGGGATTGATGTGCGACTGCTGTTCTGGGTGAGCCTCAGTCGCACATCGTTTTCAGGCCGCCGGGAAGACACAATGCATATATCGCGCCTTGTCCGTCACGAGTGACAGATAAGCGCGACTCACTCCCCCGCAGCGGGCGCCAACACCTCACGCTGCCCATTCCGCCCCATCGGCGACACCAGCCCCGCCGCCTCCATCTGTTCGATGAGCCGTGCAGCACGGTTGTAGCCGATGCGCAGTTGCCGTTGCACGGAGGAAATCGAAGCGCGGCGCGTGTTGAGCACAAACGCCGCGGCCTCGTCGTAGAGCGGATCGGCTTCTGCATCGCCGCTTTCGCCACCGAACAAATCGCCGCTCGCGGCAGCTTCACCCGGATCACCGGCGAGGATGGCCTCGTCGTATTCGGGTTCGCCAAACTGTTTCCAGTGTTCAACCACGCGGTGCACTTCTTCGTCGGCAACGAACGCGCCGTGCACGCGCTGCGGATAACCGGTGCCCGGCGGCAAGAACAGCATGTCGCCCTGGCCAAGCAGCGATTCAGCGCCCATCTGGTCGAGAATCGTGCGCGAGTCGATCTTGGATGACACCTGGAACGCCACACGCGTGGGAATGTTCGCCTTGATGAGGCCGGTGATGACGTCCACCGACGGCCGCTGTGTGGCCAGAATCAGGTGAATGCCGGCGGCACGGGCCTTCTGTGCGAGGCGCGCGATCAGTTCTTCGATCTTCTTGCCGGCCACCATCATCAGGTCGGCCAACTCGTCGATGACGACCACGATCAGCGGCAGCGTTGAGAGCGGCTCGGGCGCATCGGGCGTAAGCGAGAACGGGTTCGGCACCTTGCGGCCGCCCTGTTCCGCCGCGCGGATCTTCTGGTTGTAGCCGGCCAAGTTGCGCACGCCCAGCGCCGACATGAGGCGGTAGCGCTTTTCCATTTCGCCCACACACCAATTGAGCGCGTGCGCGGCCTGCTTCATGTCCGTCACGACCGGCGCCAGCAGATGCGGAATGCCCTCGTACACCGAAAGCTCCAGCATCTTCGGGTCGATCATGATCATGCGCACGTCGTCGGGCGTGGCCTTGTACAGCATCGACAGGATCATCGCGTTGACGGCCACCGACTTGCCCGAGCCGGTCGTGCCGGCCACCAGCAGGT
>Ga0209784_100561_pt1 | contig 13003 bp, 11 predicted proteins | sample AraplaCvi_mLB_r2_2_FD_184284 | JGI IMG/M metagenome (GOLD analysis project Ga0209784, IMG submission 184284) | Arabidopsis root microbial communities from North Carolina, USA - plate scrape CL_Cvi_mLB_r2 (SPAdes) (version 2) | ecosystem: Host-associated > Plants > Roots > Endosphere | place: USA...
CCTCGGGGGTCATGCTTGGCCTGAACCAGTCCATGATGCAGCTGTCCATGGCGGCAGGCGCGGGTATCGGAGGAATTGCGATCGAACGAATTTCGTTGTCGTCCATCGCCTGGATCGGCGCTGCGGGCGTTGCGATAGCCGCGGTTGTGTCGCTTGTACTGTTTCAATCCATTAAGCAGGAGAGCACCGATCACGCGGCACTCGATGCTTGAAAGCATGACCGATGGTAACAGCCTGCTGCTTCGGGGCCTGCGATGCTCCGGCAGTATCGCTGCTAAGATAACAAGAGTATGTTCAAGAGGCCCGGCTTCGTTTCTGAAATTCGATAATGGAAGAAAGCAGCAGCAACGGCTGAGGCCGCGGCTCCTCGTACAGCCAAATGGACATCCATTTGACGCCCTCCGACCGGAACGTTTATGCTATGATCAATGGATAGCGGAAAATTTGGTTCCAAATTTTGCAGGAGGAGGAGTTCGCTTGGCTAAGCTTAAAGATATCGCCGAAAGGGTCGGCGTATCCATATCCACGGTTTCGCGGGCCATCAGCAACGATGCTAACCGTCCGGTCAATGAAGAAACCAAGCAGAAAATTCGGGAAGCGGCGCTCGAACTCGGTTATAAACTACATGAACCATCCCGAAGCGTACATGCTTACAATACGGCCGACAAACGGGTTGTCTGTGTCGTTCCCCAACACCTGATGGACGATCACCCGTATTTTTCAACGGTTCTAGCCGGTTTTCATAAAAAAATGGAGGAGCTGGGCCAGCCCCCGGCTATCGTCCGCACATGCGAAGAGGTCGGCGATGCGGACCGGATACGGCTCATGCTGAGGGAGACGGGAGCGCAAGGGATCGTAGCCATAAGCTGGTACGACAAGGAGCTGTTTGAGCTGATGCAGCAGGCCGGGGTTGCCATCATGGGAGTAAGTTTGAATGATGACCGGCTGAACGTCCCGGTTGTAGACTGTGACCGGATCCTATCGGCGAGGGCAGCGGTACGCCACCTGATCGACCAAGGGCATTCGCGGATCGCTTATATCGGAGGCCCCGCCTATTCCAAGCAGATGGAAAGCGAGGAACGGTATGTCGGATACAAATTCGCTATGCTCGAGGCCAACTTGGAGGTGCGCGAGGAGTGGCAGATGAACACCGGATGGAACGTGGACCGAAGCTTCAGCAAGTTGTCCGAGCTATTGGGAGGGCTTCCCAAAGGGCAATGGCCGACGGCTGTTTTTTGTGCAAGCGACATGCTTGCCATTCCAGCCATGCGGGCCGTCGTCGAGAACGGCGGCCGCATCCCGGAGGATATCGCGATCGTAGGAATGGATAACATTGATGTGGCCCAGTATACAACGCCGCCGCTGTCCTCCGTATCCGTTCCCAAATACGAAATCGGCAGAGTAGCGGCCAAATCGATTGTGGATTATTTGGATGGTCATTTCCCGATGGCAACCAAGATATTGCTGCCATGCTCATTGATTGTGCGGGAATCCTCCAGATATACCCGAAACGAGTGAAATATAACTTCTCATGTTTAATTAACTGACATTTGAAGAAGAGAAAAAGATGATTAAACAGCCGTCGGCTTGAAAACCGGCGGCTTTTTTTGCTGTTACTCACCAAAAAATAAATCATTTTACGCCAAAAAGATCCAAAAAAGTGTTTGACTTTGCCAAATGCCTATATTATTATGAGTGAAAATCAATGAGGTGTTTGGCGCTGTATTTTCCTTTTTTGGAGTTGGGCAATCAACGCCTGCATCGTACTATTTATATATTTGATTGCGTTTTCATTCCCTTTATATAAACGTAATCTGGTGAAACGAAATATTCCCCGTAGAGAAGTTGAAGACCCTTCGATTTGCAAGTTTAAACTCATACAGGTATCGATAATTATCCAAACAAAATCCAAATATAACATGATGTTATCCAAAAAGAATTCCAAATAACTAGAATAACGTCCGACTCCATCGGATTTTATTTATAAACTCAGAAGGTGTCATTATTTATGACATGAAATTACTGGAATGCCGCATTGAATAAATGAGCCTTCATGCGGTTGTCGCTTTGTCAGATGACGGATAACAGAGCAAAGGAGGGAAATCGTAAACCGAGTGTTTTACCAGCTGGATCCATAGGAAGTGAATACGATCTCCAGAAGGAATCCGGTTGAGCAGGGGTACTATGGAATGTGATTGTTTGTTTTGTTGGCGTATCTAGATTAACCAATACATACCGAGGTGATGCTCATTGGCAAATACGACCCTGCAGCCCGCAGCAAATGCGGTTTCCGAGACGAAGCGTAAGCGCTTCATGTGGAATCGCATCCTTCGCAATTGGCAGCTTTATGCTCTGATTTCACCGGTCATCGCCTATTACGTCCTGTTCCAGTACGTTCCGATGTACGGCATCCAGATCGCCTTCAAGGACTTTATAGCAACGCAAGGGATATGGGGCAGTCCGTGGGTCGGCTTCGAGCACTTTGACCGCTTTTTCAACAGCTATTATTTCTGGCGCTTGATCAAGAACACGCTTGGCATCGGCTTATACAGCCTTGCCGTCGGTTTTCCGATCCCGATTATTCTGGCTTTGCTCATGAACGAGGTTCGGGCCGAACGATTCAAAAAATTCGTGCAGACCATCACGTATGCGCCTCACTTTCTCTCTACCGTGGTCGTTGTCGGGATGATGATGATTTTCCTGTCGCCCCGGTACGGCATCATCAACCATTTCATTGAAATGTTCGGAGGTCAGCCGATCAATTTCATGACGGAGCCATCCTGGTTCAAGTCCCTGTACGTGCTGTCGGATGTATGGCAGACGATGGGCTGGAGCTCCATTATTTATTTGGCTGCGCTTGCCGGCATTGACAACCAGCTGCACGAAGCCGCGCGTGTCGACGGTGCGACAAGGCTTCAGCGCATTTGGCATATTAACATCCCGGGCATCATGCCTACGATCATCATCCTCCTGATCCTGAACATGGGCAGCATCATGGGCATCGGTTTCGAGAAAGTGCTTCTGATGCAGAACAACCTGAACATGGAGAGCTCCGACATTATTGCCACCTATGTCTACCGAATGGGGATCCAGAACGCCGAGTACAGCTTCTCCGCGGCGATCGGATTGTTCAATTCCGTCATCAATTTCATTCTGCTGGTGGTGGTGAACTTTATTTCGAAGCGGGTCAGCGAAACAAGTCTTTGGTAAAGAGGGGAGCATCGAACCATGCAAATTGAATCCAGAGGGGACCGTATTTTTAATGTCATCAACTATGCGATCCTGATCCTGGTCACCGTCATCGTCATGTACCCGCTGCTTTTTGTGCTCAGCGCATCGTTTAGCGACCCGCAGGCGGTTCTCCGGGGCGAGATGCTGCTGTGGCCAAAGGGAGTCAACCTGAATTCCTACGCGAAAATTTTTCAGAACCAGGATATCATCAGCGGCTTTACCAACACCCTGGTTTATACATCGCTGGGCACGTTCATCAACCTCACGATGACCATTCTTGCGGCCTATCCGCTGTCGCGGAAGGATTTTGTCGGGCGAAATGCCATCATGGCACTATTGGTTTTTACGATGTTTTTCAGCGGAGGGCTCATTCCGACGTATTTGCTGATCAAGAACCTCGGTATGCTGAACACGCTCTGGGTCATGATTATCCCGAATGCCGTATCCATCTGGAATATCATCATCATGCGCACCTTCTTCCAGCAGTCCATTCCCGGCGAGCTGCAGGAGGCCGCGACCATCGACGGCTGCTCGAACATTAAAATATTGACCCGGATCATACTGCCGCTGTCCATGCCGATTATCGCGGTGACGATTCTGTTCTATGCGGTCGGTCATTGGAATGCGTTCTTCAATGCACTGTTGTATCTGTCGGACAAAGATAAATTTCCGCTGCAGCTCATTCTGCGCGAAATCCTGATTCAGGGACAAACGAACGACATGGTCAAAATGTCGACCGAATCGGCGATTAAGCAGCAAAGGGAAGTGGAGGGCATCAAGTACGCGGTGCTGGTCGTTGCCAATATCCCGGTGCTGGCGCTCTATCCGTTCCTGCAGCGATATTTTGTCAAAGGCGTGATGATCGGGGCCATCAAAGGATAAATTCCTTGCATGGATAAATGGATGGAACACGAAAAAGGGGAGGATTACGGATGAAGCTGAAGCAATGGGGAAGTCTTCTGTTGACCTGCGTGTTGTCGGTATCGCTGGCGGTGGGCTGCAGCCCGAAGGGTTCGGGCGGAACGGACTCGGCGGATGAAGGGAAAGCCGCGATTAATGAAACGGGATTTCCGATTGTCGACGACAAGATGACGGTGACCGGCTTTGCCGGAAAGTTCTTTGCCAACGCCGACTGGAACAACATCAAGCTGTGGCAGGAATATGAGAAAATGACCAATATCAAGGTGCAGTGGGACACGGTGCATAAAGACAATTTGGCCGAAAAACGCAACCTGCTGCTTGCCGGCGGAGATTATCCGGAGATGTTCTATGCTTCCGCATTCCCGAGGGCGGATTTGTTGAAGTACGGCAAGCAGGGCGCTTTTATCCCGTTGAATGACCTGATAAATCAATACGCGCCGAATTTTAAAGCATTGATGGAGAAATATCCGGTCATCGAGAAGGGGATTACGATGCCGGACGGCAACATTTACGGGCTGCCGACGCTGTATGACCCCGAATTCCGGTCCGTGCTGTACGGAACGCCGTGGGTGAAGACGGAGTGGTTGACCAAGCTGGGCCTTCAAGAGCCGCAGACGCTGGATGAATTCTACGATATGTTGAAGGCGTTCAAGGAGAAGGATCCGAACGGCAACGGCCAGAAGGATGAATATGCTTGGGGTGGCGTAGGAACCGCCGGCATCGTCAACTATTTGCGGGGGTCGTTCGGCCTTAATTATCACGGAACCTCGAACATTAACGTGGATACCGACCCGGCAAGCGGGAAGGTCCGGTTCATTCCGACGGATCCAAGATACAAGGAACTGCTTCAATTCGTGAACAAGCTGTATAAGGACGGCCTGTTGGAGCAGGATATCATGTCCGTGAAGAGCACGGAGGTGGACGCCAAAGGCGTTGAAGGCCTTCTCGGCGTTGTCGATAACGTGGACCCGGTCGCCATCTACAACCAGGAGGGTTATGTGGGGCTTCCGGTATTGAAGGGGCCGCACGGCGATCAGATGTTCAGCGCTACAGGCTCCCCGCTGGGGAACATCGGGATGTTTGTACTTACCGATAAAGCGAAGAATCCGGCCGCGCTGATCCGCTGGATGGATTATTTCTACAGCGACGAAGGCATCCGCATGTTCTTCATGGGCTGGAAAGACGAAACGTATATGGAAGATGAGGCCGGCAATGTGGATTACGTGGACGAAATCAAGAACAATCCGGAGGGTCTCAACCTGGACCAAGCGGTCGGGCAGTATCTGATATGGCCCGGCGGATATTATCCGGGCTTCGTGACGCAGAAATATTTCAAGGGAGCGGAAGGTCTACCGACGTCCGTAGAGAACGCAAAGAAAGCCGAGCCGTACGTCATCCCTCAAGACAAGGTCTGGCCGCCGTTTAACTTTACGGCCGATGAGCAGTCCGAGCTTACCGGAATCCAGACCGACATTCACACTTACGTGGATGAGATGCGGGATAAATTCATAGCCGGCAACGAGTCTTTTGATAACTGGGACCAGTATGTTGCTAACCTGCAAAAGATGGGGTCGGAGCGCTATCTGTCCATTTATCAATCCGCAGCCGACCGATATACCGAATAAGACAAGCACCAGAACATTAAAGGAGCGACATGAGATGACACAATTGAAAGCCATATTGATCGGGGCAGGCGCACGCGGCGCCGGGGGATACGCCCCCTATGCCCTGGACTACCCGCATGAACTGGCCTTCGTGGCCGTAGCTGAGGCCGAACCGGCGCGGCGCACCCGATTTGCCGAGGAGCATGGCATCCCGCCAGAGCGGTGTTACGAAACCTGGGAACCGCTGCTGGCCGAGGCCCGGCTTGCCGATATCGCCGTCATTTGTACGCAGGACCGTATGCACTATGGCCCAACCATGCAGGCTTTGGATAAACAGTATCACGTGCTTTTGGAGAAGCCGATGTCCCCGGAGCCGAAGGAGTGCCTGGAGATGGAGCAGGCTGCCATCCGTAACAACAGGCTTTTGACCATTTGCCATGTGCTGAGGTACACCCCTTTTTGGAGTGCCATTAAACGCGTGCTTCAGGAAGGGACCATCGGCGAGGTGGCTTCGATCCAACTGAACGAGAATGTGGGATATTGGCATATGGCGCACAGCTTCGTGCGGGGGAATTGGAATAACTCCGACAAGGCAAGCCCGATGATTCTGGCCAAGTCCTGCCATGACATGGATGTGCTGTCTTGGTTGATGGACCGTCCCTGCACGCAGGTCACTTCGTTTGGCTCGCTGATGCATTTTCGTGAGGACCAGGCGCCCGAAGGCTCGGCGGACCGATGCCTGGATTGCAAAGTGGAACCCACCTGTCCCTATTCCGCTCCCCGGTTTTACTTGAGCGATGAGTACAAAGGATGGGCAAGGCATTTTACCCAGGAGCTGACCAAGCCGCACATTATTCAGGGGCTTCACGAGACGGACTATGGCCGCTGCGTATATCGGAGCGATAACAACGTCGTTGATCATCAGGTCGTCAATATGGAGTTTGAGGGCGGCGCCACTGCAATGTTCAGCATGTGCGGATTTACGCATGAACAGGAACGCAGAATCCAGATTATGGGTACACGCGGCGAACTTCGGGGAGAGGAAGGCAAGATCACGGTTTACGATTTCCTGACCGGTCAGAAGACGGAAATTACGATTCCGTCGCAATCCAGCGGACATGGCGGGGGCGACAGCGGGATCGTGGCCAGCTTCCTGAGAGAGGTTCGAAGCTATAATGGACAGGAGAGCCTGACGTCGGCAAGCGCCTCCGTGCGGAGCCATCTTATCGCGTTCGCAGCGGAGAAATCGAGGCTGAATCAAGGCCGGTCCATCAATCTGAACGAATATGCGCGGGAATTGATGGCTGAAGAAAACGCGGTAAAATAAACGAAATTATATTAAAATTGCATCATATGAAAAATTCGCAATAGTTTTGAAAGAAGAAGCAAGCTGTCCCCAGGATCAGCCTGCTTCTTCTTTTTATTTGACCTGGTCAATGGACAGGCTGACTTTATAATTCCCGTACTTCAGAAGCTCTTCCAGAAAATCGTTCAAATCCTTGGGCGAACCCGCCCGTACCCTGAGCCAATAACAGCCCTCACCGCTGACGCGGTGGGTTTCGGCGACCATGTCGTGCGACTGAATAAAGGACAGGAAAGGAGAATGAGCCGTATGTAAGGCCAAGAACACGGTGACAAAAGCGTGTACGGTCAGACCGATTTTGTCCGGATTCCAACGAAGCGTAAAGCCTTCAATGACACCCAGATCCTGCAGCTTGCGAACGCGGGCCCCGACGGCTTGTCCCGTCAAATGCACCCGCTGTCCGATCGCTTTGTGGGACAGACTTGCATCCTCAAGCAGGTGCTGCAATATGCGAAGATCGACTTCGTCGAATTCATGAGCGCTTGGCATGCGAAATTTCCTTTCACGATGAAAGTGAGTTCCCCTAATTCCTTTCATGAAGCCGTAGGCAGGAATTATAGCGGTCTCTATAATGGGTTTAAGAACCATATTAAATGAAACAAAGGGGAAATGAAAGTGAAACTTCAGCTTATACGTAATGCTACGTTAAGAATACAGTACGCCCATCTTGAACTGCTGGTCGATCCGATGTTTAGCGATGCCAAGGCGAACCCGCCCGTCTTCAACTCCGCGAATGACAGACGGAATCCGATTGTCCCGCTGCCGTTCTCCATGGCTGACAAGCTCCGTCCGAACGCGGTGCTGGTCACGCACCTGCACCCGGATCACTGGGATCAAGACGCGATCGACGCACTGCCGAAGTCAACGCCGATCCTGTGCCAACCGGGAGATGAGGATACCTTATCATCACAGGGTTTTGCGTCCGTGACGGCAGTATCGGAATCCTTGGAATATGAAGGAATCTCGATCATCCGAACCGACGGCCGGCATGGAACCGGTGAGATCGGCCAGATGATGGGGCAGGTATCCGGCTTTGTTGTGAAAGCAGAAGGACACCCGACGCTTTATATAGCGGGCGATACCATCTGGTGCGATGAAGTGAAAGAAGCGCTCGATGCACATAAGCCCGATATGACGGTGGTCAATGCCGGCGGCGCCCGGTTTCTCGCGGGGGACCCGATCATCATGGATGAGGACGATGTGATCGAACTGCTGCGGTATGCTCCATATACGAAGGCCGTTGCGGTCCATATGGAAGCCATCAACCACTGCCTTGTGACAAGAGAAGCGCTGTCCGGTCGTCTGGCAGCTGAAGGCCTTGGCTCGCGAATCGAAATTCCGCAGGATGGCCAATGGGTCGAGTGGAAAGCGTAAAACCGCAACACGTTGCCGTTCGCTATAGCAGCGGGGAAAAGCTTGCTGCCATCCGATGGCTTCAGCAGCAGTGAGAACGTCTGAATATGATATAATCTATGCAGGAAGCTCCGTGATACGGAGCTTTTTTGTTGTCCCGCCTCATCTACTGCTTTTCATAAAAATAATTCCTATTTCAACGGGAACGTAATTTAATCCTGACATGCTAGATGTCAGGATTTATGGTTTAACATTCGATTCAGAAGTCAAAAAGGACGAAAACGCAAGGAGTGTAAACGATGAAGCTGGACCGGCTGCTTGGCATTACGATGGAGTTATTGACCAAAAAAAGGGTGACCGCCACGGCGCTGGCGGCTAGGTACGAGGTTTCCGTCCGTACGATTTACCGCGATGTGGACCTCATCAATCAGGCCGGCATTCCGATCGCTTCCTATCCCGGTGCGGATGGCGGGTTTGAATTGATGAGCGGGTTCTACCTGACGAGGCAGCACTTCTCCGTGGATGACTTTTTGGCTATCTATAATCTCTTAAAGGGTATCGAAGGGACTGTGAAAGGGAGATATACAGCAATCATGAATAAGCTTGGAACCCTGCAGCCTGCCCTGTTGAACGGAGGATGTCATGAACAAATCATAGTCGAGATGAGCACGTCGGAACATGAACGGACATGGGTCCGGCAAATGTTGAAAGCTATTGAAGGCTCAAACCTGATAACCCTTCATTATACCAGCGCATCCGGCAGCCGCTCAGAGCGGCAAGTGGAGCCGCTGCAGCTGTACTGGGAACAAGGCGTCTGGTATTTGGAGGCTTACTGCTTGTTCCAGCAGGCGAAGCGAATTTTCAGGGTATCTCGCATATCCGGTCTTGAAATATCCGAGAACACGTTCCTCCGAAGAGAGGGCCTGGAGCGGGAGGAGCAAGAGGAAGTGCAGGGAATTGAGGCGCATCTTCGTTTCGATCCGTCCGCCGGTCCGCGGGTGATCGAGCAGTTTCCCGATGCATGCGCCTCCAGCGAGGGATATTTGGATGTCCAAACCATCTTCTATACCAAAGCTTATGCTATCTCGGTGATCCTAAGCTACGGTGCCAAGGTGGAGATCCTCTCGCCGCCGGAACTTAAGGAAGATCTGCTGAGAGAGCTGGAGGACATACGTAAACGTTACGAACCATGACGCAACAAATATACGCGTACCTTTAATTAAGGCACAAGGAGGATTTCCATTTGACCATTTTAATAACAGGCGCTACCGGAACCGTTGGAAAACACATCGTGCAGCAGCTTGTGCTGCAAGGAAACGAAGTGAGAGGGATCTCACGCCATCCGCAGCAGGCGAAAGTGCCCGAGGGCGTTCAGATGTATGCTGGCAATCTCAATGACCCGGATAGTCTGATTCCCGCCCTGCAAGGCGTAACCGCGATGCATCTGATCATTTCCAGCGATGAGGCTTACGGAACCCTTCAGACGGATCCGCGGATTATCGAACTGGCCGAGAAGGCGGGCGTAAAACGGGTAACGGTGTTGGTGGGATATGAAGAAGGTCCAGTCGAAGCGGCCCTGCGAAACAGCGGAATGGAATGGACCCTGCTCAAGCCTGGTGAATTTATGGCGAATATTCTGGTCGATTGGCAGGAATCGATCCGCGACGAAGGCGTTGTCCGCGAGCCGTTCGGCCATGCGTTGAGTGCGAGAATCCATGAAGCCGATATCGCTCGCGTTGCCGTTGCCGCACTTCTGGAGGAAGGTCACCATGGCCAAGAATATTTCCTTACGGGACCGGAGGCCCTCTCGCGAACGGAAGCGGTTCGGATCATAAGCGAGGTAACAGGCAAGGAGATCCGTTTTGTTGAACTGACCGAGGAACAGGCGAGAGAGCAATGGAGAGAGCAGGGCTACGACGAAGAGTCGATTGAGTTTTATGTGCAAATGGGAAAAAATCCGCCCGAGATCGGTTATACGGTACTGCCGACGGTGGAGGAGGTCACGGGGCTGTCGGCAGCAACGCTTGCCGATTGGGTCCGTGATCATCTGGACGATTTTTAAGAGCGGGCCTTCTTAAGATGATGGAGACCGCGATGATAAAGGAAGAGAAGGGAATGTGATACTTGTCTTACGCCATTGAAACGAAAGGGCTTCGTAAATCCTATAACGGAACGGAGGTCGTTCGGGGAATCGATCTGCGAGTCGAACAAGGAGAGCTCTTTGCCTTGTTAGGTCCGAACGGCGCCGGAAAAACAACCACCATCCATATGTTATCCACCCTGATAAAGCCGGATGGCGGGTGCGCCAGCGTAGCCGGTTTTGATATCGTGGGCCATGCCCGAAACGTTCGGAGAAGGATTAGCCTGACAGGCCAGTTTGCGGCACTGGATGAAGGACTCTCCGGTCTTCAGAATTTAAAGCTGATCTCCAGGCTTTACGGTCATTCGGCAAAAGCGGCCCGGTCCGTAAGCGAGGAGCTGATCGAAGCCTTCGGACTCGGCGAAGCGAAGGATCGCGCGGTGCAGCATTACTCCGGCGGGATGCGGAGGCGGCTGGATATTGCCGCCAGTATCGTTACCGAGCCCGATGTTATTTTTCTGGATGAGCCGACGACGGGACTGGACCCGCAAAGCCGTGTTCAAGTGTGGGATGTTGTAAGGTCACTCTTGAAACGGGGGACCACGGTGCTGCTCACAACCCAATACTTGGAGGAAGCTGATCAACTGGCGGACCGGATTGCCGTGATGGATAAAGGGAACTTGATAGCCGAAGGGACGCCCCGGCAATTGAAGGCTTCGATTGGCGACAGGACGTTAACCGTCCAATTCAACGAGCAGGCCGATCGGGATAAATTGGGTACGTGGTTATACGAGGCGCACGCCTTGACCGTATTGCAGGACGATCATCCGTTGGTACATAAGATCCCGGTGAAGGATGCGTTTGCTGCCCATCAGGCCATCCATATGCTGATGGAAAACGGGTTCGCCATTGACTATTTTGCCTTAAGCGAGCCGAGTCTGGATGAGGTCTTTCTGTCCCTGACCGACGCAAAGTCGAAAGGAGGCGCTCCATGAGTGCAAACCAGCATATGACAGCGAATAAGGACGGCTTGCCGACGGTTCGGCGAGCGGCCATCGATCCTCCCTCTGTCCTGACGTCGATCCGAATCTTTATGTGGAGAACCTGGCAGCATACCAAGCATAACGGGTTTGGTCTGGTGATGGATGCGGTTCTGTCGCCGGTTCTGCTGCTGCTCATCTTCAGTTACCTGTTCGGCGGTGCCATGGCCGGGTCAACCGGGGCTTATATTCAATTCCTCTTGCCCGGCATCCTGATCCTGACGGTCGTTCCCATGACCGTGTACAGCGGAACCACGATATGCTCGGATATTACCCAAGGGGTGTACAATCGTTTCCGAACGCTGCCATTCTGGCAGCCTGCATCCGTGCTTGGCTCCATCCTTACGGATGGGCTGCGTTATGCAACCGGCGTTACTGCTGCCCTCGGTACGGGCGTGGCGCTGGGTTTCCGCCCGGAAGGCAGCGCCATTCAGGTGTTGTGCGCCCTAGCCTTCATCCTGTTGTTTGCCTTCAGCGTCAGCTGGATATTTGCGCTGGTCGGCGTCGTGGCCAAGCGGCCGGAGACGGTGTCGGGGTCCAGCATGATCGCGATATATCCGCTGTTGTTCGCCAGCAGCATTCTGGTGGATTCGTCGACGATGCCGAAATGGACAGCGACCCTTATCGATTTGAATCCCGTCAGTATGGCGGCTACCACCGTCAGGGCGCTGATGAGCGGTACGGCAGGAACGGCCGAGATCATGACCGGAATCGGAGTCTGCGTGCTGTTTATGGGGATATTTGCCCCGCTTACGCTTTATCTGTACCAGACGAAAAACGAGCGGTAACAAGCACAAAAAAACCAGGCCTGCATGAGCATGCAGCCTGGTTTTTATCTATGGTACGTCATTTGCAGTTTATGTCCATCGTATCGCTGTTTTTGGACCCACGATAAATACACAATACTACAACGGAAAGTATAAGTCTATATTTTTTTCGGGAAACCCCTATACTTAGAGCTATTCTTTAGCAAAGAGGGGAGATCGGAGTGCTGAATCCAAACGAAAACGCAGAGCGGGAATATCTTGCATGGGTATTAAAGGAGCTTCAACGGGCATCTGAGGAATTAGAGGGGAAGGTGTCCGATTCGTATAAGGATATCATTGAAGCCAAGAAATACCTGTGGGTCAACATCGCCCAATTGGATGCGGCGGAGCGTGCGGCCAACCGGGTTGATATTTCTTTGTCGATCGATACCGGAGAGAAACAGGCGGCCAGGCTGCAGAGGATGCGTAAGCTGCTTGCCTCGCCTTATTTTGGGAGGGTGGATTTCCGTACAAACGAACCGAAGGAAGAAGAAGGCGCCTACTATATCGGCATCCATTCGTTCACGAACCCGGAGAGTCAGGAGCATCTCATCTATGATTGGCGCTCGCCGGTTGCCAGCCTGTTTTATGATTACAATGCCGGT
>Ga0209784_100564_pt1 | contig 12902 bp, 8 predicted proteins | sample AraplaCvi_mLB_r2_2_FD_184284 | JGI IMG/M metagenome (GOLD analysis project Ga0209784, IMG submission 184284) | Arabidopsis root microbial communities from North Carolina, USA - plate scrape CL_Cvi_mLB_r2 (SPAdes) (version 2) | ecosystem: Host-associated > Plants > Roots > Endosphere | place: USA...
CCGTGCTCGCGGATGACCCTGCCGACAGCCGGGGCGTGCTGTCGTGGCACTATCAGCCGGTTCATAACCTTCTGGAAGAGGCCGGTTCGTACGGCTATCTGTGCCAGGCGCAGGTGCCGGGCAGACTCGCGGCAGAGCTGGACCGCAAGCGGAGCTTCCGTCTGGAGCTGCGCACCGAGGAAGGCGGCATCAGTTTGTATGGTCGGAATGCAGGCCGTTATCCGATCGATTTGCTGGTGCGGTGCCGGTGATATAAGAAAGGTTGATGAATGGCAGCCTTGAGTTTAGTGGTGAGGAATGTGGGAGGCGATCATTGGCGACCGGCCCATGGACCGACCTAGGGAACAGCAAAGGAGCATCGTTGTAGCGTAAGCTACAACGATGCTCCTCTTTTAGTTAACTCCTACTTACGGAGTCGGCTGCCAGGTTTTAGACGGCGTAAACCCGTCAGCAACATGGTCCTGGTCGAACTCCAGGATGGTGACGTATTGACCGATGATGTTGTGATTTTCATCGTATAGACTCAGGTACACGACTTTATCGTTGACTATTTTTTCATTATCATAGTCGGATTGGTGGTAGTACCCCCCGGTGAGCTGTACCTCTCCCGAACCGGATGGAATCGGGCGCAAGCTGCTCATTTGGTAAGCTTGGTACCCGTACGGCTGCAAATTGCCCTTCAATTCGTCTACGCTCAATCCCGAAGGGAGCGAGGAGGTCGGCATGTACATCTCATACGACCCTTCCACGAAGAATTTGGCTGTCGGAAACTCGGCGCGAAGCTTGGACATGTCCGCATAGACGAGATAACCGTACTTAAACGGCGTGGTGAAGTTTCCTCCGCTCAAGAAGAAATCGATCAATTCCTGCTTGGTAACGGCAGAAGCCCGCAATCCGATGTCGTTGGTCAGCACCGGCGCCGTCGTGAAATCGTATTGATAATCGCCGGAGTCTACAACCGCACCGTCGCGAAGAATCTCTACCCTCCAGGTACCTGCGGTATCCTTGGCAAATTTGCCGTCCGGCAGGTTACAGCTGTTATATTGGCAGGTCAGGAACGGCGTGGAAGCGTTCGGCTCATATAAGAGAACCGTGTAGAGTTCCCCCAGCTTGATTCCGCCTACATTGCCTTTAATGAGGTTGTAGTACATCTTTTCCCCTACCAGCACTCCGTTGTTGCTGTGCGTCCCCTTGTGGGACCCAATCTTTAGACCCTCTTGGATCGTTCTTGGGTATTGAATGAAAATTTCGTAGACCTTCTTGCCGATTCCGTCTCCGCTCGTGACGGTCAAGCGAACCCGTACATCCTTCATGCCTTTGATCTCCAGGTTGAATGCAGGATTCTCGTCGGTGATCGTCCCGGAAGCCAAGGTATTCGCTCCATCCTCCCAGACGGTATAGTCTACCTTGTTGTAAGTCGCTTTCGTGACAGATACCGTAGCCTGTACGGGTTGCGTCATACTGCGGTCCGTCACGATGCTGTATTCGAACGTGTCCGGACTAAAGCCGGTGACTCCCGTAGTGTACTCGTTCGCATCCAACTGGTTCATGGTGAAGCCGGATACGGTGAGATCCACCAGACGGGCGTCTCTGCACTGGTCTGCCGTTCCTGTGCAAGGAACGGGTTCTCCGCCGTTTCCGCCACCGTTGCCTGGTCCCGGGTTGCTCCCATTATTGCCGCCGTCGTTTCCGCCGGAGCCGCCATCCACCACACCGCCGCCGTTGTTGCTGTTGTTGTTGCCGCTGCCTGCCGTGCTGCCGCTTGCGGGCGGTGCCGATATCGTGTTTGCCGCATCGCCGGCAACCGCGCCAGGGCGCTTCTGGAATGTAGAGCCGGCGGCATCCGCGTTAACCGTTGCATTGGCGATGGTGCCTTGACCAAGCAGTTTGGCAACAGCGTTCAGAACGAGATCCATGACCGAAGCATTGGCATTGACGTTGATCTCCGTGTTTTTGGCTCCTTCTTCCACGTTCAACTGCTTAACGGACCCGCTAGGGATGCTGACTTTGATGTCCGATGAAAGCACGCGAACATTCTCGAATTGGCCGACAAGCTGAACCTCGGAGCCTTGAGGCATGTTCTTCGCGATTTCCACATTGGCGAATCCGCTGTCGGTCACGCTGGATTCCTCAAGCTTGACCGGAGAATGGACAACCACATGCTGAATCGCGGATTGTCCAACAACAACGACACGCACGGTGCCGGTTTGCTTGTCGACGGATACGCGAACCAATACAGAGTCCTCGAAGTGGACCGAGTTGGCTCCGCCGCCTTGAATGGTCGTGGTGCCTTTGACGTTTACTTTTTTGAAGAAGGCATCACCCTCTCCGACGGCCTCGGTCAGCGTAAGGTTCCCTTCGATCACCACATTTTGAAGGGTAACGCCCGGCGCGGCTACGATGACATTCCCTTTGATCGTTTCGACGCCGGCAGTCGGTCCGTAAGTTCCAGCCTTATCGTATGTAATATCCGTCGGAACCTTGTACTCCAGTGATTTATCGAGCAGGGTAACGGCCTCCGCGCGAGTAAGTTTGCCCTGCGGATTAAAGTTCCCTTTGGCGCTGCCGGTGATAACGGCTTTCTCAGCCAAGGCGGAAACCGCCGGTTTACTCCATTTGGAAATGGAGGAGTCGTCCTTAAAATCGGTTGCAGGCACGGTTTCGGCGGAGACAAGCTCCGTCAATTTGGCCACCATGACGGCGGCTTCTTCGCGAGTAACCGTATGGTCCGGGCGAACCGTATTGTCGTTATATCCATCGATGTAGCCTGCTTTCACGGCTCTGGCGATTTGGTCATAAGCCCAATGAGAAGTTTCCAAGTCCTTAAACGAGATGCTGCTTGGTTCGGATACTTCAAAAGAACGGTTGATCAGCGTTACCAATTCGGCCCGCGTTACAGGACGATCGGGGTTGAATTTCCCGTTGTAGCCCTGAAGCAGACCCTGATCGGACCAGCTGCGCAGCCGGGTTTCCGCCCAATGTCCTTGAAGATCGTCCGCATCCGGTTGTGCGGCCCATGCGGTCGTCATGATGGACAGCGAGAAGATGAGCATGATCATGACAAAGACGGGTTTCTTTAGTTCTTTCGTGATGTGCATTCTAGTAGCCTCCTGGTAAGATTTTATATGAATATAGTTCTTGAAACCCTCTTCAATCATTGCTAAATACCTAATATGAGATTAAAATACTAGGACTATGTTATTATATTTTGGAATATTGATAGAGTCAAAGAAAATATTGGAACGAAAAAAGACCATTTCCATCATGGAATGGTCTTTTATATTAAATATAAAGCAATCACGATTCGTTACCGCTTCTTCCAGAACAGCTGGAGCGCCACCTTTGCGCACCATAGGGAGAACAGCAGGAACAGCAGCGCCCAGGCGAACGCCGGGAGCACGGTCATGTTGGCCAGGTTGGACGCGTCGCCCGCTTGCTTGGGTTGGGTCAGCGCCATGGTCAAGAGGGTCAGCGGACCGACCACGGATTCTTCCAGCACGAGAAAGGCGAGCAGCAGATAATAGAAGTTGCGGACCTTATCGCCGAGGAAATAGAAAATCAGATTCACGATCATAAATATGATAAGCCACCATAATCCGTAACCGGCGCGAACAAAGAAAATGATCATGATGAGAGCTAGCACGGTAATGGTGATCAGGCCGGTAGCCTGTTTTTTCTTGGCATAGCCGTAGAACATCAGAATGGCGAACAGGGATGCCGACGTATAGCCTGCAAGCGAGACCACGATCGGACTCCAGCCGCCGGAAGCCAGCATGGAATAGGTGACGCCGCTGTGATCGGGATTCAGCTCGATGCTGAGCACCCGGCCCGACATGAGAAGGGTCATGGCGGCATGCCCCAGCTCATGGATCATCGTATCCAGGATACGGAACCAGGAAGAGAAGGGGATCAGCCTCGTCAGAAAAGCCGCGCCCGCCAGAAATAACAATGCTTTCAGCCATTTATTCATTCGAAGGTCCTTTCAGCATAAAGTCATTCGCTAGACTATCATTCCGTCCATTATAATACAGATGAGAAACATGTGAAAACTCAGGTGGCGCCCATAGGTTAAATGGTATAATTGAAGTTGTGACGGAGGTTCATGTTCGATGAAAAACGATAAGCCTAACAACGACAATCACATAGATTCGATAAGACATACTACGCACGTGACCGACCAAGGGATTCGTTTTGCCGAATTCGAGCTGGCCGGTGATGAGCAGGATATTCCACTGCCGGAGAAGCGGCCGGGCCATAAGGAACAGGAGATCGTTATTCCTAACGCGCCAGCGAAGAATTCCCTGATTGTGAAGCCGCAGCAGCCGCTGGACATGAATTGGGGCGAGGATTTCCGCTATGTGACCAAGGAACAGCAATTCGTGCAGAAGGCGAGGGAACTCGCATGGCATGTGGAGGACGAGGCCCCTTTCGTAGCCTTCAAAAGCTATTGGCCGACCTACGACCAGATGGCCAGCGACCAGTTCAGATGGTATTTTTACTGGCGGGAGGAAGTAAGGTCCGGGCGGTACCCGGATACGGACCTTTCCTATCTTTTTGTCTATTTTTACGAGCTGATCCATGGCGTGGGCTGGAGCGATCCCCTGCAGGGCTATGCATTGATGGAGCAAGCGTGGACGGCCTACCGCAAGCGTTATGCCAAGCTGGATACGTATCTGCGGGAGTGGTTATATGATTTTATGATCGTGCACGGCCTGGATATGCCGATCCGGGAGACGTACCAGCGTTTTCCGCGCGTCTTATCCGCTGAGCTGAAGGAGAAGGAATGGAAGCGCCGGTTCTCCCTCCAGCCGGTGGAGCTGACGTGGGAGCTGCTGCTCGATTTGCTGGATTATGACGTGGAGAAGAGCCGTTTTTACCAGGAGAAGGGACGCAAGGACCTGGAAGGGTACGCTCCGAAGGTGATTGCGCTCGTGGACAGCTATTGGGCCAAAATGAAGGGGCAGCGTCTTATCGACCGCTTTCAGCCGCGGCCCCGGCAGGTGAAACGACATTTATTCCGCAGCGCGGTGTACGATCACGGGTTATACGGCCGAACCGTCGTGCTGACGGTGGTGTCCTTAAGCGAGCACGCTCCTTTGCGCTCCTATATAACCGGGCTGGTCCGCTTGACCGAGAATAAGCTGCGGGAATTGAGGGGCTTCAAGGGACGGCTGCGCGGAGCGGAAGCGGTAGAACCCGAAGTGGAAGAGATCATCACCCGTTATCTGAAAAAAGAGATTCAGGAGCAGATGGAGGCCGAGCGCAAGCAGAGCCTGCCTGAGGTTCAGATCGATACAGGGAAGCTGCGCCGCTTGCAGCGGGAATCGGACCAGGTCCGCGACATGCTGCTTACGGAGGAAGCCGGGCAGCTGGAGGTTGAAGCGGAGAACAGCCGACCTGCAGCGGAAATTGTAACGGATGCGGGGGCCCCTTCGGGCTATGGGGGACATGCAGCAACTAACAGGAGAACGGGTGCGTCTTCAAAGGGGCATTCCTCTCCAAAATCCGCGGCGAAGAACCCGGAAGTGTTCCAGGCAGTGATGGATTTTGATGCGATTATTTATGAAGAGATGCCAGTTCCGGAGACAGACCGGAATGAAGCTAAGGAGCAAGAAGCGATCTTTGAGACCGAGAAGGAAGAAAAGGCAATCGCTGCATCGGAGGATGAAGGAACAGCACTGGCTGCACCCGAGAGTAAGGAACCATCCGTCCCGGCGGCTGGTAAATCATCTAAGGGTGCGGTGGTTTGGAATACGGACGGACTGGATGAGGAATGGCAGGAGCTCGGAGAGCGTCTTAAGCTTATACACTTGGAGGTTCTGCATGCCCTCAAGTCCGGACCGAACCGAACACAGCTGCAGCGGATTGCGGAGCAGGCCGGCTCCATGCCGGCGCTGCTGCTTGATGAGATCAACGAGGCCGCGATGGATACCGTCGGCGATCTGCTGATCGACGGGGAGTCCATTGCGGATGATTATATAGATATGCTGGAAACATTGAAGTCCGAGTAACCGGACGGATTGATATCGATTGGACTCGTTATGACTGTAAGATGCTTGAAAGAGGTGGAACCATGACGGAACTGAAAATACCGAAGCGGCTCACGACCGCCCTCGTGAACTCTTTGACGGCAGGGGTCGTGCCGCGGGTGGGGCTGGAGTTCATCGCCGTCGGCCGCAAGCCGGAGGTGGAGTCGATCCTGCGCGACATGGATAATATCGCCGAGGGCGGCGCCGCCTTCCGGCTGATTACCGGCCGCTACGGAAGCGGAAAAAGCTTCCTGCTGCAGATCATCCGCAACTACGCGATGGATCGCGATTTTGTGGTGGCGGATGCCGATCTGTCGCCGGAGCGGCGGCTTGTGGGCACGAAAGGGCAGGGGCTTGCCACATACCGCGAGCTGATGACCCATCTGTCCACGAGAACGCGTCCGGACGGAGGCGCGCTGGAGGCCATTTTGCAAAAATGGATCGCCGCGATCCAGCAGGACATCATGCAGGAGACGGGCCTGCGCCCGGATGACCCTGCGCTGAACGATAAGGTGGAAACGCAGATTTATGCCGTGACGAACGGCATGCAGAATCTGGTGCACGGTTTTGATTTTGCGAAGGTCCTCGCTGCTTACTGGAGCGGCTATAAGCTTGGCGACGATGACCGTAAGGGAGCGGCGCTGCGCTGGCTCCGCGGGGAAGTTCCGACGAAGACGGAGGCCCGCAAGGACCTTGGCGTCGGGGTCATTATCGATGACGACAATTGGTACGATTACATGAAGCTGTGGTCCGAATTTACGGCGGCCATCGGGTATAAGGGATTGCTGCTGTTCATTGACGAAGGGGTTAACCTCTACAAAATCACCAACAGCGTGTCCCGCCAGAGCAACTACGAGAAGCTGCTGACCATGTTCAACGACACGATGCAGGGCAAAGCGGAGCATCTGGGCATCTATATGGGCGGAACGCCGCAATTTGTCGAGGATGAGCGCCGGGGACTGTTCAGTTATGACGCGCTGCGCTCCCGCCTGATCGACGGACGCTATGGCAGCAGTTCGCTGAGAACCTACACGTCGCCTATCCTGAAGCTGGACATGCTGTCGTATGAGGAGATTCTCATCCTCCTGCAAAAGCTGCGCGACATCCATGCCTTGCATTTCAAGTACGAAGCGCAGTCGACGGATGAGCAGCTGATCGCGTTCATGCAGACGGCCGTGAACCGGCTGGGAGCTGAGGAGCTGCTAACCACCCGCGAGGTGGTGCGGGATTTCATGGATCTGCTGCATACGCTGCATCAGCATCCGGAGGCGACGTTTGAACAGCTGTTAGGCGAGCGGGCCGCAGCGCAGCCGCAGGGCAAAGGGCAAAGCGATGTTCCTTCGGACGATCTAGACGATCTGCTGGCGGAGTTTGAATTATGAGCGCGAATCCTTTTTCCAGACTGGCCCCGTTCATTCAGGAGTTTATCTATAAAAAAAGATGGGACACGCTTCGCGAGGCGCAGGTGGAAGCCTGCCGCGTTCTGTTCGATACGCCCAATCATCTGCTGATCGCTTCCGGCACGGCATCGGGCAAGACCGAAGCCGCATTCTTCCCGGCGCTGACGGAGCTGTACAACATGCCTTCCAGCTCGGTCGGGATCCTGTATATCGGGCCGCTAAAGGCACTGATCAACGACCAATTCGAACGCATCACCGATCTGCTGAAGGAAGGCCAGGTGCCGGTATGGCATTGGCACGGCGACGTGTCCCAGGCCGAGAAAACGAAGCTGATGCAGAAGCCGTCGGGCGTGCTGCAGATTACGCCGGAATCGCTTGAAGGGCTGCTCATGAATCGTCCGAACGCCATCCCGGCGCTGTTCCAGGATTTGCGGTATGTCATCATTGACGAGGTGCATGCTTTCATGGGAGCCGACCGGGGCATTCAGGTGCTGAGCCAGCTGACCCGGATCGAGCGGATGGCTTCCTGTTCCCCTCGCCGCATCGGGCTGTCGGCAACGCTCAGCGATTACGAGACGGCAGCCGGCTGGCTGGGCGCAGGCACGAAGCACGCAGTCGAGGTCGTTTCGCCGCAAGGGGGGCGGAAGCTGCGGCTGTCGGTTGAGCATTTCTCCTTCCCGGATGCCCGGGACGAGAAGCAGGCGGAGCAGCTGGAGCTTGCGCGCAAGGCCTACTACGATTTCGTATACAACAACACCCACCTGAAAAAAGCGCTGGTCTTCACCAACAGCCGTTCGGATGCCGAGCTGACCACGCTCGAGCTGCGGCGGATTGCGGCCAAGCGCGAGCAGCGGGATGTCTTCCACGTGCATCATGGAAGCATCTCCGCCATGCTGCGCGAGGAAGCCGAGGCCGCGCTCCGCGAAGGCCCGGGGCCAGCCGTTGCGGCGGCCACCCTGACACTGGAGCTCGGCATCGATCTCGGCGAGCTGGAGCGGGTGATCCAGCTTGGTGCGCCGTACAGCTGCTCCAGCTTCGTTCAGCGGCTGGGCCGCTCCGGCCGGCGCGGGGATCAGGCCTCCGAGATGATGTTCCTCTGTCCGGAGGACGAGGACGAGGAGGCCATGCTGCCTGCGCGCATGCCGTGGATGCTGCTTCGGGCCATTGCCGTCATTGAGCTGTACATTCGCGAGAAATGGGTCGAACCGCTGGCCCTGCGGAAGAAACCGGTGGGCGTGCTTTACCATCAAACGATGAGCACGCTCAAGAGCATGGGCGAGGCTGAGCCGCCGGATTTGGCGAGAGCGGTGTTGACGCTGCCGGCTTTCCGCGGCATTGAGCCGGAGGAATACAAGGAGTTCCTGCAGTATTTGCTCCAAACGGACCATATCCAGCGGACGGAAGAAGGCAGCCTGATCATCGGCCTTGGCGGGGAGAAGATCGTGAACAACTACCGCTTCTATGCGGTGTTTAAGGACGATGAAGAGCATGTCGTCTATAACGGGTCCGAAGAAATCGGATCGATTACGACCGTGCCGCCGCCGGGCTACTGCTTCTCGCTCGCGGGCAAGCTGTGGAAGGTGGAGGAAGTCGATACGAAGCATAAGGCCCTGTACGTGAAGTCGGCCAAGGGCAAAGTCGATACGTTGTGGCTTGGCGCAGGCGGCGATGTGCATACCCGCGTGGTGCAGAAGATGCGGGAGGTGCTCGCTGACAGCGCCATCTATCCGTACCTGGCGCCGGGTGCGGTGAATCGCCTGGAGCGGGCCCGCCGACTTGCTCGGGAGAGCGGACTGCTGAAACAGGTGGTCATACCGGCGGGCGGCGATTCCCTGTTCATTCTGCCTTGGGCAGGCAGCAAGCAATTTCGCACGCTGGAGCGGTTGCTGAAGCATAATCTGTCGGAGCGGCTTGCTCTCCGTTCTATCGTGCCGATGGAGCCGTATTACATGGTGGTCGCGGGCAAAGTCGATAACGAGACGCTGATGGAGGAAATTAAGCAGGAGTTGGCGGACTGCGAGGACGCCGGTGCGCTTCTCGATCCCGACGAAGCGCCGTATCTCGGCAAATATGACGAGTTCGTTCCGCCGAAGCTCGTTCGCACCGCTTTTGCCGCCGACGGACTGGATCTGGAGGGGCTGGCAGAGGCGCTGGGGATGGCACGTGGAGCAGCGGGAAGGGGAGCTGCGGATGTGTGACAAGGAAGAAATACTTCCCGGTGGAAATGTTAACGAAGTCGTACGTATCGGAAATAACGTTCACCGTACTACGAAATGGAGTTCCTTCGTGCATGACTTGCTTCGACACTTGGATAAGCAGGGTTTTGAAGGCGCCCCTAAGTTCATAGGCATTGATCATAGCGGTCGGGAGATCTTGTCCTACATTCCTGGCGAAGTGCCGGGAAACCAATATCCTGATTTTAAACCCTATATATGGTCGGACCATGCCCTTATCCAGAGTGCAGCGTTGTTACGGCGATATCATGACGCCGTACAAGGCTTTACAGCAACTTCAATCCAAATGGAGTCTGCACATAACTCTCAGGCTTCGGTGGAATGGGACGATGAAGTGATCTGTCACAATGATGCCGCTTTGTACAATATCGTGTTTAAAGACGAAGTACCGGTTGCACTGATCGATTTTGATTTGGCTGCGCCAGGTCCGCGTATCTGGGACATGGTTTATATGCTGTACACCTCAGTCCCGCTGGCAAGCTTTGCAATAGATTACACGACAGGGACATCGATACCTTATCGATCCGAATTGCATGCTGCGGATCGCACGAACAGAATATCGCTGTTTTTTAAATCCTATGGCATATCACCGCCTCCCAACTTGAAAGAATGGACTATAAGACGCCTCAAGGCATTATGCGATACACTTACAACCGGTGCGGCACAAGGCAACAAGGCTTACCAGAACATGATCGATGAGGGACATGTGGCCCATTACGAAAAAGAGATTCAATTTCTGCAGGCACACTTTGATGAGTGGTACCGATGAAGGGTACGATTTGAAGAGTGCCTGCCTTTTTTCATATTATCCCTCCAAGGGTTGGTGAGCATAACTGAAAAAAATATTTGTAACCCCTTCCAAAAAAGCATTGTGTTCACCTCACATATGTGGTAACTTATGAACATAAAAACGTTTTTATCGCAAAGGAAATGGAATGGTTATATGGGTAAAGTAACGATCAAGGATGTGGCAAGAGAAGCCGGAGTCTCCATTTCTACGGTTTCGAATGCATTGAATGACGTAGATGTATTGAACCCGGAGACCAAATCCCATGTGCTGAAGGTGGCGGAACGGCTCAATTATGTACCTAACCTGAACGGAAAGCTGTTGAAGTCGGGGAAGACCAAGATGCTGGGCTTCTTTACAACAAGCGTGTCAGGGCCTTACTTCTACACATTGGTGGAGTCGATGTCACGGGAATGTGACCGTCTGGGTTATGGTTTGAACGTGTTTGTTACGAAGGATAAACAGGTGATCATGAGCAATATTATGGGCGGCCGTGTGGACGGCGTCATTATCTTCGAAGAGCTGAAGATCGACGACAAAGACATCGCTGCCATGGAGAAGGATAAGATCAAGGCCGTTTTCCTGGATCGCGAGGTACAGAACGAAACGATGGGCAGCATCATATTCGACTCTTACGTAGCCGGTTATGAAGCAACCAAGTACCTGATTAGCCTAGGGCATAAGAAGATTGCCTACATCTCTGGCGTAGATACGATGTTTGACAGCGTGCAGCGGAAGGAAGGGTATCTGGCTGCGCTCCGGGAGTGCCAGTTCCCGATCGACGGAGACTACATACTGCAAGGCTATTTCGAGGAAGAGGGTTCCTATAACGCCGTCAAATCGTTTCTTCACTTACACCCAGGCAAAGTGCCGGATGCTTTTCTCGCCGGTAACGACGTGAGCGCCATCGGCTGCATCCGGGCCTTGAAGTCCCACGGATACGAGGTTCCGCAAGACGTCAGCGTCGTGGGCTTCGATGATATCGATATCGCGCAGTATTTTACGCCGCCTCTATCGACCGTTCGCAACCAGATTGCCAGACAGGGAATTCTGGTCGTGGATCATCTGGTGCGCATGATTCAGAAGAAAGAGAAGGGCAAGATTCAGAAGCTGCCGGGAGAACTGGTCGTTCGCGGCTCCAGTCATGTGAAGATGAATCGGAATGAACCGGTTTAACCGAGGGGAAGGATCGAATCAAACGGTTTTTTAAAAATGGTTTTATAAATTCGGGTTTTTTTTGGCGGAAAATAAAAACGTTTTTATTATATGAAACGTTTTTGATCAAAGGGGGTTAAGCAGGTGAGCAAAACAGCTGCAGCAGTTCAGTCAACCGGAAAGGGAGCTGTTCAACCCACCGGGAAGAAGCCGATGGGGCAGAGGATCAAGGAATTCTTTATGGATTACAAGCGGCAATGGGAGCTTCAATCGATGATCATTCCCGGCGTCATCTTCATGTTCATCTTCTGCTACATACCGATTTACGGTTTGACGATTGCGTTTAAAAATTACACCGTTATCGATACGCTGGATTCCGCGCCGTGGGTTGGCCTGGACAATTTCAAGATCATTATGTCGGACAAGTATTTCTGGGACTCCGTCGTCAACACGCTGGGCATCAGCTTCTTGAAACTGGCGATCGGCTTTGTCATTCCGATTATTCTGGCCATTATGATTTACGAGGTTGGCATGGGGCGCTTCAAAAAATTCGTCCAAACCGTCTCGTACCTGCCCCACTTCTTGTCCTGGATCGTATTGGGCGGCATGCTCATTACTTGGTTCTCGACATCCGGCCTGTTCAACGAAATCTTGCTTGCTCTGGGGCTGATCTCGCAGCCTCAAAACATTTTGCTTGATCCAAGCAAGTATTGGTGGATTGCAACGCTGTCGGATATTTGGAAAGAGGCCGGCTGGGGAACGATTCTGTACCTGGCGATCATGGCCAAGATCGATCCTACCTACTACGAGGCTGCAAGAATCGACGGGGCCAGCCGCTTGAGACAAATCTGGAACATCACCCTGCCGAACATGAAGATGATTATCAGCTTGAATTTGATCCTGACTGTAAGCGGTTTATTGGGATCGAATCTGGATCAAACCTTAGTGCTCATGAATTCGCAGAACCGGGAAAAGGCCGAAGTCATTAACTCGTACGTGTACCGGATGGGTATGACGCAGGGAGATTTCTCTTATGCCACAGCCGTTGGTTTGGGCGTATCCATCATCTCCGTCATTCTGCTCGTTACGGCGAATAAGGTGACCAGTAAATTAAACGATAATCAATCCGTTCTATAGGTCATGCAGAAGGGGGTATAACGGTGAATTTCAAAGCAGCAAAAGGAGATCTCGACAGCCGGATCTTTGATACGATCAACATCATTTTACTGGTTACGTTTACGATCATCATCGTCGTTCCGTTATGGAACGTCGTCGTCTCATCCTTCAGCTCGGGCAG
>Ga0209784_100574_pt1 | contig 12575 bp, 13 predicted proteins | sample AraplaCvi_mLB_r2_2_FD_184284 | JGI IMG/M metagenome (GOLD analysis project Ga0209784, IMG submission 184284) | Arabidopsis root microbial communities from North Carolina, USA - plate scrape CL_Cvi_mLB_r2 (SPAdes) (version 2) | ecosystem: Host-associated > Plants > Roots > Endosphere | place: USA...
ATGATAATTCTGCTTCGCAGTATATCAGCATTCGTAATTCTGTTAATTATTACGCGTTTCTTAGGGAAACAAACGTTATCTAACATGAATTTTCATGAGTTTGTTACGGCCGTTATTTTGGGTGCAATTGCAGCGAATTTTGCTTTCAATGAAAAAATGCAAGTCATACACTTGCTGATTTCGCTTGCCGTATTTACATTTACGTCATATTTGTTATCCATTATTGTCGTGAAAAACCGTAAACTCCGTATGTTGGCTGAAGGGACACCAAGCGTAATTATAGAGGGCGGAAAGGTTCTGGAAGACAATCTAAAGAAAAATAAACTAACTTTAGATACAGTCAATCAGATGTTACGTCAAAAAGATGTTTTTGACATTTCAGAAGTTGAGTACGCAGTATTGGAAATCAATGGAATGATATCTGTGATGAAGAAAAAGGAATACCAGAATGTAACGTTAAAAGATTTAAAGAAGGGATCGAAAGGGAACCAACAGTTTCCGATTGAGCTTATAATGGATGGACAACTTCTGGAAAAGAATCTAAAAATAAATGCCCTCTCTCCAGTTTGGATTACAGAAAAATTAAAAGCCCGCAACAAAAATATTGAAGATGTTTTTTATGCAGTCAAAGGGACTGACGGTCAACTGTATATCGATTTTTATAAGGATAAAATACAACATCCGATTGACGTAGAATAACAATTCGATGGGGATTATATAATTAATTTTCTGTCGATTGACAAGAACATTTCCCCATTGAAAGTCGCTATGTTAGCGGCTTTTTTGTATTATCGGCCAAAGTTCTTGTCCCGATTGCCGTAATGGACAATAACTTGCGCAGAAGAAATGATACCCGATATCGAGGGGAGAAGAACTTGTACCGATTGGCTTTGCGCCTTATTGATTTATTAAATAAGGAGTAAGGCACGTGAAATATTCTAAAGCCGAATTATTTTTCCGGAAGAATTGCTTTGTATCATTCAAGAATATGTTCCGCTGAGATTCAATCCCTATACCGCAATGGAGTCAGCATAAGGGAGTTGGCGGATCGGTATCAATCCGTTAAATCGTCATATCGACGGTTTAGCGGATTTTGTGCAAAAGATGAATTAAATCAACTTATACATAGTAACCGCACCTCTAAATCGATAGACTCTAGTTGAGGTTGTTGTGATGAAGGACGGCCAGCTCATACGAAGGGGTGTAACGGATGAACGAAATCATAAAGAAGAAGCTGCTGGACAAAAATGAACTGCTGATCAACATGGTGATCGAACGCGCAAGAAGAGATTTTCTAGACGATATCGCAATTATTGGGCTTACGGGTTCGTTTAGCACCGGGGACTTTCACGAGAAGAGCGATCTTGATTTAATTATCATAAATAATACAAATAGGGGATGGGGAATATCCGATTGCTTCATCTTAGATGACGTTGGCTATGACATCTATTGCACACCATGGGATACAAGAATACACGAACAATCTCTCTTAGAGAGTCCCAACGTTTCGAGTCTAACCGAGCTCGAAATTCTCTATTATGCCAAGCCTGAGGATTTGGAGAAATTCAACGACTTTAGGCAAAAAGCTCTTGATGCGCTTGCGGAGCCAATAGGAGAAGCGTGTCTTAATCGAGCAAAAAAATGGATCGATCTGGCTAAGCAAGCATACAGCGATACGATGCTGGGTGATAATATCGGTTCAGTGAGACATGCATCTGCCAGCGTTCTGTACAATCTGGTCAATGCCTTGGTCAGCATGAATAACACGTGCATCAAACGAGGTGTCAAGCGATATTTAGAAGAAATACGCTCGTATCGCTTTGTTCCAGATGATCTGGAATCCTTATACATGTCAGTCATCGTAGCTCATACCATTGAAGATATCCGAATTGCTTCTTTTAATATGTTGAACAGCGTTACGAGGTTACATAGCAAGATGTGTGATAACTTCATTGTTAAACCAGCTCCGACCTTTGATAATCTGAGGGGAACTTACGAAGAAATGTGGTGCAACTACCGCAATAAAATCTTGAACAGTGTTACAACGAACGATGCCTCCTATGCCCTTCTTTCGGCCTTTGGAGCACAAGGATATCTTGATGAAATGACTGCGGAGAAAGGAACCAAGAAATTTGATCTCATGCAGTACTTTGATGCAAGTGATTTACCAATAATAAAGGAGAAGTTCCTTGAAATCATGGATGAATATATGGACGAATATGGTAAGGTCGGCAGAGAAGTCGAACGTTTTACAACCTTCGAGCAATTATATGACCATTATATCAATCATTCAATTTCATTAAGCTAACGGGAAGGATAATTAATTCGTCTCTCGAAAGAGCTATTTGTTAATCCGATCTCCCCCGTAATAAGCGAGATCGGTTTTTTTGTAGTCGCTAGGAGCTGTATGGATTGATGAATCCTTCGGGCTGCTATGTATTCCGTGATGCTGATCCCTGTCGCTTCTTTAAAGAGATGTGACAAATGGTAGGGTGATAGATGCAGTGACTTCGCCATATCGTCCAATCGGAAAGGAATCGTATAATTCGTTTCAATCCAAGTAAAGATGTGCTCCTCTCGATGATTTATACGGGGTTGGTAAGTTGAACTCCGTTCTTTCCGCTTATCCCAGGCTTTATCTCATAACTATTGTTGTTATCGATCATGGTTCCCCTTCCTTAATGAATGAACAATACTTCTAGGCCAAGATGGGAATATACAATTTGACATGCTGTCATAACCGTACATAGCCATGCATATATATCCCCGAGAATGTAGGTAAGGGGGGGCGGATCCATGGACGGTAACAAATCTAACAATCAGGCAAAAGCTCGAAGCTGGCAGGGAGGCAATGCTCAATCACAATGGAATGCTATGCAGTCGCCGGATCACCATTCGCAGACGGTGGGGGAACGGGGGCCGATTCTGGAACAGGACAGCATGCTGCATGAAACACTTGAAACCTTTGTCCACGAAAAGATATTAGAGCGTCCGGTCCACGTGAAGGGGTTTGGTGCCATGGGTTATTTTGAAACCCTTCACCCGATGGCCGCTTATACGAACCTGTGCTTCTTGCAGCAGCCGGGACAACGGGTACCCGTTACCGTTCGTTTCTCACTTGCGGTCAGCAACAAAGGGACACCAGACACATCCCGCAACGTGCGTGGATTCTCGACGAAATTTTATACCGAGCATGGCGTATTCGACCTGCTCTGTAATCATATCCCTGTGTTCCTCGTACGTGACCCGATCCGGTTCCCCGAGTCAATTCATGCTTTCCTGCCATCACCAGTTAACAATCTTATCGATCCGAATCGATTCTGGGGTTTCATTGCTACTGCGCCAGAGGCAACTCATTTCGTTGTACGTCTGTACTCGGACGAAGGGACGGTCAAGAGCTTCCGCCATACGCCAGGACACAGTGTTAACACCTATGTTTGGAAAAATGCACAGAACGTCCGCTTCTACGTCAAATATCGCTGGATTCCGTTGGCTGGAGAGCAATATATCGATGCGCAAGAAGCGGCTCGTTTGGCCTGCAAGAACCCGGATTATTCGGGTAAAGATCTGTATGACACGATTGCCAAAGGCACACCAGTCCAATACGTGTTGTATGTGCAGTTGATGAACCCGCAGGATGAGGCGACGCTGTCGTTCGATCCGCTGGATGATACGAAAGTGTGGGATGTGCGTCAATTCCCTCCGCTGCCAGTTGGTCGACTCGTATTGGATAAGAACCCTACTGATTATCAGGAGCAGATCGAGAAGCTGGCATTCTCCCCGTCAAATCTTCTGGATGGTGCCGAGCTGTCCGATGATAAAATGCTGCAAGGTCGCAGCAATATTTATTGGGATTCTCAGCGGCATCGCCTTGGAACGGATTTCCGCAAAATTCCGATTAACCATCAAGCAAACTGGTCACCGACTGAACAGGTAACGAGCGGGGCAGGTCGCTATGTAGCCGGCCGGCTCGTTCGATCCGATATTCCGAAGGCCGATAATTTCACGCAAGCGGGACAATTCTACCAATCGCTCACACAAGTTCAGCAGGATCATCTTGTTCAGAACCTCGCTGATGACTTATCGGCGGCTTCTCATGAGATTCAGAGGGTAGTGTTAAGCTATTTATTCCAGGCAGATGCAGCATTAGCCGATAGGGTAGCACGTCAGATCGCCACACTGAAGAAGGGATGATTCACGCAATTACATGAAGGAGAATGAGGTCAACCCATCCATTCGGTTGGCCTTTTTTGGTGTTGGCGGACAAGATCATTGTCCATTGAATGTCGCTATTCTATCAGCTTTTTAGTTTTATCGGTACAAGTTTTTTGTACCGATTGCCGTAAAGTACAAGAACATAAGCCGATAACCGTTTAGATCCATATCGAACTGCTTTCCATGCAATTTCATTAAGCTAGCGGGCAGTATGGTTCCAATTTGTGGTATTATCTGTTTAACTTATTATCGCGTTACTTTAATTTCAGTACGTATGGGGGTGTGAGTAACATTAAACAGAAACATTTTGTTGGATTGTTCGGATCAATATTTCTCATTCTCTATGGTATATGGAAACTAAATCATTTTTTTGAACCAAAAGTTGGCCCAGTAGGTAACGGTCTTAGTGATACTGATGTGAAAATAGTGTGGATATTGTTTGGGATATCCATGATTTTAGGTGTTGGTGGTGTGATATATTTTTCTTATTCTCTTCTTAAAAAGAAATGATTAATTAAGATTGGGGATAATCTCACGATTTATCTTGCGTCTATACATATAAGGACTTGTAAATATAGGAGGTTTTAGTGATGAAGAAATTAGTATTATTTTCTTTTGCTGTTCTATGTTCTTCGCTTTTGTTACTTCCAACCAGTGAGGCAGCCGCAGCAGTACATTGTCCAAAAGGAGCACAAGTTGTTGTGAATAATCATGACGTAGATTCAAAAGATATTCTCAACAAGAACAATCAGGTATTTATTAGTCTGACTTCACTCAAAGGTTTAGGTGGCTTAACCTTTGGCTGGAATAATACTTCTAAGCAAGTAACAGTGAAGGGGGGCGGCACAAACTTAACGTTGACTATGAATAATAAAGTAGCACAAAAAAATGGAACTTCAGTTTCATTAAGTACTGCTCCATTTATTCAAAACGGTAAAACAATGATTCCCTTGCGTTTTATTGCTGAAGCGTTGGACGGTTCAATCACTTGGAATCAAAATAGCCAAACGGCGTTTGTTTCAAAACCGAGCACGAAACTGCTGACTGACGTTAAAAGTCGTTCATTAAGCACAGCCAGAAATGCTGCAATCAATCTTCCTAGAGTTTCACAGCTCCCGGAGGACTTAAAACCATTTATGGAAGCATCCAGTCTTCAGTATTATTTCCCAGTAAATACCATCGACCGATTCATTGAGGTCAATCATAATGTAATCCGCTATTATCAAATTACGAAGAACACAGCTTACCTTAAGTGGCAAGCTTTCATTAGCGAAAAGACCACTACGCAAGATAACCTTTATTTCATAAACCGCTCCTTTACAAAAGAGAGCGGTTCCCTGCCAAATTTTAAAGATACGACATTCGCCAACTTTCGCTGGATGCCTCATATTACTTCTACTGGATATGGATTAATCACTAAGGAGAACTGGAATGACGTTGTTCTTAAACAAGCCGAACTGCCTCAAGTTAATCTGAAGGAAAACTATATTATTGTTGACATTCCAGAAGAAACATAATATGAAATTGTCATAATAAGGAGTTTGCAGTGGACGCAATTATTATCGCTAAGTTTATTAGGAGTTGAGAACAGCATGAATTACTATAAAGGAGCAGTACCTGGATCAGATAACTTCATTTATTTTAAAAGCGAAGTCAAATTGAGGGAAAGCGATGTTGTTGTTTTAGAAGATAAGAGGTACTTCATTGAGCGTATGGATAATGGATTGTTGATTCTTCAGAGAGTTGGGTCAATTATATCTGTAAGTGTCTAATAGGCAAAAGGACAATAAGCTACTTATGCATCTTTGAAGAAGAAGCCGTCTCCGATTGGGCTGCTTCAGATCACTGGCTCCTTTTTTGTAAGGATCCGAAACGTGAAGCCGATTTTATCCGTTACATTGCCGCAAGCGGGGCTGAAGAAACTTGCCTGCAGCGGCTCATTCACTTGCCTGCAGAGGCTCATTCACTTGCCCCTCTTGTAGTGTTTCAAAATATGGGGTAGCCTTGTCCTTGTCATCGGAACATTTCTTACGAATCACATGTTCCAATTTCTTTCATCAAAGAGAAAGGGCTTTGTTTTATTTGTAAACTTTTCGATCTGTAGGTCTGAAATACCAGGAAGCAGCGATTAGAATAAGAAAAAGTATAGGGTAGGCAATAGTATCGCCTATAACAAGATGAGAAATTATCGCACCAGCTATTGTAAAGAAAAAACCAGCATAAGCCCATTCTTTGAGTAGTGGAAATTTTGGAACAAGTATGGCGGTCACGCCCAAAATTTTAGAAATGCCTAGTACCACGAGTAAATAAGAAGGGTATCCTAACTGCATCATTTTATCAACTTCTTCCTCCATTTTAATTAGTTGAACTATTCCGGTCGTAAGCATTCCTAATGAAAGCCAAACTGTAGCAATCCAATAAATAATTTTGTTTCTTTTTGACATGAAAAGCCCCTCCTTGATATTGATATTGATATAGCGGATAATATCATTAGACACCTTTTGGTGTCGTTTTGAATTATATGACACCTTTTGGTGACGTGTCAACACTTAGATACGAAATCTAAGTGGCTCAAATCTTGTGGACAGTGCAGAAAAATTTATCAAGAACCAGGCACTACAACAAAATTTCATCATATATAGTTGATATCCGTTCGGATTTGATGAGGAGGATATCATGCAACCTATGTTACCTATGGAAAAATATTTTGGGCAGTTTGAACTGGTGCATGCTTTTTATGGGGCAATGCCCACAGGTGTCAGCGTTTCCGAAACCGGTCGTATTTTTGTTTGCTTTCCGAAATGGGGAGACGATGTTCCATTTACTGTGGCGGAAATTGTTGAGGGTGAATTGCAGCCTTATCCCAGTTTAGAAACTAATTTGGTTAATGCTAGTAATATTACAATGTCTTTCGTTAGTGTCCAAAGTATCGTTGCGGATGGAAGAGGAACACTTTGGGTACTAGATACAGGGGCTCCAAATTTTTCTGAACCTATTCAAGGGGGAGCAAAATTAGTTGCTGTTGATTTAAGCACGAATACAATAAGGAGAGTATTTACCTTTACAGAAGATGTAGTCTTGCCAACAACTTATCTGAATGATGTCCGTTTGGATTTTCGGGTTGGAAGAGCAGGGTATGCATATATAACGGATTCTTCTTCCAGAGGGCCAGGGGCTATATAAACGTTGTAGATTTAGAAAATGGGAGCGCCTTTAGACGGTTAAATGGGGCAAAATCAACTTCACCTGATCCCTATTTTTTGCCGAAAGTAGAAGGTGAAATTTTGATGAATCGAAACCCGGACGGCTCGACTTTCCCATTTAGATTGGCTTCCGATAGTTTAGCGATTTCTGCTGATGGAAAGGTTTTATTTTATGCTCCGCTAACCAGCCGTCAATTGTTCTCAATCTCAACAGAAGCCTTACGAGACAGAAGGATACAGGACATGAATTTATCCCAATATGTGCAGTATTGGGGGGAAAAAGGTGCTTCTGATGGAATGATTACCGACGCAAAAGGAACCGTTTATGCGGGAGATTATGAAAACAACAGTATCCGGAAGATATTGCCGAATGGCGCAATGGAAACCATCGCACATGACCCGAGAATTTTATGGCCGGATACTTTTTCGATTGGCCCCGATCAATACTTATATGTCATTGTGAATCAATTACATCGGCAGGCGAGATTTCATTATGGAAGAGACCTGCGGGAAAAACCATATAGTTTACTTCGTATGAGAATTGATGAATTCCCTGCGCCTACCTTTTCTTAATAATCTTGAAACGAAGGTAGCTATCCCTCGTCAGGGAGCTGACTTTTTTGTCAGTTAAAATTATGATATTTTCCCGCAACTGGTCACCTGACCCCGAAAACGTTTGCGCAGCAAATAATTAAGGGCTTTTTGAGGTCGGATGACGATGGTGTACTTGGCGGGAAAATGTTGCTTCCTAGAAGCAAAAGCCCCTCCGCAGTTTTGCGGAAAGGGCCATCTCAAAACATGCTTTGCCTTAAGGGGCGCCCGTCTTTGACGTGAACCTGTTTGACTATAACGGGAAACATTTTGTTCTCTAAAGTCTCCGGATTAAATTAAAAACGTGCTTGAGCCATTGTGGTTTTATGCATTATGCCTGGACGAAATACGGTGTCAGGACAGAATGTTCATAGCGGTCTGAATGTTTTTCAGATCAAGCTGAATTTGCTCTGGAATTAGGTAGGGATGGTATAGGCCCCGCTGCATCATGTAGTTTGTTATCTTTTCATGGGAGTCTATGGCTTCTTCGAGCTGTTTCATTAAAATTTGCTTGATTTCAGGGGTGGCACATTCGGTCACAGCCATGGCGTAGTTTCTGACTCCGCTCTTGGCGTTCATCAATAAATCCATTGCGATCACGTCATCGGTCAGCATATGAAGACCTGCCATGTGTTCTAATATTGGGTTCATTTTTTATCTCCTATACCGTTGCTTTAGACAGCACTCCACCAAGCTCCTGAAGCTGCTGTTGTGATAATGTTACATCTTGTTGCAAAATTTGCATGAGCTCCGGGTCGGTTACCAGAGCTTGCATGGTCTTGGATTTAGTCATGCAAACCGTCTTGAACGCAGCTATTTCATGTACCTCAAGCATCTCATGCAAAGCATAATTGGAATTCATTCGGATTGTCCTCCTGTGTATCTATACATAATTTAAGGCTTTAAGATGACTTTAATGCAATCGTCCGTTTTGGTATCGAACACTTCATAGCCCCGTTTTGCGTCGCTGAGCGGAATGACGTGCGTAACAATGTCTCCTGGATCCACTTTTCCAGAAGTAACCAAATCATACATGTACGGCATGTAGTGGATGACCGGAGCTTGTCCGGAGCGGATGTTCACGTTTCGCTGCATGATGTCGCCGAGCGGGAATCCGTTATAGCGTCCACCGTATACCCCAGTGACTTGGATGGTCCCGCCTTTGCGGACAGCCTGAGATGCAATGATAAATGCGCTCATGGTGCCGCCTTGCAGTTTCAAACCACTGGCTAGAAACTCAAGATCGCTCATCTTGCCGTCCATGCCTACCGCATCAATGACGACATCGGCGCCGCCTTTAGTCATTTCCTTGAGAGTGTTGCCGATATTCTGATCCTGTTCGAAGTTCACGATTTCCACATGGTTCGTTCGCTTTGCATGCTGTAAGCGGTAATCGACATAGTCGACGGCGATGACCCGTTTCGCTCCTTTCAGCCAGCAGAATTTCTGGGCCAGAAGTCCGACCGGACCGCATCCGAGCACGATAACCGTATCTCCATTCTTTACGCCGGCGTTATCTACGCTCCAGAATGCCGTCGTCATGGCATCGGCGATCAAACTTAGCTTTTCGTCAGGTTGCTCGCAGTTTTCAGGAATCTTGAAGTGGGTGAAATTAGCAAACGGAACCCGTAAGTACTCAGCTTGCCCTCCAGGGTAACCACCGGTCGTTCCGGAGTAACCGAAATAGGCGCCCATATCCCCGTGTTCGTTTGAATTGTCGCATTGGCTTTCCAGCTGATTCTTACAATAAAAGCATTCTCCGCATGCGATGTTGAACGGGATGATCACCCGGTCGCCTTTCTTTACCTTGGTCACTCCAGGACCTACTTCTTCTACAATCCCCATCGGTTCATGCCCGATGACATAGTTTTCCTGAAGGTTAGGGATCATTCCGTGAATCAGGTGAAGGTCCGAACCGCAAATGGCGGAACTGGTGACTCTTACGATCATATCGTCCGGTTTTTGAATCTTCGGATCCGGCACCTCTTTGACCACGACATTTTTAATCCCTTGATACGTTACCGCCTTCATGATTTGTGTCCTCCAATATGTTCATCTGGGGTCCGATCAAACATCCCTTTACGCGACGTATCATCCGGGAACAAATTCATCTGCCCGATCATCACCGTATTGTTTGCCGAAAGCTGGTCGAGTTGGTACTGTTCGTTCAGCTCGTAAGGATGGAACCATTTTTTACGAATCATGAGCTCAGTGATTTCTTGGTGCAATGCAATCCCCTGCTTAAGATGATTGTGCAGGAGGGCTCTTACATTTGGTGAAGCCGTTTCCGTCAGGGCGATGGACAAATTACGCACACCCTCCTTGGCACGAAGAAGGAAGTCCATGGCAAAAGTCATATCCGCCATTTCCGGCATATTTAATGAATTAATCGGGTCTAAATAATCGGTATTCATTTGATTTCCCCTTAATGTGTTATAGGTGTCGGGCTATTCGGAACAGGCGCTTGGAAAGGAGCTCTTGCGTAGATTGCTTGCAGCTCGGCGAGCTGTCGTATGGATTGGATTACGTCTTTCTGCATTAAGGCTTTTAGCTCTTGATCAAAGACCAGGCCTTGCATAAGTTTTGACTTAGCGAGGCAGAGCGTTTTAAAGTTTATCGCTTCATGCAGTTCCATCGATTCGTGCGGTGCTAGCGTTGGATTTTTCATTCAGAAATGATCACCTCCTTTTTTCATCAACATTAGATTTTCCAACCCATCGATTCGTGCGGTGCTAGCGTTGGATTTTTCATTCAGAAATGATCACCTCCTTTTTTCATCAACATTAGATTTTCCAACGTATCGGATCTTATACTAAAATGGATTGCAAGAGATGTAAGATCCGAATATTCCCATACAGTCGCAGGAATATAAAAAAATTCTTAAACTCATACCAAAAAACCAACCGCTATGCGGGTGGAGGGATCGAGGGTTTGACCAACATGACCATTCCGATAAAACCGTGATGGTCAGGCTCAAGGAATGGTGTGTCGGTCAAGGTCAGTAGGGGAGTGAGACAAGAAACAACACGTAGCGCGCAAGCACTCGTGTTGTTTCGCTGTTAGATGTAGTTTGTGTTCATCAGCAAAATTCTTCCCCGTCCATGCCTTGCTTCGCTTTTCTCCAGCGCTTTATCCGCTTGATTAAGCGGGAAAATGGAATCAACCTCTGCTTTAATCGTTCCTTCGGCCAGTAGCTCCGTTAAACTCTTCAAGTCCTCACGGGTAGGAAATTTAGTGTTGAATTTAGCTGTAACACCATGCTTTTAAAATCAACGGCTTGCCACGTGACCACAATTATCAAATTGCTTCGATTGCCGCTAAATCATAACTTCGCATATTACCACAAAAGAGTGATGAGTTGATAGGGATGGATGCGGTTGATCACGAGCATTTTCATATTTAAGATAAAAGAGAGACCGATTGATTGCTACGCTAACGGGATAATTTACATTATCAGATATAAAAAGGGCGAAGCCAGAGAAGAGAAGGAAATAATGGAGGGATACATATGATAAACATAATTGAAGAACTTAAGAAAATGTCCCAATAAAGAGGCTATGAAAATAAAGACGAATTTCAACAGCTGCTGGAAAGAAGTAAGGATTTAACGTTGTCAAATGAAGATGTGGAATTTTTAATAGAGCTATATTTTAAGGCTAAAAATTTGTACATTCGCAACACAATATTGAAAGCACTTGTGTTCTGTGAAGATATTAATTCTTCTTAAAAGCGTTTAAAAAAGAGCGCTACCTTGATATGAGGTTGACTGCAATTCGAGGCTATGCAAAGTATGCGACTGAGAAAGAAGTTGAGAAACTGATGTCTAAATTCATAGAAATTCTGATGAAGCGACCTGAAAGCACACCTTATAACTTTCAAGAATATGAGCTGATTCGTTCTGCTTTTGGGCTGCCGTATTTAGTAAATCAATATGGATATGCATGTTTTATTCAGGCATATGAGCAGGAAGAAAAACAATATAATGCCATGCCAGATGTTTTCAAAGGACATTTTACTTTAAATGAAAGAGGGGATATTGTCCAACTTCGTTCAATAGGAGAAGGGAAGAAGATGCTTGATGAATTTAGGAGCAGAGGTAAGTGAAGTTTTGACAGCATGGGAAAACGCGGATAAATCAAAAGATGAATAGTGTTAGAATCCGTCACTTACCAGTATCTATACTAATAAAGCTAAACAATAAACCCTGTAAACTCTGGACTCCACAACATCCCCGATTTTGACCAGGTTCGCATTTTCGCACAAGCTCTAATCCTCGGCTCAGCGTAGACGAAATTGTGATCCACTGGTAATTAACGGCTTTATAGCGCTATGTGTTGGCGCCTAGATCGATAATACCGGCTGGGCGCATTTTAGCGTTGTCTAGCGCAGGTACGGCCGCCAGCCAACCGAACTCTTCATTCTTATATCCCGTTATAAAAACATTCGCATACAACCGGTTAATCACCTTTGCGCCAAATATCCGATCGATGACCGGTTTCATACATGCATTCCTGTTTCTTACCTCCCCACCATGGCATGCGCTTCAATCTGCTGAAATAACGCTTC